>WNGQ01006155.1_pt1 | contig 11929 bp, 19 predicted proteins | sample 5407661 | NCBI WGS metagenome assembly WNGQ01 (sample SAMN13153382, study PRJNA577476) | soil metagenome | isolation source: 60 cm soil or saprolite under Garry oak tree replicate 2 | place: USA:California | collected 2016-06-15
AAGCGCCCTTCACCTGCTGTGGATTGCCGACCTCGCACCATCTGCCGGCTCGCTGCTACCCCTGGCAAGCTACTCCTCTTCATCATCGCTGGAGGATATCTTCTATTTTGTACCCTGCTAGTATAGCCGAGATGTCAATGAGACGCAAGAAGCAAGCGGAGTTAATCTTGATATGGTTGACTTTGACATTGCTTTCACCGCTGAGTACAATATAAATCACCAGGGAATGGAAATGCCCTGGTTCTTAGGCGAAGGTCCTTTGATAGGGAAACCGAAAGGAGGAACCTATGAAGATGTCAGTTCGCTTAGAAGGAATGGTGTTTCAGATCGATTAGGCGGGCCCGCGAAAGCGGGCCGACTGAACACCTGAGCCTCTAGCCGCTCCGCCTCGCTGGTTGAAGCTCAAATGAGCCTGCAAAACCGAAGGAGTGGCAGAGAGCTCAAAAAAATGAAAGACGAGGGCTGGATGACAGTAGTTGTCCGGCCCTCGTCCTCTACTATTACGATTTTTCAATCGTAATATGCCCAGTGTTACCTGATGAATATACATTAGTCATACAAAATAGTTTATTGCAAGGCTACAATTACTCAACCAATTCAAGGCATCTCTTGATTTGCTCCACATGCCCGCTCAAATGATTCGTCACAACATCCTCAAGAAACCAATCTAACGACTTCTCCCCATACCTGACATGCTTCCCAGTCAACTCCAAATCACTATCCTTCAAACTTCTTAGCGCCTCATCCAATCTTGCGTAACTTACCGGCAATGCCGCCTTGATCCCTTTCAAACTATCCATCTCATGCTCGCTAATGCCCCTTAAGCGCCCTACATCCTGAGGAGTGCGCCCAAAATTACGACCTGGCTCTGCCACCAGCCTTTCAATTTCCCCCGCCCAATATGGCATAAACTCCACAATATGTGCCAGGTTTTGCATTATTGTCCATTCATTTTCAGCAGGTGACTGGTAGAGCTTACTCGCATCTATACGTGCCAATGGACCATCAATAAGCTGATATAATTCAGCATAAGAATTCTGCACTTTCTCGCGTATAGCTTCAACTTTTGGATTGGCTGGTATTGTATGCATGCATTTGCCCCTTCACAATTTGGACCTTTTCTTCCATTATGCCATATTATATAAAAGAGCATCTACAATAATGAACTTTACCAAATAATCTGGACAACCGTAGGGGCCGATGTATCGCGCCCATCGGCGATTGATCGGCCCTCAATGGATTTCACGATACCCAGATTTAAAAGTTGAAAGTATAAATGTTAGAAGTATAAGGAGCAAAACATGCATATACCAACCTTCCAGGATGTACTACATGCCCGGCGTCAAATTCGTCCATACTTGAAGCCCACTCCCATCTACAGCTATCCAGCAATCAATGCCTTGATTGGGACCGAAGTATTTATCAAGGACGACTGGACACCTGTGAAGATCGGGGAATAGTTAATTTCTACGCGCGGCTGCACTGCCTCATGGACTAGCCGGGGACGCAAGCGCAAGGTTGGCAAGTCACGGTTCAAATCGTCGCGGTGGACGTACGTGCAGCGCCTTGACTCGTCACGTTTGGTTGTTACAAACTCGCCTCTGCTTGCCCGGTAGCTCAAAATGTCGGGGTCAATACCAGCTAATCTTCCTGCTTCAACTAACGACAGCCACTCCTTATCTGTCTCAATATGCGTTACTGGCGGTGCAGGATGCACAACCGGACTGATCGTCACCGTTACCCCTAACACGTCAAGGGCGTTCCGTTTCTCTTTGAACGTCGCCTTATGGTATTTGCCTTTCATAGTGCTTAAAAAGTCCAGGAAGCTTAAGACGTTCTGCTGGTAGATGTCCAGCAGGCTTTCGTTCGTGAGGGCGCTCTTGGATTCTTCATCGTACTTCTTTAGCTGTTCGCGTTTGCGGTGAATATCTTCAGCGATTAGGTTGTATGTATAGCTGCCATCGGGGTGCTTCGCTAGCTCGATTTCAGCGTTGGCGATTTCATGCGTTAATTGGACAACCTGCTGCTTGCCCTGGGTCCGCTCCAAGAAGTTCTGTACGTCCTGTACAAGCCTGGCGCGTATAGTGTCACGGATAAGCTCGATGGCGTCAAATACCCGGCAGCAGTCTTCCTAGACTAACGCATTGACCTTAGAAGCCATAATCTCCGTCAGGTCAGGGCAGGCGTCATACTTGTTGCAGCGATAGTAACCAACCGGATTGCCGTCATATATCCTATACCGACCGCTCATGCGGTAGCCGCAGGTTTTACAAAAGAGGTGGCTTTTTAATAGAAAATCTTCTGGCTTGAGATGGACTTTGCTCTTATCTACCCGGTTATGTTTGAGCTTGTACTGCGCAAGCTCGTACAGCTCGGCTGGTATGATGGCCGGTATGCCGTCCGGTATGGTCTTGATGTTGTCGTTCGGCTACCTGGCTATTTTGCCTTTTGGGGATAGCGTAACCTTCGTTTTAAGAATTACCAGAATGCCGATATTTTCAGGTCCAGCTAGGATCGTATGGACGGTTGAGGGTTGCCAGGTGTTACCCTTCACATTCGCTCCTCTACTCTTAGCAGGCGGTACAATACCATCCTCAGTCAGCTTGTGCGCAATAGCACGTACTGACATTTCCTGCTCGACAAACATGGTGTAGATGGAAAAGCGAACAATCGCCTCTTCTTTGTTGACATTGTAGTAGGTCTTATCTTTATCCGCCCACTCCCAGCCGTAGGGCGCCCTGCCTGTCGCCATGGGTAGGTTCTGGGCTAGTCTGGTTTGCCAGTGCCGGTTCGCATACTCGACGATCTTTTCCCGCTCCGACTCGGCTGACCAGGCTAAGATTGATCGTATAAGCTTGCCCGTTAAAGAGTTGTCTATGTTCTCGCTAACGCGATTAACGAGAAAAACACGGTTAAAGTTTATATAAACTATTAATAAGAAAATGTCAAGAATGTGCGAGTAGCACGAAGCGTTTGACACTGGCTTGTATACTGATCTCAAGCATATTTTTGAGGGGTGAGAAATTGCCTGAAGATACCACTTGGCTCACCATTGATGATATTTATGAGCTTCTAGACAAGAAGGTTCCCAGGGATACGATCAGGTCATGGATACGGAGCGGGCGGCTGCCAGCGTATAAACCGTCACGGACTATTTTGGTAAAGCGTGAGGAGTTTGAGAAGTTTATCCGGGAGAGTCGGACAACGGGAAATGATAACTAACCGACGCCCAATAAACGGTATTATTGATCTTAACGGGAAAGTAAAAAAGTTTCATAACTCATTCTGTCGGGAAGATGTGGCTTAGTTCATCCATCGTTAGTGACCGTTCAGCAGCCTGTTGCACTTGGGCGATAATCCGCCGTAAACTGTCTGTTGGTATATAGCCACCATGCAATTCAGCGGCTTCAAGGACGAGTCCTAAAATTTGCAGTTTTAAATTGTAGCGTTCAGCTTCACTCATATCAATATTCTTCAGCTAACATTATCGTCACTACCCTTCGGCATTCACCACTTAATGGGTCTGCCAATATTGTAGCTGTTGGTCGTAATAATCCAATTTCCAATACGTCTTTTCCTCATGCCACGGAATAACGCCAAAGTCATGCTCGCCCCAGAGGCATGCAGGCGAGACTACAAAAATGAAGACGCCCTGGCAGTTGAAAATTCAACCCAGCGCAACGGCAATGATGATCACTCAAAAGTCGTGGTGCTCGTGCTAGACTGGTGCTATGGATGAAGTAACAAAGGCAATTCATCATTTCAGCGTGCTGATGGAAGACCAGAATAGCAAGCTTGATGCAGTGCTTGAACAATTGGGAGATTTGCCAAAGATACAGGACTTTCGCCGCCTTGAGGACAAAGTTGACACTCTTGACCGGCGCTTGGTAACGGTTGAGGTTTCGGTGAAAAGTACCAATCATGACCTTGCCGATCTCGATCAGCGGGTAACGAGACTAGAGGCAGCGTAATGCACCATGGAAGCTGACTGGTCGTACTGGATTCCGACGCTTGAAAAGATGCTTGCTGATCTGAAGGTGCTGAATGCTTATGTGCGCGGTGAAATTGCATATGCGGAGTATCGTAAGCAAGTACGTAGCTAGCCTTGGGGATGGAAAGCATGTGTGCTGATTGCGGGTGTGATTTACTGACGGTTGCGAACCATCATCCGGTGCCAGACTTCGTGGCTGCCGTCCAGTTTGTGCGGCGTGCCACTGGCAAGCATGTGTTCCTCTGCTGGCGCTGCGCTGGTGAGCGGTATAAGGCTCGGCAGATGAGGATTTGCTAAAAAGGGCTAACGCTGATCTAGCTTCGTAAAGAAAGGTCTCTCATGACAAATATAGAAACACATCTCAGTGCATTGCTTGGCGTTGTGCAAGAGGCAGATAAAACTGTCATGGACGTTTACCATTCCCATAGTGCTGTCGTAGAGACTAAGACTGATAGTTCACCGATTACTCAAGCTGACATCGCCTCTCATCATATCCTAACGTCAGGTATTAAAAGGCTTTTCCCAACTATCCCTATTATCAGCGAGGAAGGTGATGTACAAGCAAACAGGCAAACAGTTCAGCAACAACAGTTTTGGTTAATTGATCCGTTAGACGGTACAAACGAATTTTTGGCTAGGACTGGCCATTTTACCATTTGTGTGGCACTGGTAGAGGATGACATGCCTAGCTTTGGTGTAGTTTCTGCTCCAGCATTAGGTATCACATACTTTGGTGGCCCTGGGTACGGCAGCTTTAAAAAAGTAGGGAATGGTGAGCCTGCGCCTATCCACGTTGCTAACGATAGAACTGGAGTAGTACTAGGTAGCCGTGCCGCCTACAACCATGAAACAAGCGTATATGTTGAAAGACACTATCCTGAGCATGAGGTTAAAGCAGTAGGCTCTCAGCTTAAGCTGCCCCAAATAGCTGAGGGTCTCGCAGACGCATATCCTCGCATCAACGGCCCGCTGCATCTTTGGGATCTTGCCGCTGGACACGCGATTTTATTAGGAGCTGGCGGCTCGGTAAAAAGACCCGATGGAAGTCCGATTGATTACCATAATCCGAACTTGCTTGTAGGTGACTTCGTAGCCAAGTCGTAGCAACTATAGCTAGAAGCGGGGTGCGCGGCTAAGTAAGGTTCTGTCGCCCAATGCTCATTGCGGTCACTGTACTGACGCGCGGTATAAGATTCGGCAGATGGAGGTCTGCTAGACAACACTAGGGTGCACGCAGCCGATAAACAGGGGCGGCTTGACTGCTGTGCTGGCTTTGCTACAATGATACTAAGGCTTTCGGCCGTGGTTTATACACCACACATGGCGGAAGGTCTTTTTAGTTGGGAGGAAAAATTGATAGAAGGTCTTTCCGTCCCGTCTTGATGTTTTGCTTAATCTGTACATAAAATAGCTCGTCGTCTCTGGTTGCACCGGCAAAGCGGTGCAATAGTTCGTTCGTATCATTAGGATTTTGCTTCGTGGTTGGTGCATAGGCTGTATGACGGATGAGATCGAGCGCTGCCTCAAAGTACCGCAAGCGCCGCGCCCGATCTTTGAAATTTTTTTGCCGTAAGTGTTGCCAGAAGTACGCTAGGAACACTTTATCTTTCGCGAAAAACTGTGACCGGACATAGGGCTGCCGCTTGGTATGAGCCAGAGCTTGTTTATTGACGTGTAAAGCGCGGGGGTAAACCTCGTTATACGACGTGCCAGGCAGTCGGCGGTACTTTGATTTGTAGATCTTCATGGACGCTGGTGCTACTGATATTTGAATTGTAGTGGCAGCGCAAGCGGAATAGGTTTGGTGTCTTGTTGCCCTAGAGCGGCTGGAAGCAAAACGAGAAGACCGGGTTCTGTGATCGTATCCAGCCCTGTTAAGAACAACTTGCACATTATATATGGACATTACGCTTATGGTTAATTACCATATTTAGTGTTGCTAATGCTAATTCATGCTATAATAGTAAGAGACGTTGCTGAAATAAAAAAGACGTTTCAACATAAACTCTAGAGGGAAGCAAATGTCACTCCAAGACGCGTCAGATGTAGCCACGATAGCCCAGCTGCTGCTAGCGCTGGTGGTGACGTTTGGCGGTAGCTTCCTGGCTTTACAGTACATCCGCAAAATGCGGCCAGCTTCGAGCATTTGAGCGCGAAGAAGATCTGAAGAATTTAGTTATGAAGGGCAAGAATTTGAAGGCCAAGCAAAAGAGCAGTAAGGCCGATGAAGAAATGAATGCTACCAGCATAGATGATGGCAAAGGCGGAAGAATCTTATATTAGTGACAAAATGTCTCATTTGTCTCATTTTAAAGTGTTAAACTCAAATCAGCTGAAACAGCCGAACAAGTACCGAAAAGAGAGCATGCGGAACATGAAGCCCAAATTTAATTACATAACACTAGCCGTTGATGACCTAAACAAATCCTTAGCTTTCTACAGAGATGGCCTGGGTTGGCCGACAGAAGGCGTCGTAGGAAGCGAGTACCACGACGAGGTAACGGGCGCAGATGGAACCATTGCATTCTTTAAGTTGGAAGGCGGCATTTTGCTTGGCCTGTATGAGCGCAAAAATCTGGCAAAAGACGCTAACACACCGCTAAGTTCGGCGAGTTCAGCAGAGTTCAGCTTGGGTTATACCGCCGAATCAGAAGCCGAGGTTGACCAACTGCTTCAAAAGGCTCAAGCTGCGGGTGCAATTCTAACAGCTCCACCACATTTGCGGCCATTCGGGGTCTATTCCGGCTACTTCAAAGATCCTGACGGCCATCTTTGGGAAATTTCCTGGAATTCAAAAACTTAAGCAGAGGACGTTAATAGCATGGCTAGTAAAACCGGCAGCAAAGCTTTAATTCCAAATCCAGCCCTCAAACCCCTCGAGGTCTTAATAGGCGACTGGCAAACTACCGGCTCCCATCCCTACCTTCCCAACACTACGCTACTTGGCCGCGTATCATTTGAGTGGCTTGAGGGCGGCGCATTCTTGGCCATGCGCACCGAGATCAACAATCCAAAATTTCCTGCCGGTGTGGCCATTTTCGGCAGTGATGAGGCGAGCCAGGAGTTCTTTATGCTTTACTTTGATGAGCGCGGCATCTCCAGAAAATACAATGTATCAATGGCAGGAAATCAACTCAAGTGGTGGCGTGACGAACCCAGTTTCTCGCAGCGTGTCACCATTACCATAGAAGATGACGGCAATAAGATGGTGAGTAAAGGTGAAATGTCCCGAGATGGTGCAGCCTGGGAGGATGACTTGTCACTGACATATGAGTGCAGTTCCAAAAAGTCTTAGACCTGGCAGCTCGCATGTTACGAATTTGAGTTATAATCCAGGATGGTATAGGGACTATGGATTAGGCTGTACAAAGTACGAAAAGGTTCCAGACCGAGTTATTACGCATTGATTGATAAAATGAAGCAACTACAGGAGGCAAAATGGGAAGAATTATTGTTACCGAATTCATCTCAGTTGATGGCGTCATCGATACCCCGGGCGGAAAGGGAGATTTTAAGTACTCCGGCTGGACTTCAGAAATTGGTCGTGGTGAGGAGGGCGACAAGTTTAAGTTTGAGGAAACCTTCAATTCAGAGGCGCAGCTGTTTGGCCGAGTTACTTATGTAGATTTTGCCTCAGCCTGGCCATCTGTGAAAGGTGTGTTTGCTGAAAAGTTCAATGCTTTACCCAAGTACGTGGTATCCTCTACCCTTAAGAAGGGCGACTGGGGCAATACTACGGTGCTGCATGGTGATATGGTGGAGCAAGTCACCAACTTAAAAAAGACTGTTGATGGCAATATAGTCGTACATGGCAGTGCAAAACTCGTTCAGGGGCTTATCGAGAACGACCTGGTTGACGAATTGCGTTTGATGACATTCCCGGTCATTCTCGGGAGAGGCAAACGCCTTTTTGGCGAGACCACCGACAAGAAGAGATTACAGCTCACAGATTCAAAAGAAGTGGGAGACGGCGTAGTTATCCTCACATATCAGCTGGGGGCTTAATATGGGGCGAGTTATTTGCGGAATAACAATGTCACTTGATGGATTCGTTGCCGGAAAGAACATGACACTGGAAAACCATTTGGCGATAAATCATCAGAGTTATTACACCACTGGATGTTCGACGAACCTGAAAAGCACAAAGCTGAACTAGACGCACTTACATCTGCTGGCGCGTTCATAATGGGCAGGAATATGTTCGGTCCGAAAAATTTGCAGTTAGATGATAACTGGAAAGGCTGGTGGGGTGATAATCCCCCGTTTCACGCGCCTGTATTTGTTTTGTCCCATACCGAGCGTAAACCAATAACCATGAAAGGTGACACTACTTTTACTTTTGTCACCGAAGGTATTGAAGCAGCTTTGAAGCAAGCACGAGAAGTAGCGGGCGACAAAGATGTTGCAATCGCAGGAGGGGCAAACGTCATTAACCAGTACTTTGCCGCTGACCTAATTGATGAGCTTTGGCTACATATAGCGCTGGTAACGATCGGCACGGGACAACGCCTATTTGAAAATGCTCCTGGCATAAATCTTATTCCGCTAGAGGCGCGCACTACCGACCTTGTAACCCATATAAAATACGTCGTTAAGCATAGGGACAGTACGAACATGCGCGGAAAAGGTTCCTGACCGGCATGCTCATCCAAGCATAAGCACTGTAGTATTTTAATGTAATCTTTAAGAAATGTCATCGTAATCTAAAGAGGTCGATAGGTCACGATATGCTTCAGCTTGTCTGGTGAGTTCTGCTACTTTTTCTTCAACTGAGGCAAGTACATCCGCGCCTGCCATAAAACGTAGCGGAAGTTGCTCTTCAGCTGCAATGGTCATCAGGGCTTGAGCTAACTTATCAGGATCACCAGGTTGTTTTTGGTTCATTGATTCCCATGCAGTTTGCATTGCTGTTGACTTAGTAGCGTAGTCTTCGATTGATTTACCACCGTACGTTGCAGATTCTTTTTCCAGTAGTTCCGTACGGAAGAAGCCAGGTTCAACAACTGTGGTTTTAATACCAAATGGTTCGACTTCGAATCGCAGCGACTCCATCCAGCCTTCTACGCCAAACTTTGATGCGGCATAAACAGAGGCAAACTCCATTCCGACAAGTCCAGCACGGGAAGAGATTGTAATTATGTGGCCAGAACGAGCTTTACGCATTTCGGGTAAGACAGCTCGTGTGACGTTCATCGGTCCTATGACATTTGTTTCAATCTGACGACTCGTCTGCTCGGGCGTTATTTCTTCGAAGAATCCCATCTGTGCAGTAGCAGCATTGTTGACCAACACATCAATCTTGCCGAAACGTTCAATTGCAGCTTTAACGGCATTCTCCGCATCGACGGGACTGGTAATATCTAATGTAACAACCAATAGGTCATCCGTTTCACCAAGTGCAGACTTTACGGCATCGGTATTGCGACCGGTTGCTACGACTGCATAGCCAGCGTTAAGAGCTGCCTTCGCTATATTAGTTCCCATTCCACGTCCAGCACCTGTTATGAACCAAACTTGCTTATCCATCATAATTTCACCTTCTCTTGAGTGTTATGTCTAACTGTTTGCTCTAGGTACCTTTAGTTCTTTAGCTATAGCAAGAGCTTGTTTACTTATTTCATTCGCTAAACTTTCATTCTTGCTTGCTATCGCGTTCCAGTACTGTACTTTTGTGTGAAGGTACTTCTGACGAAGTTTTAGATAGCGCTCTTCGTCAGCGAGTCTATGGCCTTGCGCTTCAAGCAACTCGACTTGTTCATTCGCTGCATCTTCTCCCCTATCCGCATTGCTGAGATAGGTACGCATGTCGTCGATTGACATGCCAGTTGCGCTGAGACAAGCAATCCCAACAATGAGATTAATGTCATCTTCGCTGTAGACGCGGTGCTTACTACTCGCATCACGCTTTATCGGATCAATTATGCCGATAGTTTCATAATAGCGAAGGGTGCTTTCCGGAAGACCGCTTAACTTCGCCGCTTCCATGATTGTATAGGTGCGATTGTTGTCCATCTGAGTCCTCATACTTCTAGTCTAATAACTTAAAGTACTTTAAGTCAATGTATTACAATACAAAATTTTACAGAGGTAGGCTGTTGCAACTTGTAGTTAATACGGTTCTAACCACGTCAATGATGCTCAGCCAAATATCTTTGTCGGTCGGCAGCACGATCTCAGATAAGTCGTATGTAATTATTCTCGCGTGATCAATCAACCAGGCAGGACTACCGGTTTTGCTGTGATAGTAGGTTCCATGTTACCACATTGATTGGTTTAATCATGTTCTACTCGACTTTATTAACAATGCGACTGAGTTACGCGCTCTGTACATACCGATGCAGCGTACTTCTCCCTATATGGAGTGTATCGCAAATCTCCTGCACCGGCATGTTCCCGTCGTCATAAAGTTGCTTGGCGAGCGCTATTTTCTTCGGATCCAGCACTTGTATCTTAGGTCTGCCGCCTAATCTGCCTCTCGCTCTGGCTGCTTGTAATCCTGCGTTCGTACGCTCTTTGATGACTTCCCGCTCAAATTCAGCCAAGGCACCAAATATATGAAATATAAGCTTGCCGCCGGATGTGGTGGTATCCATGTTTTCCTGCAAGCTCTTGAAGCCAATGCCTTTATCGCTCAGGTCAGTGATAGTAGCAATGAGGTGCTTAAGAGTGCGGCCTAGTCGGTCTAATCGCCAGACGACTAACGTATCCCCTGCCCGTAGGTGGTTCATGGCTTCTTGCAAACCTGGCCGCTCAGATTTCGCGCCGCTGGTCATGTCGGTGAATAGTTTCTTGCAACCATCACACTTCAGCGCATCCGTTTGCAAATCGAGGGTCTGTTCTTGCGTTGAGACACGGGCATAGCCAATAAGCATAGGGCTGCCCTCTACCCTTCAGTCCGATTAAGAAGTGCCGCTAATTCGTTCATGAACTGTTGAATAAGCTCGCGTGACAGCTTGCGATAGTGCCACATGTCTATATCACCCTTCCAGAATTGTCCCGAGAGGAGTTGAATACGCCGTGTATGCTCCGCGCATACGTTGGCAAAGCCCTTGACCTGTAGTGTTGGTGAGTGGTTGCTCATAGTTGGTTAAAACAGTGCCAGTTGTCCAGTACGCTTCTGTTGCTTCCGTAAAAGGTGGGTGCTCAGCACCGCTTTGTAGAGGATGCGCGTTAAATGGTAGACTTCATCGATCTCGCGCTCTTTGGGCACCCTGCCATACTCGCTATATAACGCCATTGCTACTTTGGCTTTCAAATAGCGTTGCCTTTGTTCTCGCTTCTGCACCGACATCACCATAACATTTTTAAGTGTACCGAAACGCATGAGGTATAGCAATCTTTGGGACGTTGTTATTGATACGACTTTTGGCACAACTTCCTACTCTGTCGGCCATTCATGACTTTGTATGAATGTAACTGTCTCATAAACGGTCCAGCCTGTTGAAAAAGTCCTTGATAAACTCATTTTTAGTAAGGGACACATTGCTTCAGAATATTAGAAAAGCTGAGCAGGTCGGCGAAGGAACAAACTCTCCTTTTGAAAAAGACTTTTTCCTGGATGACGGCGAGCAAGCTTTCATGAGAGATTCCGCTGAGCAGGGACGAGCAAAATACGTAAAAGAAATAAAAAGAGGCATACATGGCCTCTGCTGGGAATGGGCGTCGTCCCCATCCTCGCTTTTGGAGCAAGCGTTTCAGATTTTGTCCTGCCGCAATTACCTGGGCCTCACAATTGACTCGCCAGAGCCTTCGTAATCGAAAGCGCCGCATGCCATGCCAGTCTTTCCCTTCTGCAAAGAGGGGTTCGACCCAGACCTTTCGCTTGTTCATGGCTTTTTGGTAGGCTTTCGTCTGGTGGTATCCCCTCACCCGCTCCAAGTAGCTTGCATGGAAGGAGCGATGGACCTGCCGACCGCTCTTACTAGCAGTACACTGGGC
>WNGQ01005895.1_pt1 | contig 11928 bp, 5 predicted proteins | sample 5407661 | NCBI WGS metagenome assembly WNGQ01 (sample SAMN13153382, study PRJNA577476) | soil metagenome | isolation source: 60 cm soil or saprolite under Garry oak tree replicate 2 | place: USA:California | collected 2016-06-15
GAGGTTGATGTCCATTGCGGTGGGGGGAACCAACAACATGCAAGCCATGTCCCCGGCACTTTCATGGGAGCGGCTGTGCTTGTATTTGTTGGGGTCGGTGTGACCAATCCGCGTTTCGAGCTGGGTCTGGGCGAAGGAGGAGGATGCCAGAAAAGCGGAAAAAACAAGCGAGGTCAGAGGCTGATCGATGCGTCGCATAGGGTCCCGGTGATCTTCTTTGTGAAGTTCGCGACACCAATGTTCGCGACAGCGGGAATTATATACAGCAGTTCAGGACCGTCAAGCAAAAAGTGCAACAAACATGTGAAAAGTGAAATACGATCCAATAAAGCGGGTCAAGGCGATCCAACGGCTCCGGAACCAGAAGGTCGTGTGATCGCCATCGTTTTGACGACAGCGAGGAATTTGTCTAATCCAACGACTTTTTTCAAGTAATTGCGGTGGTTCAAATGCATTTCTGTTTGAAGTTGCCAATCGCACACGTCAAGTGGCCGCCCACCGAAGACCGCTGGAGGATACTTCCTGTTCTTCAAAACGAGACAATCGGCACTCCCTGCCCGTCGCCAATATCGTGGGGAAAGGCAGGCAAGACTCAAGCGCTCTCGAAATCGAGTGCCAATTGATCTGCAGTTGCACGAAGCGCAGCGATGATCGATTTCTCCTGCTCAGAATCTCGTAGACGGGTTTTTGGCATCGATAAACTGATGGCCGCAGAAACCTGACCACCTGAAGCGAAGATTGGTACGGAGAAGCAGACTCCGCCAGGAGCGCACTCTTCACGGTCGATCGCAAATTTTTGAAGGCGTATGTTCTCGTATTCGCGGCTCAAGTCCTTCTGGTCGGTGATGGTCTGATCGGTAAATCGATAGATTTTGAAGCTACGGAGCAGTCTTTCCCGCTGCACGGGCGGCTGAAAGGCGGTAATTACCTTTCCAAGAGAGCTGGCATTGGGCGGCAAAATGTGACCGACCACATTGCTCATCCGGATGTCGTGCCGGCTTTCGACGACAGCCACTACTTCAACGCGATTTTCAAATAATGCCGCAAGGCTCACGGTTTCCGTGAGTTCAAGGTTCAACGCCTGAATATGCGGCATGGCGACACGAACCAGCTTGCCAAGCCACTGTGTCGGAGTTACAGCGTGAATGCCAGGGGCGAGCTTGTATTGCCCGCGCCCGTCCAAAGCGACATATCCAGTCGTTTCGAGTGTCCGCAACAGACGGAATGCGGATGTCTTGGAGAGTTGAACTCGCTGCGCGATTTCGTTCATCGACAAGGCATTTGACTCGGTCTGAAGAAATTCCAGGACCTCCAGCGCCTTACTCACCGCGCGAGAAAAGTATTTATCTCGACTGCGAGGCTCTTCGACGCTCTTGGCTCTTAAGTTACGGGCAGTCTTGGCTTTAAGCATAAAAGTTGACCTAGAAACCGTATGACACTTCAATACTAGCCGATATTGGCACCGTCTGCTTGTGTGATTCCAGGAAGACGTTAATTGGTGCGTTCGTCACGAATATGAAACTTAGTTCAATAAAGTGTTGTTTTTTTCTCATTTGCACTATAGAGTGATCGGCGCACCAAATTCAAGAGGTTCTGGCTCTGGCTGGGATGAGGAGAACTGATTTGCGAAAGACATTTGGTTTGATGGCAGTGCTACTGTTGCTAAGCTTGCGGGGCTTCGGGCAGGCCACTACTGCAGAGTTGTCCGGCACCGTTGAGGATGCCTCCGGCGCCGTTGTTCCCGGCGCGCAGGTGATCGCTAATAACATCGCGACCAATATCGCGCACAGTACGGTCAGTGAAAAAAATGGCCACTATGTCGTCGGCCAGCTTCCCCCGGGCGATTACACGATCACTGTGGAGGCGAAGGGCTTCAGTAAGCTTGTGCAGACTGGGTTGAGCCTTCAGGTCAACCAGCAGGCGCAACTGGACCTGACGCTGAAGGTCGGCGCGCAAACGGAGACGGTGGAAGTGGTCAGTCAGGCCCCACTGCTGGAATCCGAGTCTTCGTCGGTTGGCACAGTAATCGGCCAGCAGATGGTCAATCAGCTGCCTTTGAATGGTCGCAATTTTACTCAATTGGCGACCTTGAGCCCGGGAGTGACCGGAGTGGGACAGTCTGCCACGGGAACTATCGAGAGCGGAACGCGTCCCGATAACAGGCGGCCGGCGTCGGAGATCTTCTCCAACGGCAACCGCGAAGGCGATAACAACTTTCTGATCGACGGCGTGGACGACAATGAACGGCTTACCCTGTCCATCGTGGTTCGCCCCCCTGTAGCATCAGTGCGCGAATTCAAGATCCAGACGAACCTCTACAGCGCCGACATTGGTCGCAACTCCGGAGCTGTCATTGACGTGATCACAAAGTCCGGCACGAACCAACTGCATGGCAGTGTGTTTGAATACATCCGGAACTCGGCCGTGGATGCACGCAGCTACTTCAATAGACCGCCATCTCCGTTCCCCTCTTTCCGGCTCAACCAATTCGGGTTTTCCATTGGTGGGCCCGTCATCTTACCGAAGGTCTTCAACGGCAAGAATCGAACCTTCTTCTTCGCTGATTATGAAGGCTTCCGAAATACGACCCAGTCGTTTGTTCTTGGCAACGTTCCAACCTTAAAAGAGCGTGCTGGGGACTTCAGCGAGGTCGAGACAACTCCGGGTGTGGCGAATATCTACGACCCATTGACCACGAAGCCGAATCCAGCAAATCCCGGCGGGTTTATTCGCACCGTCTTCGCCAACAACTTCATCCCACTGAATCGCCGCGATCCGATTTCTGTAAAGATGCTCAACGCATATCCTCTGCCCACGAGCACGGGCCGCTTCAATAATTATTCGTCCAACCTGCTTCAGAGCCAGAACGCCAACTCTTTTGACGGCCGGATAGACGAGCAAATTACGCCGAGGGACCTCGTTTTTGGCAGATATTCGTACCAAAGTACGACGAATATTGCGCCAAGCACTTATCCAGTAACTACGATTCCTGGAATCTCAACCCCAGTCCACCTGAGCGACGAAGCTTCGTTCGCCGGCACGTCTGCCACGCCGACGTCACAAACAGCGTTGGGCTACACCAGGGTCTTCACTCCAACGATTGTCAACGATTTCCGCTTCGGTTTTAGCCGCTACAAATTGGATTATGTTCCCGTTGACTTCGTACCCAATGGAGGGCTGGCCGACCAACTCGGCATCCCCAATGCGAACGTGACGCCCCGCGAACAAAACATAACGATCTTCTCGCCATCAACCTATCTGGGTGTCGGCCAGACGCGGTCTCTCCCGCTTTATCGGCGGGAAAATACATTCCAAGTGTTCGATAACCTGGTCTGGACCAGGTCGTCACACACGCTCAAGTTCGGTATCGATTTCCGTCGCAGGCAGTTGACGATTTACCAGACCAACATGGGTAACGGGAGGTTCAATTTCTCGCCCGCGTTAACGGACTCCAGAAACCCTGCAGGCAGCGGTGGAGACAGTGCTGCCAGCATGATGCTCGGATATGCCACATCCATCGGGCATGACTACACCTTTCCCTTTCCGGGCATTCGCCTCAACGAGTATGGCGTATACGTTGCGGATGACTGGAGAATGACGAGGAAGTTGACGCTGAACTATGGCTTGCGCTGGGATTACTTCAGTCCTCCCAGTGAGGAACTGGACCGCTGGGCGAACTTCAATCCGATTACTGGAAAAATGGATGTTGCCGGACGGAACGGAGTGAGTCTGACTGCAGGTGTCTTGCCGTTCCGCAAGAACTGGGGACCTCGCGTCGGCTTTGCCTATCAGGCGTTGCCGAATACCGTGCTTCGCGGCGGCTTTGGTCTTTTCTACAACGCATCGGGTAGTGAAGCGCTCAACATGCGTCTTGCCAGGAACATTCCGTTTGGTCTGACAAGCAGCGTCTCGCCCGGTGATATTACACCTGGAACGACAGTGAGCCAGGGATTTCCGGTCCTTCCAACCGTCAACTTCGCGTTGGCTGACAACCCGACCGGGAACCAGTCCTCTATCTCGCCCAACTTTAGACCGTCCTATGCTGAGCAGTTCAATCTGGGCGCGGAGTATGAAATATCTAAACTCAACATGGTCCTGAAGCTGTACGGCGTCGGTAATCTCGGCCGTCGTATCTACAATACCTACAATATTAACCAGGCGATACCAGGCCCCACCGCGTTGAACACGCGGCGTCCCCTGTTTGCCATCAACCCAAATATCACCGATGTCAACTACGCGGTTTCGAATGGACTGGGCGACTATTATGCGCTGCAATTCGTCGCGGACAAGCGGCTGAGCCATGGTGTGAGCGCACAGATCGGCTACGCCTGGGGTCATTCCATCGACAACACGCCACTTGACTTCAGTGGCGGCCTTGCTGGACCAACTCCCCAGGATCCACGTTTCCTGAGGGCGGAGCGCAGCAACTCGATCTTCGATCAGCGCACCAGGCTTACTTTCACCTACCTATGGCAACTGCCATTCGGCAAAGGACAGCATTTCCTCGATAAGAGTGGTCCCACCGATTGGTTCCTCGGGGGATGGCAGACCAATGGACTCTTATTCACTCAGTCGGGCCTTTACTTCTCGCCTGTCCTGGGAACTTCGACAACCAATACGGGTACTGGGAGCCGCCCGAATATCACGGGGACGGTCGCCTACCCCAAAACCCACACCAACTGGTTTAGTGCATCGGCATTTTCGTCGCCGGCGCAGTATACCTATGGCAATGCTGGTCGCAACTCTTTGATTGGACCGGGAAGAACGGACGTGGACATGTCAATCTTCAAATCGTTCCCGGTGCACGAGCAGATGTACTTCCAGTTCCGGTTTGAGACATTCAATGTCTTCAACCATCCACAGTTCGGTTACCCGAACCCCACGGTTGGCACGGCGCAAGTCGGATCGATCACCTCTGTTGTTGGCAACCCACGTAACTTGCAGGCATCGCTTCAATTCCAATTCTAGGATCGCGGAGTCGGGATTGACACTTCCGGCTCCCTTGTTGCGATTGATTTCTTTCGACACAATACTTAATGTCTCTTTTGCAAGGATGCGGGATGAAAATACAGAATCGTCTTCGGAGATACTTTCTGGTTGTATGTGCTGTTGGGGCCATGTTCGTTGCCAGTCCAGTGTCGGCCTGGGCAGCCAAAAGCGACCTCCAGGTTTACTTCATCGATGTCGAGGGTGGACAAGCCACACTCTTCGCCACACCCGCAGGGCAATCGTTACTGATCGACACCGGCTGGCCGGAAAACGCTGGCCGCGACGCGGATAGGATCGCGGCGGCGGCGAAACTTGCTGGCATCAGCAAGATCGACTACGTCTTATTGACCCATTATCACAACGACCATTCGGGCGGCGTTCCACAATTGGTCGAACGGATTCCTGTCGGGACTTTTATTGATCATGGCGCAAACATTGACACCAAGCCTGGCGGAGCGACGCTTGACGTTTGGAATGCTTACCAGAAGGTCCTCGCCACAGGAAAATACAAGCACATCACCGCTCGTCCAGGCGACGTTATCCCGATCGTTGGCATGAAGGTTACGGTGGTTAGCAGCGACGGCAACGTCATCGACCATCCTCTTCCCGGAGGTGGTGAAGACAACGAATATTGCAAAATCCCGGAAACAAAGCCGATGGATCGTAGCGAGAATTCGCATTCGCTGGGTGTTTTGATCAACTTCGGAAGACTTAAGATCCTTGATTTGGGAGATCTAACTTGGGACAAAGAAATGCAATTTATGTGCCCGAAGAACTTGCTGGGCAATGTCGATATTCTTGTGGTTTCGCACCATGGCTTTCGCCCAAGCTCCAGCCATGCTTTGGTCGACGCTATTCATTCCAAAGTGGCGATTATGAACAATGCGCCGACCAAAGGGGGGAATGTGCCGGTCCTTGATACAGTACACCAAGCACCCGGGCTCGAAACTCTTTGGCAGCTCCATTACTCTGAAGAAGGGGGTCCAGAGCATAATACGGCAGCGGAATATATCGCTAACCCTCAAGGTTCAGACGAGGGCAACTATCTTCTACTGACTGCAAGTCCGAACGGTAGTTTCACTGTCTTCAATTCAGGCAACAAGCAAAGCAAACACTACGCAGCCAAATAACTTTCCTTCTCGATCGTCACCGCTGTGTATATAGAGGAGAGTCGCTGACTCATGGTCTCGAAGTTCCGGTTCGTTACGCATGACCGCCTGGTCGGGACACTCTCCACCTCGGAATCGCTCGCATGATTGAGAGAGTCGCAGGCTGATATGCAGAATTTGTTACGTACGATCAATAATGTCATCATCCGCACGATCTTCCGTGCTGCAATGACCTCCTGTGGAATGGAAAGTGTGAGTGGAGAAGTTACGGAGGAAAGGGCTTGATTGCGATTGATTGGGGTACTAGCAACTTTCGTGCTTTTCGGCTTGATGAAGCTGGAGAAATCATTGAGAGGCGCTTGTTTCCGAGCGGCGTTCTTCGCGTCGAAGAGGGGCGCTTTGCGGAAACGCTACTGGCACAAGTGGGTGATTGGTTGACGGCTGGCGAGAATCGTATTTTGCTGTGTGGCATGGTTGGCAGTCGCGAAGGTTGGGCGGAAGCGAAATATCTTCGCTGCCCGGTCGGGATAGCAGGTTTGGCAGATTCTGTCATTAAATTGCCCTTTGCCCGCGCAGAAGTGCTCCTGGTTCCGGGTGTGATAGGAGAAGATTCTTATGGGGTGCCCGAAGTCATGCGTGGAGAAGAAACTGAAGCCATGGGTATGTTGGACTCGTGTGGTGGCGCCGGTCTCGTTTGTCTGCCCGGCACACACTCCAAGTGGATTCATCTCCGCGATCAAAAAATTGTAAGTTTCATCACCTGCATGACCGGCGAAGTATTTGCTGTTCTCCGCAAGTGCACGATCCTGGCCCGCATCATGACGTCCGGCGTCGAAGTGGATATCGAATCGTTTCTTCGCGGAGTTGCCCGGTCCGAAGACAATGGCGGCTTGCTTCACCATCTCTTCAGTGTCAGGACTTTGGCGTTGATGGATCGGCTAAAAGAAGAAGCATCGGCGTCCTATCTTTCGGGCCTGCTGATCGGGCACGAAGTGCGTGCCGCAATGCCGCCGGGAACGCATGTTCATCTGGTGGGTGCGGCTCAGCTTTGTTCTCTCTACGGACAGGCGATTGAGGCTTGTGGAGGTTCTTTTACTCTCGAAGATCAGGACGCCGCAGCTCGTGGCCTTGCTGCAATTGCCAGGAGGCTATCGTGGACTTGAGTTTATGGTTGCGAAGATGCCCTATTGTCGCGATCTTGCGAGGCATAAAGCCAGAGGAAGCGGAACCGATCTGCACAACGTTGCATGAGGCTGGCATCGTCATCGTTGAAGTCCCCCTCAATTCACCGAACCCCCGGTCGAGCATCGCCACCCTATCGCGGGTCTTTGGCGACCGCATGCTGATCGGAGCTGGTACGCTGACCGATCCGAAGCAGGTAAGGGAAGTGGCGTCTGCCGGTGGCAGGCTAATAGTTACTCCGCATGCGGATACTGCGATCGTTCGCGCCGCCAAGACCGCCAACCTGTTCGCGATTCCCGGGTTTTTCAACCCAACGGAGGCCTTTGCATTGCTTCAGGCTGGTGCGGATGCCATCAAACTTTTTCCGTCCGAAGTTCTCGGGATTCCCATGCTGAAGGCGTTACAAGCTGTTCTTCCCGAGAACACGATCGTCGTTCCTGTTGGCGGAATAGATGCAGAGAACATCGCTCCCTGGATGGCGATGGGAGCTCTCGGAGTCGGGGTTGGATCCTCTCTGTATAAACCAGGCGATACTGCCACGGCTGTGGGAGCAAAAGCAAAAGTCTTAATGGACGCTGTTCGCGCCTATCAATCTTCTGCCCAGGTCGGCAAGCTGTAGCTTCAAGGCCGGAGCGACAGGACGGATCCCCAAGGCAAGTCCCAAGAGATGTACTGCTTAACTACTAAATGATTGCGGCAAACGAAACCGGCATTCCTAAACCGGGCTGATGCTGCTAAAGGGACTTCTCACGTTTTCAAAGTCAATCTTTCTGCTAAGGCGGCGGAGTCGCGAAGCGCCTTAGCCACCTAGCTGAATCCATCGAGACTTGAAAGGCTGCCACAAAAGTTGCAGGTATGTGCCGCCGCCCAGATCAGAAGGCACACTTTATACGGAACTAACGTGCAGTTGCCAACTAAGGGCGACAACGTATCAAATTTCCAATTTTCTCCAGCAAAACCAAAGTAGGCCGAGATCACGGGCGGAGCAGGTGAAGAGACCCGTGAGGGCGCACTGAATGCAAACCCATGCCATGAGCATGGCGCCGGCTTAAATTTCTCTCGATTCGGCCCGAAATTGACCACAAGGTTCGCAGCTATGACACGTTTGAGTGATAGCTGGGATGCGCAAGCTAATCGATCCTGTAACAGGTTGAGCGAGAGCTTGTTAGCCAAAACCTATTGCTCACTGTGTATCGCAAACTCAGAGGCTTTCGTAGAGCAACCTCGCTGTCCTGCACGGCACGAAGGGCAATTTCCGCCAACGAGTATTAGCTCGCAGTACCAGTCGAAAGGTTCCAGAAATGCCCGTAATTATGAAGGTTTTGCGGGGTGACGCGTCCCCACTCCGCTTCTGCCGGTCAGCCTCGTGCGCTAAAGCTACGTGGCGCACACGTTGGTTCTTTCTCGCCGCCGCAAAATGTATGCCTTCGCAGTCCCCCTTCCGAACAGCATTACGTCCTGAAGCAATTGGACGGCCACAAATTTCTGGCAACGCTGGCAAAACATTAAGCATTTCTAATAACGCAAAGACTTGCGGAAGAACCTCTCTTCGGAGAAGTCGTCTCACATCTTTGTGGGTCGGATTGTTGGTGGTGATGTCTTATGCCGTGGCGGGTGCACAGACGGCCACTACTACCACGCTGTCAGTGAATCCTGGGAGCGCTGCCAACGGATCCGTATTTACGATGACGGCGACGGTGAAGGCAGGCGCGACACAGATGGCAGGCGGCACGGTTACGTTCCGCGACACCTACAACAGCATCACGCAGGTGCTTGGCACCGTCCAGGTACAGTCGGCACACGGAACAAAGGGCAACGCAGTTCTGTCGCAGCAACTTGGCGGAGTTGGCACGCATTCCATCGTTGCGACCTTCAATGCGCCAAAGACCTTTTCAAACAGCTCCTCAGCAGCACAAGAGGTAACCACTACAGGTTTATATTCAACGACCGCCAATCTTGTTCAGACTGGTGGCTCAGCAGGTAATTGGTCGCTGACCACCACCATTGTGGGAATCGGCAGCCCGAATCTGACACCCAGTGGAAGTGTGTCTCTTCTGGACACCTCCAACAGTAACTGGCCGCTGGGGGGAGGGATCCTGGGCGCAGGAACATTTGGACAACAGACTGTGACGGCCAGCGGTTCGCCCATCGGCGTAGGGAATAACCCACAGGACATGGCTGCTGGAGATTTTGACAGCGACGGCATTATCGATCTCGCTGTACTGAACAACACCGACAAGAATGTAAGCATTCTGATTGGCGATGGTTCGGGAGGATTTACAGCATCGGCGACGAAGTATGCGACAGGCAAGGGCGGTGTCGCTATTGTTGCGGGAGATTTTAACGGAGACGGCAAGCTTGATCTGGCCGTGGCAAACGGCACTGATGGAACGATCTCCATCCTCTTTGGAAAAGGCGATGGCACGTTCAATGCGCAGGTGACTTATTCCCTATCCATCATCTCGCTGGTCCCCACTACTCCTTCAGCTCTTGTAATGGGCGATTTCAATGGCGACGGCATTCCTGATATCGCGGTAGCGGGAACCAACCTATTGGTAGGTGGGATTGTAGATATCTTTCAAGGCGATGGAGCTGGCGCGTTTACCAATGTCACTACGCTGGGGATTGGTGTCGGCGCAGGGCCTTCTTCCATCGTCGCGGCAGATTTCAACGGAGATGGCAATCTCGACTTCGCAGTCGCCAACCTCTCAGACAACACAATTAGTGTGATGCGGGGTGATGGCAGCGGAAACACATTTACGGCTGCGTCCGGGTCTCCGTTCAGTACTGGCTCAGCAACAAGCCCCGCTGCGATCGCAGTTGCGGACTTCAACGGAGACGGCCTGCTTGATCTCGCAGTCGCGGAGAACAATAAAAAGCGGGTCGACATTTTCAAAGGAAATGGTAACGGTACTTTTACGTTGCTAACGGGGGCTCCCGCCACTGGGACGAAACCTGTGTCTATCGTTGCGGGAGACTTCAATGCGGACGGCAAGGTCGACTTCGCTGTTACGAACCAGTCAGACGATACCACCACCGTTATGCTTGGCAACGGCAGCGGAACAGTGTTCACGGCCGCTGCTGGTTCCCCGTTCACGACCGGCAGTGGAACGACCACACCTGTTGCGATCATTGCAGCGGACTTTAACGGGGACGGCATCGCCGATCTTGCGGTCGCAAACAGCAACAAAGATAACGTAGGCATCCTGCTGAACCAGGTGACGGACACTGCGAGTGTATTGATTGCTGGCATCTCTATTCCTGGCAGCGGTAGCAATCATACGGTGAAAGCATCCTATGCGGGTGACGCCAACTTCGCGGGAAGCTCCGATACGTTGTCCCTGCAATCGACGAAAGTAACGACCTCGACACTTCTGAGCGCGAGCACCACCACGCCCACATTTGGGCAGCAGGTGGTCCTCACGGCAACGTTGATTCCATCACTGGTAGGCAGCCTGACGCCAGGGGGCACCGTCACATTTAAGGACGGGGGCACATCGATCGGGACAGGGTCTGTCTCGGGCGGAGTAGCGACACTCAACATCACAAGTCTCGGAGTAGGTAGTCACAGCATCACTGCAGTTTACGCGGGAGATACCAACTTCCTAACCAGCACCTCATCCGCCTTAGGGGTTACTGTCGGCAAGGCGACGCCCGTGATCACCTGGGCCACTCCAAGTCCCATTAGCTACGAAACGCTCCTGTCTAGCGACCAGCTCAATGCGACAGCATCTGTACCTGGGACATTTTCCTATAACCCGTCGGCCCTGACGCTTCTCACGGCTGGTTCGCATACTCTCGCAGTAACCTTCACCCCTACGAGTACAACGAACTACACCACCGCGAGCAGTAGCGTTACCCTCGTTGTGAATCCTGCATCGCCTCAGATCAACTGGCCGTCCCCGGCGCCGATAACGTTCGGCACTGCATTAAGCGGAATACAACTCAATGCGACTGTCGCCGTCTACAACATGGTTCCGCTCTCCTCCTCCTATAACGTCAACGGTATCTATACCGATGGCTCGATCTTTGGCATACCCCCGGGGGGATTTGATGGAACAGGCGCCGCCTACTCGTCGAACTTGCTAGGGACGTCCGTCACCTGGAATAACATAACCTACCCGTTAGGACCCGCCAACGCACCTGACGCTGTCGCGAATACCACCATTAATCTTCCGGCCGGGCACTACGCCAGCCTCAATATGCTTGGTGCCCTCGTCAATGGAAACGTTTCAACTGCGAGCACCTTCGTCGTCACGTATACCGACAATACAACCACGACCGTGACGCAAAGCCTGAGTGACTGGGTGTTTCCGTTGAATTATCCCGGTGAGACGGTAATCACATGCGTCCCATACCGTAATAACTCCAATGGCACCCAGGACGCCCACCTGACTTGCGTCTTCGGCTATCAGATTGCCCTCGACAGAACGAAGATAGTTAAGAGTATCCAGCTTCCAGCAACACGAAATAATGTGTTTCTCGCGATGGCGCTTGTCACTCCGCCGGTGCCGGGTACGCTGGTTTACACTCCACCTTCGGGCAGTGTTCTTCCCACTGGGGAAAATACTCTTTCAGCTGTATTTACTCCGACTGACCAGACAGATTTTGTGGGTGCGACCGCGAGTGTGCTGGAACTTGTTAATCC
>WNGQ01005897.1_pt2 | contig 11926 bp, 9 predicted proteins | sample 5407661 | NCBI WGS metagenome assembly WNGQ01 (sample SAMN13153382, study PRJNA577476) | soil metagenome | isolation source: 60 cm soil or saprolite under Garry oak tree replicate 2 | place: USA:California | collected 2016-06-15
CCGATCTCGCGAGTCTGCGCCACGAGACCCAGTACACAAGGTTGTTCAGGAGTTGAAGCCGATGACCAATCCCCATGGTCCCCTGCGCGTCGGGGTCGGCGGTCCGGTCGGCTCGGGCAAGACGGCGCTGATGGACGCGCTCTGCAAGCGCCTGCGCGACCGCTACGAGATCGCCGCCATCACCAACGACATCTACACCAAGTGGGACGCCGAATATCTCGTCCGCTCGGGCGCGCTCGCGCCCGAGCGCATCGCCGGGGTCGAGACCGGTGGCTGTCCGCACACTGCGATCCGCGAAGACGCCTCGGCCAATCTGGCCGCGGTCGCCGACATGTGCGCGCGCTTTCCGAGCCTCGATCTCATCCTGATCGAATCGGGCGGCGACAACCTGGCCGCCACGTTTTCGCCCGAACTCGCCGACCTCACCATCTATGTCATCGACGTCGCCGCCGGAGACAAGATCCCGTCGAAAGGCGGCCCAGGCATCACGCGCTCGGACCTGCTCGTCATCAACAAGGTCGATCTCGCGCCTCATGTCGGAGCCTCGCTCGAAGTGATGGAGCGGGATACCAGGCGCATGCGCGGCGCCCGCCCCTTCGTTCTCAGCAATCTTCGCGCCGGGGAGGGCGTCGAGGACATCGCCCGCTTCATCGAGCAAAAAGGCGGGCTCGAATAGCGAAGGCCTTTCGGCCGGTGAGCGCCGGCCTCGGCTTCGTCGAGCGCCCGACGGCGGCACAGTGCCGGCCCTATTCCGCCATAAGGTTTTTAACCTTCTGCACAAGAGCGGGATCGGTCGCATACGCTTGAGCGATGATCTCCTCCATGCGGGCCGCCGCTGTGAACCGAATGTTGTTTTGTCCCCTTCTAGCCTCCTCGACAAGCTCCGGATCTTTGACGGTCGCCTCCAGTGCCTCGCGTAGTGTCGCCAGACGTTCCGGCGCCAGCCCCGGCGGCGCCACGAAGGGCCGCGCAATCGAGACGCCGCTGAAAGCAAGCCCAACGGCCTGCTTTTCTTCTGCCGTCTTTGCGAGATCGATCACCTTCGGTACAGCCTTCGCATCGAGCTCGGGCTCGCCCTCAAGCGCGAGCTGGAGCAGAACGCGAGCTTTATTGTCGGCGATCCAATCCGGCTTCTGCGCCTTCATGCAATCGTAGCACCAGGCGGACAATCCATCCAATTCGCCGCGTTCTATAGCCAAGGTGATGTCGGCGCTTCCCTTGTAACCGCGCACGACCTTGAATTTGGTTCCGAAGAACGCGTTCAGCACCCTTGGAAAGTAGTCGGTCGACGATCCCGGTCCATCGCTTCCGACACTCATGGATTGTTTCTTCGTATCGTCGAACGTGCGGAACTGCGTCGTGTGCCACGCAAGGACCATGGGCACGAATTTCTCGAGCGCACCGAGATATCCGAATCTCCTCGCATCGTACGGCAACTGCTGGTTCGTGGTGAGCTGTTGAAATAGATTTGCATCCTGCAGCACCGCGAATTCGGTGCCGTCCTTGGCCGCAGCCGTGTAGAGATGTCCGGCCAGAATGATGCCGCCCGCGCCGGGCATGTTCTTGACGATCACCGTCGGCCGTCCGGGCAGGTGCTTGCGGATGTGGCGCGCCACCAGACGCGCATAGGTGTCGTAGCCTCCGCCCGGCGCCACAGGGACATAGATGGTGACCGTCTTGCCGACAAAGGATTCGACCGCCCCCGCCGCAGTCGGCAACGCCGAGGCGAGCGCCATCGCGCCTGCCGCGAGCAAGGCTCTCTGAATGAGGATTGAGGGTTTCACTGCACATCTCCGAAAGGCTTCAATACCGTGCCCGGCCCCGAGCCGGAGGATTTGCTGCGACTTGACATCCCACCGGAATATTGGACGTTCCGGTCGACGTCCAGACCGAGGAGCATAGGCGGGCGGACTGCTGGAGTTTCTGGACAAGACGAGCGCGGCTCTAGCCGCAGATTGATTGATGCGACCCGATCGCCTGACGATCGATCAGAAGGGAAAACTGCAATGGCCACTCTCGCAGGACGCGACCGACGCATCCTCACGACCCACGCCGGAAGCCTGCCACGGCGGGCTTCGTTGTCGGCCTTGCTGTTCGCGCGCATGAGCAAGAAGCCCTTCGATGCCGACGCGCTCGCCCGCGAGACGAGCGGAGCGGTGGCGGAGACCGTGCGCAAGCAGCGGGAGCTCGGGATTGACATCGTCAGCGACGGCGAGCAGTCGAAGACGAGTTTCCAGCACTACATCTCGGACCGGCTGTCTGGTCTGGAATCGATTATCCCGAAAGCCGGCGAGCGGCGGACCCGCGAGAACATGGCTTTCCCGGCTTTTTACAAGGACGGCGCCCATTCCGGCTCCGCGCAAGCCAGGTTCGCCTGCACAGGCCCGATCAAATATACCGGGCACCAGCAACTCGCGCAGGATTTGTCGAACCTCAAGCTGGCGCTCGGGGAGCAGAATCCCGTCGACGCCTTCGTCCCATCGGTTTCGCCCTCGAGCTGCGCCGGGATGATGGAGAACCGCTATTACAAGAATGACGACGAGCATGTCGCGGCAGTCGCCGAGGCCATGCGCGAGGAGTACGAGGGCATCGTGGCCGCGGGCTTTCAGGTGCAGATCGACGATCCACGTCTCGCCATGCATTACATGCTGACCCCCGGCGAATCCCTCGAGGACACGCGCGGCTGGGCGCGTCGCCGCATCGAGGTGCTCAACCACGCGCTCCGCAACATCCCACCCGAACGCGTGCGGCATCACACCTGCTACGGAATCAATATGGGGCCGCGCACCAGCGATCTCGAGATGAAGCATCTGGCCGATCTCATTGTCACCATCCGCGCCGGTTACTACTCCTTCGAGATGGCCAATCCCCGTCATGAACACGAATGGCGTGTGTGGGAGCACGTGAAGCTGCCCGACGACAAGGTGCTGATGCCGGGCTGCATCACCCACGCCTCGGTCATTGTCGAGCATCCCGAGCTGGTCGCCGAGCGGATCGTGCGCCTGGCCGGGATCGTCGGGCGCGAGCGCATCATCGCGGGCAGCGATTGCGGTTTTGCCTCGACGCTGGCCCCCAACCAGCCGCCGGAGGTGGAGCCGGAAATCGTCTGGGCGAAATTCGCAAGCCTCGTCGCGGGGGCCCGCCTCGCCACCAAGACGCTCTGGAAATGACCGGAGTTCGTTTATTGAAGTGGTCGGCAGGCGGTTCGAAGCAAAGTCTCGAATAAAGCACGGGGATCACGATGGGACACGCGCTTGGGCGGTTCTTCTCCATGCTCGTCGCATTCGCGTGCTTCGCGTCGCATGCCGCGCGGAGCCAGGATGCCTACCCGACCAGACCGTTGCGGCTGATCGTCGGTTTTGCCGCCGGTGGCCCGACCGACATCCCGGCGCGCTACATCGCGGACAAACTGGGGGCACTGCTCGGACAGCGGGTGGTGGTGGAGAACAAGCCGGCGGCGGCGGGCATGGTGGCGACGCGCGATGCCCTGGCGCAGCCGAAGGACGGCTACACGCTTCTCCTGTGCACGCATTTCGAATCGATCAACACCGCGGTCTACAAGACTCCGCAATACAGGCTCACTGATCTGGCGCCGATTTCGCTCATCTCCAAATACTTCTACGGGATCGGGCTCTCGAACTCGGTGCCGGCGGCGGATCTCGAAAGCTTCGTGACTTACGCCAAGGCGCATCCCGGCGAGATCAACTACGGCACCCTCGGACCGGGCTCGGCGCAGGACATCTTCGCCCGCCAGCTCGAACGCCTTACCGGCATCACCATGACCGGCGTCGCCTACCGCAGCGGCGCGCAGATCATGCAGGATTTCATTCCCGGTCGGGTTCAGTTCTACGTCTCGCCGATGCTCGCATTGATTTCCCCGGTCGAGAACAAACAGGCTAAGGTGCTCGGTGTTTCCAGCTCCGAGCGGCTCAAGAGCGCGCCCCAGGTGCCGACCTTGAAGGAGCAGGGCATCGACTTCGTGCGCTTCGGCTGGCTCGGCATTTGCGCGGGTACCGGCACGCCGCAGCCGATCATCGATCTCATCAACCGTCACATCGCGACCATCGTGGCGTCGCCGGATTATCAGGCGGCGACCGAACGCGCGGGATCGGTCCCGGTGTCGTCCACTCCCGCGGAGTTGCGGCAGGTGATCGACCAGACCTTGGCCGAAGTGCTGCAGACCGTGCAGGAATTCGGCCTGCAGCAGGATCAATAAGCCGGGGGGCATGTCGCGCCGCGTACCAGCGCTCCCGAAAGAGCAGCGCGGAGCGGGGATCCACTCCGCGCTGCCGCTACGCTACGCGTAGTCTCATCCCTCCCCCGCCGGGAATGGAAAGGGATGATTCGAAACGGCTATTCCGCCGGGGTTGCTGCCATGACCTTGTCCTTCACCGGCAGCGACTCCGACGCAATGGCCGGAGCACGGCTCAAGCCGAACAAGAAGACTGCGACGATCGCATAGGCGATCGCCACTGTGGGCGTCACCGCCAAGCCGACCGACTCGCCGTGCATGAAGCCGAAGAAAGTGAGCACGGCGCCGGCGAGGGCGAAGGCCGCGGCTTCCACGAACTTCTTCTCGATGATGAAGGCACCGACTGCGCCGAGCACCAGGCCGGTCAGGATGCTGCCTCCGCCCAGCACCTCCAGTCCTCGATAGAGCACGCCGACATTGCCGAGTTTGTCGAACCCGATGGCGGCGGCCGAGGTGCCTGCGGCGCCGAGCGCGCCGTCCATCAAGGTCTTGCACCAGGCCGCCAGGTGCGGGGTCAGCGCCAGCACGATCGCCGGTGCATGGGTCTTCGGCGTGGTCTGGAACGCCTGCGCACCGATCAGCATGCCGATATAAAGGAGGATCGGCGAGATCGCGACCACCGGCACCAGCGCCAGCAGCAGCGAGATGATGCCGAACCACGACAGCACGATCACCATGAGGCCGGTGGCGGCCGAGTAGCCGATCCGCCCGCCCATCGCCTTCCAGCCGGGATGGCCGATATAGACCGCGTTGATGAACGGGTTGCCCATCAGGCAGCCGATCAGGCTCACGACGCCGTCGGCGGTGAGCACCTGGGTGGTCGGGAACGGATCACCGGCCGCTTCCGCGCTCTCCACGTTGTCCATCGCCTCGACCAGGTCGTAGATGCCGAACGGGATCGCGGTGACGAGAATGATGCCGAGATATTCGAAGCCCGAGAACACATGATCGACCGCCGGAATTGGCACCGAGAAGCCGAAGCTCGCGAATGCATCGCCCAGGCCCTTCACGCTCAGCCCGCCATAGCCGAGACCGAACAGGTTCGAGCCCCAGGCGATGAGCATGCCGGCCGCAATGGCGACGAGACCGGCTGGAATGCCTTTCGGATACTTGAAGCCCCCGAACCAGCTCACCAGGATGATGGCGAAGCAGGTCAGCCCGATCACCGGCGTCATGTAGATTTCCAAGGCCGGCCGCATGGAAATGAAGGTGATCGAAACGCCCGCCAGCGTCCCAAGCAGGGCCGCGCGCGGGGTGATCTTGCGGATATAGGGGGCGATGAAGCCGCCGATCATCAGGATGAAGCTCTGGAAGAACACCCAGACCAGGCCCGCTTCCCAGCCTTTCATCGGGTCATTGGTCTTGAGCGAGATCGGCAGCATGATGACGAAGGTGACGATGAACATGTGCGGCACGCTCACCCCCGAAGGCAGCGCGCAGACATCGCTGCGGCCGGTCTTCTGCGCGAGCCGATAGGCGAGGAAGGCGTAGTACATCGTCGACAGGCACATCATCAGCCCAAGCGCGGGCAGGATGCGGCCGAACACGAGGGAGTCCGGCATCTTCAGCACGAAGCGCAACAGACCGGTCAGCACCAGCATGTTGACGAGGATGTTGGTGCCGAAGCCGAAGAAGGCGTTCCAGTCGCCGGGCGTCCATATCGGCGGGCGGTATCTGGTCGTGGTAATCGCGGTCATCGCAGACTCCAGTCAACACAGGCTCGTTTGAACTTGCCGGCCTTGCCCGGGCGGGCCTGGGGAAGCCGCGAGCAGGCGCTTCGCAGAGTGAAGGCGGACATCCCGATCCCATGGCGGTGGAGGTTCGGTCCGCCACGGGATGAGAGGTCCGCCTTCACAGCCGGGACCTCAGAAGCTGAAGCCGAAGCCGCCGCTCACGACTGCAACGTCGCGCTTGGCCTGCGGGAAGTTCGCGACCACGGCCGTGCCCACGCTCGTCTGCGCGGCAAGGAGGGCGTCATTGACGATGTGGACCCACTGCACGCCGCCCCTGACGTACCAGACGCCGAGTCGCTTTGGGATGATCGATTCAAGCGTGTACTTCGCCTGCAACCCGCTCGAGACATAGCCCACATTGTTCAGCGGGCAAGGCACGGCGATCGCCGGCGTCGGCCCACAAAAATTCGTGGTGCCGTCGTTCCTGTTCCAGAAACTGCTCGGGCCAAACTCGACCCAGGTCGGTGCAGTGAAGGTGAGCGGGATACCGAAGGGCTTCATCAAACTCAGGGTCGGGACGATGCCCGCCTCCAAGCGCTCCGTACCGCTTCTTTTTCCGAAAATCACCGTCGATCCGCCTCGTTCAGTGTAGAAGACCTGGAAATACGGATTGAAGGTGATCGGCCAGCCCCAGTAGCTATCGTCAAAGGCCAACTTGAAGACATCGTTGAAAGCGGTGCCGTCCCAGGGAAATACAAACTCAAGGTGCTGCGCTGAGAATGTCCAATGCTGCGCGAATCCGACGCTGAACCCGGCCCACCAATCCATTTCCTGCCAGTGCCTCAAGCCAGCCTGAAGACCGTGAGGATCGGTGATGTTTTCGTTCCAAACGCCGCCGAACACCGAGAAGCTGTTGATAAAGCCCTTCGGATCCTTGTAGATGTCCAACGCGAGTCCAACGCTGGGTTGGATCAAAAGCGAGTCGGTGTTATAAAGTAGCAATCCACCGCCGGTCACACGCGTGTTCGCAACATTGAAATCGAAGAAGCCGTGCACATCCAGCACCCACGGTGACGATGGTGGCGGCGGCGCCTTGACTGGCAGATCGGCCGCCGAGACCGGTGACCCGAAAAGCAAACCCCCGAAGCCCAGCACGGCCCCAACGGCAAGCGCGTGCGCATATCGATTGCCCCACATGAAAATTCTCCTCTCAGCCCCTTATGACGCCTGATCCCCGCATTCCCGACCGTGGCGTTTGGTCCGATTGTTCTGAGAGGGTGGCCGTGCCCACGCGGTACCTGCCGCTTCTTTAGGCACACCCATCCTGGCCGAAGAACCGCGGACGCGGTCGGAAACGTTCGCAATCGTTGGCGATTGCAGGATCGAACTCGCAAGCGCCGTGCCAAAAGTCTTTCCACTGTCACATTCCCCAACGGCGATGCAGCGCGGCCACAAGTGGCGAATCTTCGAGGGAATCGCGATGTCGTCGCGCTCCATCAGCAGCGCGCCTGGGCTGCGCGCCGGTCGCCCGCCGGCGGATGACTTGGATTCGCGATCAAATTGCGGTCATTGCGGTGATTACGAAGGCGCCACGGCAGGAAGACAAGGCGAGACCAGCCAAAGACCGCGAAAGAGCCTGCGCCCCCGAGGAGCGGCGCCATCAGGAGGCGGCTGCCAATGAATTGAGCAGCGGCGTCGCTGCCGAAACCCAACCGAAAATGCCACCCTGGGCCTTGATCATGGCGAGGCCTGCTGCGTGAAACTCGGGAAAATAGGAGGCGCAGCAGTCGGAGAGCACGATGCAGCGGAAGCCGCGATCGTTGGCTTCCCGCACCGTCGTGTTGACGCAAACCTCGGTGGTGACGCCACTGACGAGCAGCGTCTCGATGCCCCGGTTGCGCAGCATGGGTTCGAGATCGGTCTGGTAGAAGGCGCCTTTGCCGGGCTTGTCGATCACCGGCTCTCCCCGAATGGGATAGAGCTCCGGGATGATGTCATGCCCAGGCTCGCCGCGAATGAGGATGCGGCCCATCGGGCCCGGCGCGCCGATGCGCAAGGCAGGATCGCCGCGATCGACCTTGAGCGGCGGAGCGTCCGAGAGGTCGGGCCGATGGCCTTCGCGGGTATGGATGACCAGCATGCCGCCGCGGCGCGCGGCTGCCAGCACCTCCCGCAACGGCGCGACCGCCGCCCGCAGGCGCGAGACATCGTTGCCAAGGGCGGCGCCGAAGCCGCCAGGCTCCAGGAAATCCCGCTGCATGTCGATGATGAGGAGCGCCGTCTTTTCGAGATCGACCGACAGCGGGGTTGGTTCAGCCTCAATCGTCGCAAGAACCACGGCATGTTCTCCCACTGATCGCAAATTCCCAATCGCAGAACGAGCAAGATCGGGGCCAATCGGGCCATCACATTGATCTGCCTAATGTTTGGGCGACAGCGCTGCCTCCTATGCAAAAATCGCGGCAGGGCGCCCCTGGCGCTTTCCTCCGTGCCCTCAAGCGCGACCGAAAAGGACGCTGAATCAAGAGTTTGGGGCTGCGGGCCGGGCCTCGCTGGGCGCTGGCACGAGGTTTGCGGAAGTGCTCTCGAAGTCGATCATCTGCCACCGGGAGACTTCCATGAAGCGTCGCGATTTCCTCAAATCCATGACTGCGCTCGCTGCCGGCAGCGCCTTGCCGGCTCCCGCGATCTGGTCGCCGGCCAAGGCGCAGGCGCGCCAGGAGACGTTGTTGGTCGTCTCCGAGAGCGGTCCCAACAACATCGATATCCATGGCGTGGGGACCAATGTCCCGGGCTACGAGGTGTCGTGGAACTGCTACGACCGCCTCATCAGCCACGAGATGAAGACGCTTTCGAACGGCTCGCAATACTACGAGCGCGACAAGTTCAAGATGGAGCTCGCCGACGACATGAAGGTCGGCGACAGGTCGGCGACGTTCAAGCTCAAGCGCAACGCCCTCTTCCAGGACGGGACGCCGGTGACCGCCAACGACGTCAAGTGGTCGCTCGACCGCGCCGTCACCGTCGGCGGCTTCCCGACCTTCCAGATGGGCGCCGGCTCGCTGACCAAGCCGGAACAGTTCGTCGTGATCGACGATCGAACGATCCGCGTCGACTTCCTGCGCAAGGACCGGCTGACAATTCCCGACCTGGCGGTGATCGTGCCTTGCATCATGAACTCCGGCCTGGTCAAGAAACACGCCACCGCGCAGGACCCCTGGGGCCTCGAATACACCAAGCAGAACACCGCCGGCAGCGGCGCCTACCGCGTCGTGAGCTGGAACGCGGGCACCGAAGTCATCCTTGAGCGGAACGACAAGTGGGTCGGCGGGCCGCTACCGAAGGTCAGACGCATCATCTGGCGCATGGTGCCGTCGGCGGGCAACCGGCGCGCGCTGCTCGAGCGCGGCGACGCCGATATCTCCTACGAGCTGCCGAACAAGGACTTCGTCGAGCTCAAGAGCGCCGGCAAGCTCAACATCGTGTCGACGCCGTTCTCGAACGGCATCCAGTATGTCGGAATGAACGTGACCAAGCCGCCGTTCGACAATTTGAAGGTGCGCCAGGCGGTCGCCTACGCGATTCCCTACCAGAAGATCATGGACGCGGTGCTGTACGGCCTCGCCAAGCCCCTGTATGCCGCGCCGGCCGACAGCAAGACCGAGGTCGCCTGGCCGCAGGCGCACAAATTCAACACCGACATCGCCAAGGCCAAAGCGCTCATGGCCGAGGCCGGCTATCCGAACGGCTTCGAGACCACGCTGTCCTTCGACCTCGGCTTTGCGACCGTGAACGAGCCGCTCTGCGTGCTCACCCAGGAGAGCCTGGCCCAGATCGGCATCAAGTGCACGATCAACAAAATCCCGGGCGCAACCTGGCGCACCGAGCTCAACAAGAAGGTGCTGCCGCTCTACACCAACGTGTTCTCCGGATGGCTCGATTATCCGGAGTACTTCTTCATCTGGTGCTATCACGGCAAGAATTCGATCTTCAACACGATGAGCTACCAGTCGAAGGAGATGGACGCGTTCATCGACGGCGCCGGCACGGCGGCGTCGGTCGGCGACCAGGCGAACTACGAGAAGAACGTCAAGGGCTTCGTCGATCTCGCCTTTGCCGACATGCCGCGCATCCCGTTGTTCCAGCCCTATAGCAATGTCGCGATGCAGAAGAACGTTTCGGGCTATCAGTACTGGTTCCACCGGCGGCTCGATTATCGCGCGCTGGTGAAGGCGTGAGCGCGCTCTGGCTCGTAGGATGGGTTGAGCGCCAGCGAAACCCATCGCGATAGTTTGGAGAGGCTGTTTCGAGGAAATTGATGGGTCTCGCTTCGCTCGACCCATCCTACGGCTCCGGGGCCGCCGTGCTGAAAATGACGCTCAAGCGGTTGCTGCTGGCGGTTCCGAGCCTGATCGGCGTGGTGATCGTCACCTTCCTGCTGACGCGGGCGCTGCCCGGCGACCCGGCCGCCTATTTCGCCGGGCCGGCCGCGACCAAGGAAGCCGTCGAGCAGATCCGCGTCAAGCTCGGCCTCGACAAGCCCTTGCTCGTTCAGTTCGGACGCTATGTCGCCGACCTCGCGCGGGGCGATCTCGGGACCTCGCTCACCACCGGCCAGCCGGTCGCGCATGAGATCAGGACGCGACTTCCGGCGTCGGCGGAGCTCACCCTCCTCGGTCTCATCGTCTCCATGGCGATCGCAGTGCCGCTCGGCATCCTCGCCGCCACGCGGCCAGGATCGCTCGTCGACCATGTCTGCCGCGTGGTCGCGACCGCCGGCGTGTCGCTGCCGGTATTCTTCACCGGGCTCATCCTGGTCTACGTGTTCTACTACCTCGTCGGCTGGGCGCCGCCGCCGCTCGGGCGGCTCGACGTCTTTTTCAGCCCCCCGCCGCAGGTGACCGGCTTCTACCTGATCGACAGCCTCATCGCGCGCGACGGCGAAGTCCTTCTCGCCAGCCTCAAGCAACTCGTTCTGCCGGCGATGACGCTTGGCATCTTCTCGCTCGCGCCGATCGCGCGCATGACGCGCGCCTCCATGCTCGCGGTGCTCGCCTCCGATTTCGTGCGCACCGCGCGCGCGAGCGGGCTTTCGCCCTTCACCGTCATCGTCACCTACGGTTTCCGCAACGCCATGCTGCCGGTCGTCACCACGCTCGGCATGGTGTTCTCCTTCCTGCTCGGCGCCAATGTGCTGGTCGAGAAGGTCTTTGCCTGGCCGGGCATCGGCTCGTTTGCGGTCGAGGCGCTGATCGCCTCCGACTTCGCGCCCCTGCAGGGCTTCGTGCTCACCATGGCGGTGATGTATGTCGCGCTGAATCTCGTGATCGACATCCTCTACGGGCTGATCGATCCACGGGTGAGGATCGAGGCATGAGCGACATCGCGCTGCCCCTGAATCCATCCACGACGCCATCGCCCGCGAAGGCGGGCGATCCAGTATCCTCCAAATCCCATTGAGGCGCGGCTGTGTCATATGACATCATCCGGCGGCTACTGGATGCCCCGCCTTCGCGGGGCATGACACTCGCGAGGAAGAAGGAGTCGAGCGGTCCCTCGACCGGATTTACCGCGGTCCTGCGCCACGCGCGCTACGTGCTGCGCGAGAACGTGGTGACGGCCTTCGCCTTCGCGCTGTTTGCTCTCATCGTGCTGGCGGCGCTGGTCGGCCCCGCTATCGTCCCCTACGACCCGCTGGCGAGCGACACCGCCGCGGCGCTCAAGCCGCCGACGGTTGCGCATTGGTTCGGCACCGACCAGATCGGCCGCGACGTTTTCAGCCGCGTGATCGTCGCCACCCGGCTCGATTTCTTCATCGCCATCGCTTCGGTCGCCCTGGTCTTCCTCATGGGCGGACTTGCAGGCGTCGCCGCCGGATTCTTCGGCGGCTGGACCGACCGCATCGTCGGCCGCATCGCCGACACGATCATGGCGTTTCCGCTGTTCGTGCTGGCGATGGGGATCGTGGCCGCTCTGGGCAACTCGGTGCACAACATCATCC
>WNGQ01005898.1_pt1 | contig 11925 bp, 11 predicted proteins | sample 5407661 | NCBI WGS metagenome assembly WNGQ01 (sample SAMN13153382, study PRJNA577476) | soil metagenome | isolation source: 60 cm soil or saprolite under Garry oak tree replicate 2 | place: USA:California | collected 2016-06-15
ATCAATATCCTGGGGGTTCCGGCGCTGCTGCAGGCGCTCCATCTTCGCCCCGCCTGATAAGGACGTTTCCAATCACCGCCGCTGTGATCTTCAATTGCCAAAGACGGGAGTTCTCACACGGCCTGTTTCGCGGGGACGAACGGACACAAAACAGCGATTCCACCCTGATCGAAACCCCGCTCCATTCTCACGCGCGACCGCTGGGCAATGGGCTTCGATCCGCGAGCTCCATTTGGCGGTAGGCAAGCGCTTCCATGAGCTCGGCTCGCATGCCTTGATGATCGGCGTCATTGAACAGGTTGTCCATTTCGTGCGGATCGTTGGCGAGATCATAGAGCTCGCCCCAGGGATCCCCGCGGGCGATGGTCATCCGCCAACGCCGGGTGATGAGCGTGCGCAGGCGCGGCGGCGACTGGAAGCCCAGCGCGGCGCGCTGCTGGTCGTCCTCGATCACCATCGAGTCGCGCGCAATCTCGCTACCCCCGTCGCCCAAGGCGGGCAACAGGCTGATGCCCTGGATGCCGTTGTAGGGCTGGACGCGAGCCCGATCCAGAATGGTGGGCGCGATGTCGAGCGTGCCGCCGAGCACGTCCGTTTTCCGCGCCCGGTGATGTCCGGGCTCGGCCCAGATGAAAGGCACATGCGTGATCCCCTGGTAATGTGCGGGCCCTTTCAGCAAGAGCCGGTGATCGCCGAGAAAATCGCCATGGTCGGTCGTGAAGATGACGATGGTGTCCTCCGCCAATCCCCGCGCAACGAGCCGGGCCTGAATCCGGCCGATGGCCTCGTCGATCATGGCGATCATCCCGCAGCTCAAGGCGATTGCCTCGCGCGCCTCCCGTGCATCGACCGCGAAGGCGGCCTGCTCGGTGAGGAGCGCGCTTCCGGCCTCGCGCTGGGCCAACGCCCAGGCCACCGGCCGTGCCAGTGGCCGATTGATTGTCCTGGTGGAAGCTCGGCGGCAGCGCCATGTCCTGCGGCCGGTACATGGACCAATAGCGGCCGGGCGGCGTGAACGGATGATGCGGATCGGGAAAGGACGCCATCAGGAAAAACGGCCTGCTGCGATCTCCATCCGCGTAGCGGTCCAGCCACTCGCAGCTTTTCTCGGCGACGTAGGAGGTGGGATAGAGCTCTTCCGGGATCGGGGTCCGATAGGCCTGCGGGCAGACGTAGTCGTGCGGCAGTTGGTTCTTGCGGTCGCGCCATGCATCCGCATCAGCGCACCGCATTTTCAACCACACGTAATAATGGCCGCCGACCTGGTCGGCGTGGGCCGTGCACAAGTCAACGTGCTCGAAGCCGTAGAACGGGAGCGCCATCGAGAACTCGCGGCCCGACTGCCAGCGCCGCGGATGCTCCTGGTCATAAGGCCCGTCGCCCGCAACGGGCTTTCTTGCTTCGGCAAAATTCCCGTCGAGCACCTGGTCGCCGGCGCGCGCGGGCGGCCGCTTGAGGATGGCCGCAGCATCCCCGAAATTCTGCAGATGGCTCTTGCCCACGAGCGCGGTCGCATAGCCGGCTGCGCGCAACGCATCGACGAACGTGTTGCTCCTCAGCGACAGCGGCGAGCCGTTGCTGCGCACGCCATGCACCGAGGGCATGCGCCCGGTCATCAAGGTGGCCCGGTTCGGCATGCAAACCGGCGTCGCCACATAGAATCGATCGAAGCGCGTGCCGCGGGCGGCGATCGAGTCGATATGCGGCGTCTTGAGCACCGGATGCCCATAGCAGCCGAGATAGTCGGCGCGGTGCTGATCGGTGATGAGGAGGAGGAAATTCGGGCGCATGTCAAAGGAGCGTAGCGCATCCCGTCCAATTTGCACGGCGCATTTTCGAATGATCCAATCTAGGCCGATTTTATCGAGGTTTTATGGCGCGCCACGGTCGATGAAGATGGGCAATACTCGTTCGCCGTGGCGCTATGATGAAATGCGACAATACACGCGTCAGCGGCCGGATCGCGACGGGAGGCGCCGGGGCCGCTATGCCATCTCAATCTTTTCGCTCCTTTTCCTTATCTTAAAAATGAGATATAAGCGACTGTGCCTTGGCGAGTCGAAATCCTGAAGGAGATCACATGACAATCCCATTCGAGAAGCTCAAGGCTCGTCTGCTCGCCAACCCCAAGGTCAAGGCCGAGTATGACGCGCTCGCTCCTGAGTTCGAGATTGCCGCCGAGTTGCTCAAGGCTCGCCTGCGAGCAGGCCTCTCCCAAGCCGAACTGGCCGCCCGGATGGGCACCAGCCAGTCCACCATCGCCCGCCTTGAGAGCGGTCAAACGCTTCCGAGCACGAAGACACTTCTGCGCTACGCCGAGGCGACCGGGAGCAGGTTCCATGTGCGGCTGTCGGCGGCTTGATGCGTCGTTCACGCGCCTTCCGTAAATAATTTCGTGCAAAATCTCACTTCGGCTGCGCGAGGCCGGCTTTAGCGCGACCCCCAACAAAATCCTGGCCGACGGCGGTCCTTTCGAAGCTTCGTCTAATGCGTCGCGGCGATCGCCAACTCGCGCTCGCCGGCGGCCAAGAACGCATGCAGCGTTGCCACCACCTGCGCGCCTTCGCCGACCGCCGCAGCAACGCGCTTCACCGAGCCCGAGCGGACATCGCCGATGGCGAACACGCCAGGCACACTGGTCTCCAACGGCCGGCTCGCGCCGTCGATCTCTGTCCCGGTCGATACGAAGCCCTTGGGGTCGAGGACAACGCCCGAGCCTGCCAGCCAGTCGGTGTTCGGATTCGCGCCGATGAAAAGAAACAGGTGGCGCACCGGCCGGCGCACTTCCTGGCCTGACGGGCCGCGCCAGCGGATCGCCTCCAGCATGCCGCCGCTGCCTTCGAGGCCTGTGATGCTGGTCTGCGTGAGCACCTCCACATTCGGCAGTCCTGCGATCCGGTCGACGAGGTAGCGTGACATGCTTGCCGCGAGACCTCGCCCGCGCACCAGGAGCCACACCTTGGCGACCTGGCCCGCCAGGTAGACCACCGCCTGGCCCGCCGAATTGCCGGCGCCCACCAGGGCCACCTCCTGCCCGGCGCACAGCTTCGCCTCGAGCGGCGAGGCCCAATAGTGCACGCTCGCGCCCTCGAACGATTCAAGCCCGTCGACTGCGAGCTGCCGGTAGCGGGCCCCGCTGGCGATCACGATGGAGCGGGCGCTCACACGCTCACTGCCGGACAGCTGCAGGATGAAGCGGGCCTGGTCCGGATTACTTGGGGCATCGAGGCCCATCACCTCAACCGGGATCGCCATCTCGACCCCGAATTTCTGCGCCTGATTGTAGGCGCGCGCCATCAGAGCCATGCCGCTGATGCCGGTCGGGAAGCCCAGGTAGTTCTCGATCCGGGCCGAGGCGCCGGCCTGCCCGCCGAATGCGCGGCAGTCGAGCACCAGCACCGAAAGCCCTTCCGACCCCGCATAGACCGCGGTGGCGAGGCCTGCCGGCCCGGCGCCAACGACGGCCACGTCATAGACGCGGTTCGGATCGATCGGCCCCACCAATCCGATGCAACGGGCGAGCTCGATCTCGCTCGGATTGCGCAACAGCTGCCCGCCCGGGCACAGCACGATCGGCAGTTGACCGGCGTCGACCTGGAAGCGATCGATCAGCGCCTTGGCTTCCGGATCGGTCTCGGGATTGAGCCTTTGATGCGGATGGCCGTTGCGGCGGAGAAAGCCCTCCAGCCGAAGCACATCGCCGTTCTCGGCGCGGCCGACGATCACCGGTCCGCCGGCCCCCGTCTCGATGAGGCCGACGCGGCGCAGGATCAGGGCGCGCATGATCCGCTCCCCGAGTTCCGCCTCCCCGATCAGCAAGGCCCGGAGCTGGTCAGGCGGGATGACCAGGGCCTCCACCGGCCCCTGCGCGTAGGCGTCGACCAGAGCCGGTCGGCCCGCCAGCTGCGCCAGTTCGCCCATGAAGGCGCCCGGGCCGTGAGTGACGATCGGCGTGCGGAGGCCCGATTGGTCGCGCTGGGTGATGTCGACCTTCCCGGCGAGGATGATGGTGAGACCAAGGCCCACTTCGCCAACCCTGGCAAGCGCTTCGCCTGCGCCATAGGAGCGGACCTTGCCAAACCGACGCACCCGCTCGATCTCCGCCACCTCCAGGGTGGGGAACATCTGGTCACGTCGCGTGTCGATGATCGATTTGGTCGGCATGGATGTGATGATCCGTAACCCGGTGCGGGTGGGCCGAGGGCCACCGCCGATCAATCGACCAGCGCAGCGTCCAGGGTGATCTTAGCATTGAGCAGCTTGGAAACGGGGCAGCCGGCCTTGGCCTTGGCGGCAAGCGCTTCGAATTTTGCCTGGTCCGCGCCGGGTACCTTGGCTTTCAAGGTGAGATGGACGGCGGTGATGGCAAAACCGTCGGCCACCTTTTCAAGCGTGACTTCGGCCGTGGTCTCCATGTGCTCGGCGGTGAGCTTGGCCTCGCTGAGAATCAGCGACAGCGCCATCGTGAAGCATCCGGCGTGCGCCGCCCCGATGAGTTCTTCCGGATTGGTGCCGGGCTTGCCCTCGAAGCGGCTGGCGAAGCCATAGGGATAGTCCTTGAGCGCACCGCTCTTGGTCGAGATGGCGCCTTTGCCGTCCTTGAGTCCGCCCTGCCATACGGCTGATCCATGGGTTTTCATGTCAGGTTCTCCTTGTTGTGGCCAGGTCCGCAACCTTTGGATCGTTGGCGTTTCGGCTTCGCTAAAGTGTGCCTTCCTCAACGGTCCTGTGCCGCACCATGCGGGTGGTGTCCCGGAGCAGGCTGGACATCGCGCTCCAACGGTCCTCGCCGATCGCCTCCATCAAAGCCTCCTGTGCCCGGCGCCACTTCGGCTCGGCGTCCTCGACGAGCTTGAGGCCTTTCTTCGTGAGCGAGACGATGCGGATGCGCTTGTCAGCGCCGGGGCGACTGCTGATCAGGCTGTCCCGTTGCAAAGGAACAAGCGCGCGGGTGATGCTGGTTCGGTCCATGACCATGTAACGACCAAGCGTGGAGACCGAAATCTCCTTTTCCGTGCGGATCAGGCGAAGCAGTGAAAACTGCGTGCCGTTCACCCCGGCGTCCCGCAGGAAGTCGTCGTACATACGTGAGACCGCCCGCGTCGCCTTTCGCAGATCGAAACAGGCGCATTCAGCGAGCAACTCATTGCGTGCCCTGGCTTTCATTCGTCATCCCCCAGTCTCGTCGGCAAAGCGGACCTTGCGTTCACATTAACGTGAGTACGCAAGTAATTATGCATGTGCATAGTACAATAATAGATGCGTACGCATATAAATTGCAAGGCAATGCTGGAGGCGGATCGAATGCCGCCATCCTTCGCATCCCCGATCCACGCGAATAGCCAGGAGATAGCGATGGCCACCAAGATCAAGGTCAACGGCGTCGATCGGACGGTCGATGTCGACGGTGACACCCCGCTCCTGTGGGTGTTGCGCGACGTGCTCGGCATGACCGGCACGAAGTTCGGCTGCGGCGTCGCGCTCTGCGGCGCTTGCACCGTGCATATCGACGGCGTCGCAGCGCGTTCCTGCATCACCCCGATCGACAGCATCGGCAACTCCAAGATCACGACGATCGAGGCCATCGGCGCGACCGCGGCGGGCGCCAAGATCCAGAAGGCCTGGCTCGACCGGGAGGTCGTTCAATGCGGGTACTGCCAGTCGGGCCAGATCATGTCCGCATCGGCGCTGCTGGCGAGCAACGCACATCCGACGGATTCCGACATCGACGGCGCGATGTCCGGCAACATCTGCCGCTGTGGCACCTATGTCCGCATTCGTGAAGCAATCAAGCAGGCCGCGCAGTCGAGTGGACAGGGAGGCTGACAATGATCCTCGATCACCTCACTTCCCGAGCCGCCAGCCCGTCAGAGAACGCCCTCTCCCGGCGCAGCTTCCTGCAGGCCGGAGCGGCCGCGGGCGGAGGCCTGATGCTGAGCCTGAGCCTGACATTCGCAGACGGCGAAGCCGAAGCGGCTGCCGGCGACAGCTTCGCGCCCAACGCCTTCATCCGCATCGGAAGCGATGGGCAGATCGTCCTGACTATGCCCTATGTCGAGATGGGCCAGGGCACCTATACCTCGATTCCGATGCTGATCGCCGAAGAGCTGGAGGTCGACCTGAAACAGGTGCGGCTGGAGCATGCTCCGCCCAACGAAAAGCTCTACGGAAATCCCCTGTTGGCCGGGGTGCAGGCAACCGGCAACTCGAACGCGGTACGCGCGGCGTGGCAGCCCCTGCGCCAAGCCGGCGCGATTGCGAGAACCATGCTCGTGTCCGCGGCGGCGAAGCGATGGAATGTCGATCCGGCTTCCTGCCGTGCGCAAAGCGGTGAAGTGCGTCACCTGCCCACGCGGAGAAGCATCAAATATGGCGCCCTTGCCGCCGCCGCCGCTCGCATGCCGGTCCCCGAAAGCGTGGTGCTCAAGCGACCGCAGGACTTCAAGCTCATCGGCACCCCTGCCAAGCGTCTGGACACGCCGGCGAAGGTCAACGGAACGGCCGTCTATGGCATCGATGTTCGACCGCCGGGCGTGAAGATCGCGACCCTTGCGCAATCGCCCGTCTTCGGCGGTCGGGTGAAGAGCGTGGATGATGCGGCGGCCAAGGCCGTCAAAGGCGTGCGGCAGATCGTACGACTCGACGACGCCGTCGCGGTCGTGGCCGACCATATGGGCGCTGCGAAGAAAGGGCTGGCGGCTCTGACGATCGAATGGGACGACGGGCCGCACGCCAAGCTCAATACGGAAGAGATCGTGGCCGAGCTCGAAAAGGCGACGCTCAATTCGGGAGCGGTTGCGCAGAACGTCGGCAATGTCGACACGGCCATGGCGAACGCCGCCACCAAGGTCGAGGCGACGTACCAGGTCCCGTTCCTCGCGCACGCGACAATGGAGCCGATGAACTGCACGGTGCATGTCCGCAACGATAGCTGCGAAGTCTGGGTCGGCAGCCAGGTCATCCCGCGTGCCCAAGCGACTGCCGCAAAGGTCACGGGCCTGCCGTTGGACAAGGTCGTCGTGCACAATCATCTGATCGGCGGTGGCTTCGGCCGTCGCCTGGAGATCGATGGTGTCACGCGCGCGGTCGAAATCGCCAAGCATGTCGACGGCCCCGTGAAGGTCGTGTGGACCCGCGAGGAAGACATCCAGCACGATATGTACCGGCCCACTTTCTTCGACCGGATGTCCGCCGGTCTCGCTGCGAAAGGGATGCCGGTCGCCTGGAACCATCGCTTCGCGGGCTCCTCGATCATCGCCAGATGGCTGCCTCCGGGATTCAACAATGGTCTCGACCCCGATACGACCGAGGGCGCGATCGATCTTGCCTATGCCCTCCCGAACCTGCATGTCGAGTATCTGCGGGTGGAACCTCCGGGCATTCCGACGGCGTTCTGGCGCAGCGTCGGGCCGTCGCACAACGTCTTTGTAGTCGAAAGCTTCATGGACGAACTGGCGGTGGCGGCGAAGCAAGATCCGGTCGCCTATCGGCTCGCCCTTCTCGACAAGGCGCCCCGCGCCAAAACCGTCCTCGAGCTTGCCGCGGAAAAGGCCGGCTGGGGACAGCCGTTGCCGGAAAGGGTCGGCCGTGGCGTCTCGGTCCAGTTCGCCTTTGCGACCTATCTGGCGCAGATTGCCGAAGTTGAAGTATCGAAGAATGGCGCGGTTCGTGTCCGGCGCGTCGTCTGCGCGGTCGATTGCGGCACTGTCGTCAATCCCGACACCGTCCGGGCGCAGATCCAGAGCGCGATCATCTTCGGCATCACGGCGGCGCTCCATGGCGAGATCACGCTGAAGGACGGCCGTGTCGAGCAAACCAACTTCGATAGCTACCAAATCCTGCGCATGAATGAGGCGCCTGCCATCGAGGTCCACATCGTCCAGAGTTCGGAGCCGCCGGGCGGAATGGGCGAGGCCGGGACTTCGGCCATCGTTCCCGCAGTGACCAACGCAATCTTTGCGGCAACCGGCAAACGCTTGCGAAAGCTGCCGATCGACACCGCCGCATTGAAGCAGCCGGCGTGAACGGAACACCGTCGCGCCCGTGAGGGGCAGCAAACGATTAGGCGCGGGCGCCGCGGTCAGACCCCGAGCTTGTCGGCGAAGTCGTAAATTACGAAATTACGAAATTACGGTGACAGTGCACTTAATTACCCGCGTTCGTGTCCGCCTGCGGTTTTGGTCCGCGCTTGCCCGGTCGCAGCCGACGCTTGGTGGCGCGCTCGATCCGGGTCAGAAATCGATCATCTCCCAGCGGCCGGCCGATGCTCTCAGCAGCGCGCAGGCGCGCGACGGCATCGCCATCCGGCACCGCAGCAAGCACGTCCGCAAAGCGCGGGAAACGCTCACGGATCGGCGCACGCGCAGTGATCCCGTCGTCCTTGCCGCTAAGATGCGCGCGCGTGCTCGACCAGCGCCAGTCCTGCGGCCGCGTGACCAGACGCGCCCGCACCGGGTTGAGCGACACGTAGCGCAATGCCGCCGCGAGATGATCCTCATCCAAGGCGACAGCGCCGAACCGGCCCTGCCAGAAATGGCCGGTGCGCTTGCGCCGCGCATGAATGACACCGGCATAGCGGCGGTGCACGCCCGCCAGCGCCCGGCGCAGCCCGTCGACGTCCGAGGGCACCAGGATGAGATGCACGTGGTTGGGCATCAAGCACCAGGCCCACACCTCGACGCCGGCCGCGCGGCAGCGCTCCGCCAGCAGATCGCGGTAGAGTGCATAGTCACCGTCGTCGAAGAAGGTGCGTGCGCGGCCATTGCCGCGTTGCGTGACATGGTGCGGAATCCCGGGGACGACGACACGGGCGAGGCGGGCCATGCCGCATGATGGCTTCGCTGGAGTGTAATGTCAATTAAGTGCACTGTCACCGTAATTGACCGTAATTGCCAATCTTTGCGGCAACCGGCAAGCGCTTGCGAAAGCTGCCGATCGACACCGAAGCAGCCGGCGTGAACAGAACGCCGTCGCGCCGCGTGAGCAGCAGCAAACGATCGGGCGCGGGCGTCGCGGTCAGACCCCGAGCTTGTCGGCGAAGTCGTGGAAGTTCTTGCCCACGACATCGAACGACCCCTTCGGTTCGGTCTCACCAGTACCCGGGCCGCCCTCCCCCGGCCGCCCGACATGGCCGGTGCGCAGCCCAAGCTTCTGGGCCGACGACAAGTCGCCGCTGTGCGCGGCGCACATCATGACCTGCTCGGGCTTGAGGTTGAACGCCTCGCAAGTCATCAGATAAACCTTCGGCTGCGGCTTGTAGCCCTGGGCGATCTCGGAACCGAGGATTGCGTCCCAGGGGAGGTTGTTGCGCCGCGCCACATTGGCCATCAGCGCAATGTTGCCATTCGAGCAAGGCGCCATCAGGAACCGCTTGTGCAGCCGCGCAAAGGCCGGACCGACATCCGGCCAGGCGTCGAGTTTGTGCCAGGCGAGGTTAAGCTCGGCGAGCGTCGGCTCATTGAGCTTCTCGACCTTGAACCGCGGAAGAACGCGTTCGAGATTTTCCCGATGCAGAATATCCAGCTTGACGAACGGCCGCCGTCCGACGCGAACCTCCTCCATGCTCGGCCCGTATTCCCTGCGCCAAGCCTCTGCGAACGCGAGCCAGTCGAGATCATAGCCCATTGGCTTGAGAATTCGTTCCGCTTCGCGCGCAACACCGTTGCGCCAATCCACGAGGGTGCCGAATGTGTCGAAAACCAGCGCCTTGACGTCGGGCATCGGCAGCCCCGCCGCGCCTTGCGCCCATGCGCGGCTTGGCGCGAAAAGTCCGGAACCGGCGAGCGCACCCGTGGCCACCAGTGCGGCCCCGCGGCGAATGAGACTGCGGCGAGTGGAATTCATCGTGGCGTCCTCCTCCAAGATTCAAACCCAATGCTGCCACTATAGCCCCGGTCACGGTGCAGCGGAACGTAATTTTCCGTGGCACCGCGATGGTGTCTCGCTGGCGCCCACGATGTCGACGGTGCCGCCCGGTGCAAAACGGAGCGTCCGCGCACGAGTCAATTTGCGCAGACGACTGGTCGACCGCGCGACAAGTGCAAATGCTCCCGAAGCCCTATCGCCCTTTCAGAAATCCGATTTGTCGGCCTTCGGAACGTCGGACTCTTTGTTGTTGTAGTACTCATGCCTGTTTTCAGCGCAGACAATTTCCAGCCATTCAATCAACGAGCGCCCATAGGTCACGGTCGCGGACCAAGGCGTCGTGAAGACGCCTTCATCCTCGACAGTGATGTGGACCTGCAAGTATTTGCCCTTGGCCTTGCGGTCCATTGTGTCCCTCTGGACAAGTTGATTTTCTTTCGCGTCCCGTTCCAACCCTTCTTTCGCGTCTTCGTAATCAAGCAGCCGATAGCGTTCCACCACGTGCAGCTTCTCGGTGTACGGCGTGCCGTACAAGTCAAGCATGGCAAACGGCCGGTCGGTCTTGGTCCCCACGGTGTCTATCACCAGCGTGTCGCCTTCGTAGTGGCCGACGGAATCCCCATACCAAGACGGCGTTATTTGCGCCGGATGTGGCTGGTTCATGCGCACGCGGCGGACTTCATGATCCTCGCTATACAGGATCGTGATCTGGTGCGGCTGCTGCAGCATCTGCATTCCAAAATGCTTAAAAATGAACGGCACGGGTTCGGGCCAACATTGGTTGGCCGGATTCGGATAGGTCACGCCGGCCATCGAAAGTTCGCCGTACTTCTTCACGACTGCGGCCGCCCAGGGTTGCAGGATCGGATTGGTATAATCACCGACCAGTCGATTGTAGTCGCTCGCGCCGTCGCTGCGGCGGCGCACCCGGTTCGTCAACGAGGTTGGACCCGATGCCAATGGCTCGAGGCCGGGGAGGGAGGGGTGACGCCAAACGCCCGAGAAATCCGGGATGGTTGCGGCGCCTGGTGTACCGATGCTGGCTGCCTCAACGGTTGACGTCTGCCCGACGGCAGGCGTCGCAGCCGCTGCCGCCAATGTCACCAATAGAAGGAAGTCCCATTGCATGTACATGCCAACCTCCTGTTCATGGTTCACTGCGCTTAGCCGGTTGCCGCCATTGTCGAATTTAATCTCCACAGCGCGCAGGGCGCGCATGCTAATGTTGGCCTGCCGAATTACGGTGACAGTGCATTGGACTGCACCCCGTGAGTGAGACACGGAAATTGGGAGACAGGTTGGGTGTTGGCTGACGCGGGCTTGCGTCAGCTTCGTGCAAGGAGGTATAGGCGAGCGGCCGGCGAAGCGGAAGCGGGCTCTGCTGGGGAGCAACCCGCCGAGGAATAGCCGGTGGAAACTCACTGCGATGAGTGACAGGTCGACGTGAGAGATCACGCCGGCCTGGTTCGTTATGGGATCGCATGGAAGTTGGCATCCTTCATCGCGGTAGATTTCCGCATGCCTTGAAAACCCCAACTGAGAGGCGCCGCGATGCCCAGGATTCTGTGACGCATCTGAGCCTCGAACTCGGCGGGTGGTTGGTAGTCGAGCGCCGAGTGCAGCCTTTGGCGGTTGTAGACGTCCTCGATGAATGCGCCGATCTGCCGCCTTGCACGATGGGCATTGCGGTAGCTGCTTGCGTCGACCTCTTCTTGTTTGAGCGTCTTCATGAAGCTCTCGGCCTTGGCGTTGTCGTAGGGATTGCCGACACGGCTTATGCTGGCCAGGATGCCATGTGCATTGAGGATGTCCGTGTCCAGTTTTGTACCGAAGTGGCGCGCCCGGAAGGATTCGAACCTCCGACCCCCAGATTCGTAGTCTGGTGCTCTATCCAGCTGAGCTACGGGCGCTGTTGCGCGTCGCGCGTGAGAAAAGTCCACGCCGGACAAAGCGGCGCGGAGCGGGGGCCATAGCTATAGGCTCCGATCCTCATTGGCAAGGCTCTGCCGGCGCGCAGCGCCGCGGCCTCCGCGCGTCGGCGGCGCTTGCGGCGCCTGTCAG
>WNGQ01040512.1_pt1 | contig 11925 bp, 11 predicted proteins | sample 5407661 | NCBI WGS metagenome assembly WNGQ01 (sample SAMN13153382, study PRJNA577476) | soil metagenome | isolation source: 60 cm soil or saprolite under Garry oak tree replicate 2 | place: USA:California | collected 2016-06-15
GAGCTGTCGATGGAGAGGGAGACGGGGATGGGGACGGGGACCGAGCGGCCAGGGTGCACCGTGCCTCGGTTCCTGCTTCGCGACCGCGATACCAAGTTCCCCCGAGTCTTCGACGACGTGTTCGCCGCCGACGGCACCCAGATCATCAAGACACCGATCCAGGCGCCAAACGCCAACGCGGTCGCTGAGCGGTGGGTGCGGACGGTGCGACAGGAGTGCCTGGACTGGCTGCTGATCTGGGGTCGGCGTCACCTTGAGCGGGTCCTCGACGAGTACCTGCAGCACTACAACGACCAACGGCCGCATCGAGGCCTTGCGCTTCGCCCGCCGATGGGCATCGACCCCGGATCCGTGCCGTCTGCTGTCGCGGTCATTGATCGCGTTTGGGCGTCGGGATCGTCTTGGGGGTTTGGTGCATGAGTACTACCAGGCCGCAGCATGACGTTCGGGTTTCTGAACCCTACGGGGGCCTGGATGGTGGGTACCTGCCCGGTTCGTGCGCCGCTCCCGATGCTGGCCATGCTGGCCATGCTGGCCGGATGCGTGAACTCGGCCGCCATCAGAAACAGCGTTCGCTTGTCGGGCGCCCCCGAGCGTACAAGCGAACCATCCGCGGTCGAGTTCGATCGTCCGCAGCGTGGCAGCAACCCGGGTCTCTGCTCGGTTGCTACTCGAAAGGCGGGGTTCTGTGGGCCGAGGTGACAACCAAGCGGTCAGCGTCAATGATGGGACTGGACCTTGGACGGGAAGATCCCTGCCCCGCCGGCAGAGGCGGAGGCGGAGGAACATGGGTACCAGCGCCGCCGAGCATGACGAGGATGAGACGACCATTGTCGTCTCCACCGGTCGGGCCGCGCTCGAAGGGACCCATGCGGTCCCGGCGGACGCGGCTGGGGTGGTGCTGTTCGCCCACGGCAGCGGCAGCAGCCGCCACAGCCCGCGCAACCGCATGGTCGCGGCGCAGCTGCGGCGGGTGGGCCTGGCGACGTTGCTGCTCGACCTGCTCAGCGCCGAGGAGGAGGCCGTTGACGCTTGTACCGCCACGCTGCGCTTCGACATCGGCCTGCTCGCCAGGCGGCTTGCTGCTGCGACCGACTGGCTTGCCGGGCATGAGCCGACCCGGGGGCTCCCGCTTGGCTACTTCGGCGCCTCGACCGGTGCTGCTGCCGCGCTGGTCGCCGCCGCCGAGCGCCCGGAGGTGGTTGGTGCGGTCGTGTCCCGCGGCGGACGCCCCGATCTGGCTGGGGAGGTGCTTGGCGGGGTGTGTGCGCCGACGCTGTTGATCGTGGGTGGCAGCGACCGCGCCGTGGTCGCATGCAACCGTGACGCGTTGGCGCGGCTGCGGGTGGAGAGGGCGCTGGAGATCGTCCCTGGTGCCACCCACCTGTTCGAGGAGCCGGGCGCGCTTGAGCGGGTCGCTGCGCTGGCTTGTGGCTGGTTTGCTCGCCACCTCGGCGGCAGTGCCAGCGGCTGAAGCGGGTGGCTGACCTGAAGAGGGCAAGCAGCGTGTGGCTTGCGCTGTTCGACCGGTGCGGGTGAGCGGTGGCTGCGCTGGCCGGGAAGCTCCGGCGCGTCCACCGTGACCGAGCAGCCGGATCCTCCAAAGGATCCTCCAAATCGTCCAGGCGGTGGAGGTCTCAACGTCGAAGGTCGTTCGCTATGTCGAAGGGTCGTTCGGCGTTCGGCGCGATGCTTGCGCTCGTGGATGCCTACGCTCGTGGTCGACGCGGCTGGCGCCTGACGAGTGGGGCCAGCCGGTCTGTCAGGTCATGTCGCAGCTGGCGAAGACCGGCCCGGCGGGTGGCGCAAGCAATGGGCGGCTCGCTGGGATGGCCGCCGGGGGATGGCCAGCGTCGTCTCGACGCAGCGCACGAGCACGCCGGTCGCAGCCGGCGCCTCGATCACCGTGACTGGGCAGGCGGTCGCCAAGCGGTGGGCCGCCACCGGCCGAGCCAGCAGTCGCCTGGGCGTCAGCCGGCGCTCGAGCGAGCGGGCCAGCCCGCGGGCGGCGGCCCGCGCGACGGCCCGCGCGACGGCCCGCGCGACGGTCCGCGCTGCGGTCCGCGCTGCGGCCCGCCCGCGGGGATTGCCGATGATCTCTACCAGCAGCAGGCTGGCCACCGCAGTGGCCGGTCTGGCCGCTCGGGCCAGCACCTCCCTGCCCGCCTGCGCCGGCGGTGCGACGCGTGCAGGCAGGAGCGCGCCGCTGGCGCGCGGTGCGATCCGGACCTGCCATCCCGCCTCCTCGCCTCCTCAGAGCAGAGGTATGGCTCCGGCCCTTCCGATAGATGATAGTGATCGGGCCGATAGGGCCGCTGCCACCCACCGGCGTTTCACGGTGCGCTGTGGCGGTGCGCTGCTGTCCTCGGCCTCACCGACCGTGTCACCAAGTTGGCCCGCCAGCGTGGCGTAGCAGCTTGGCCCACCAGCTTGGCGTAGCGGCCACGCTGCGGTTCGCGAGGTTCACCATTCATGACACGGCGATGGCGGCGATGTCTGGGACGGCGATGTCTGGGAGCTGGTCAGGCACGACGACCGCAGCAGGGACACGGCGTCTGCCCGCACGGGCAACCACAATCCGGGCACGGCTCGGTCATAGTGAGCTCACCTCCTTCCGCTTCCCGGCGTTGCTGAAGGCGTTGCTGAACTGGACTTCGCAGGGCTAAGAGCCGTCAGGGGCTGGGCAGGCCTGGGTAGCGCACTCGGCGGCCACGTGNNNTCGGCCTATCTCGAGGTCGAGGTCGAGGTCGACGATGCGGCGGTGGACGGGTGCTTGGGTATGGCTCCGGACAGCCACTCGATGTGGGCGAGGGCGGTGTTGCTGCTGGCCAGGCCGCCCGGCGCTGTGGGTGGTGCGCGTGAGCGCCACCTTGTTCCAGCGTTCCAGCGGATGTCGGTGTCAGGATGGTGGCCGGCGGCTTCGGCGACATATCAGCGGCCACCCGTGTTGGCAATAGTCGTCGCCGGGTGGAGCTCGTCGTGGCGAAGGCCGTGAGATCGCGTTGCCGCTGCGCTGCCAGCCGGTAGCTCCTGCAGGCTGCCCGACGGCAGCGTCATCGGAGCAGCGTCGTCGGGGATGCTCATGCCGTCTGCGTCTCCGTCTGCTCGTTGAGGTGCGACCTAGGCCTCGGCCTCAGCGCCGGCCTCGGCCTCGGCGGCGACCGGCGCGCCGCGGTCCCGGAGCACGTCGCGGATGAAGAGGTCGTAGATGATGGCGCCGACCACGGCGCCGACGAACGGCCCGACGATCGGGATCCAGAGGTAGTCGTGGATGCCTGGCATGGCCACCTTGCCCCAGCCGGCGAACCAGGCCAGCAGCCGGGGGCCGAAGTCGCGGGCCGGGTTGATGGCATAGCCGGCGTTGGCGCCATACGACATGCCGATCGCGGCGACCGCCAGGCCGACCAGCAGCGGGGCCAGGTTCATGCGTGGCGGCTGGTTGCGCTGGTCGGTCAGGGCGAACACGAACATCACCAGGAAGGCGGTGCCGATGATCTGGTCGACCAGCGGCCAGATCATGCTGGCGTGGAAGTATGGCGCGGGGAAGGTCGCAAAGATGCTGAAGGTCGCGGTCGAGTCGGCGGCGCCGCCGAGGGTCCCGCGGGTGATGTGGTGGGCGGCCTCGTAGCTGGCGATGGCGTTGTGGTAGTTGAGGTAGACCAGCGCGGCGCCGGCGAAGGCGCCGATTACCTGGGCGGCGATGTAGGGCAATACCTTGGCCCAGGGGAAGGCGCGCCGCACCGCCAGCGCCAGGGTCACGGCGGGGTTGATGTGCGCGCCGCTGACCCCACCGGCGACATAGACGCCGAAGGCCACCGCCAGGGCCCAGCCCCAGGTGATCAGCAGCCAGTCGCCGCTGGCCGCAAAGATCGCCGTGCCGCGTCCTGACTGATTGAGCGCGGCGACCGCCATCGCCACCACGCCGTCGCCAAAGCTGATGAGCACGAACGTGCCGAGGAACTCGCTCAGCAGCTCGCCCCACACGGTCTGCCGCCAGCGCGGACGGACCACTGCTTGTGCTGACATCTCACCACCCCTTTCGTCTCTGCGACGGAGACGCCTGCTTGGGCTTGGGCAGGACGCTGGGTGGCCCGCGGGCGAGGGTGGGTGGACGATGCACCAGCGGCTCCTCAAACCTGGCGACCAATCCATCTCGCCTCACGATACACCGCGTTGCCAGCGTGACCTGTTCCAGTAGCCTGATGGCTCACCGCGTCGCCGTACCGCGTCGCCGTACCGCACCCAGGCGCACGGCACGCTAGAGTTGGGCTGTGACCCTGGAGCAACGGCACTACCAGCGGCTGCTCGACTTCCGCACCGGGCTGCGCCGGTTCCTACGCTGGAGCGCCGACCAGGCCGCCACGGTGGGCGTGACCCCGGCCCAGCACCAGCTCCTGCTCGCGGTCCGCGGCCACCCCGACCCCGCCGGCCCCACCATCCGGGACGTGGCCGGCTACCTGCTGGTCCGCCATCACAGCGCGGTCGAGCTGGTCGACCGGGCGGTGGCGGCCGGGCTGGTCGAGCGCCCGGCTGCCCGCCTTGCATCTGGAGGAACTCAGGCGGCTCGCGCCACAGCTCGAAGCGCTGTGGGACGGGCTCGACACGGTCATCGACAGGGGCCAGCCAAGTCTCTCCCCAGCCGCCCCGGCCGGGCCGACTGGGCCGAACGATCAACCTCGACCTCGACGCTGAGCCGTTGGGCGGCCGGGGGCGGCCGGGCCGACCGGCAGGGCCGCAGCACCGGGGCCCGCTGCGGGCCGCGATGCGCTTGTGCGACCTTACGACCAGCCGCTGGGGTCTTTGAGCTGGTCGAGTTCGGCCAGCGTCCGCCGGACCCGGCCAGTCAAGTGCTGGAGGTGGGGCAGCACGGCCACGCCGACGACCGCCCCGAACACGAACCAGAAGACAGCTTCCATCTCTTACTCCCGACCATCCGGCGGGTTACATCGTGCTGCGATATTGAATCGTAGCAGGGCAGCAGGATGCGGCTGACCGCGGACAGGGATTGTGCCGCTCCCGGTCGGCGATGGTGCCGCTCACGTCAGCGCTCCTTGGGTGTCGGATGCCGTGCTGCTAGCCATCGGAAGCCACCATAGGCACGCCATTGAAAGCCACACCCAGTCCTCCCCGGGACATCCGAGCAACCCTAGCTCAGACACGTAAGAAGGTAGGAGCCATTGACACCGGCCGACGCCGAGGCCGACGTGGTGTCCTCCGTCATCAACGGCGCCAGCCCAATGACCCGTCCGCGGCCTGCGGTCCCCGCACGTGCAGCCGGCTCGCCCGTGAGCATAGCAGCATCTGCTGGCTCCACGACCTATACCAGGTCATGACCACCAGCGCCTGGGCGCCTGCCTCGACCTGCCAGTCGTCGTCCGTGCCGGCCACAGCGACGGCGACCGCGGTTGTGTCAGCGTCGCCAGCGTCGTGCCTGGCAGCGCGGCCAGGAGTCCGGGGCCGCCACGGCGCCGAGCTGCGCGCCATTTGGGTCAGTGTGGTGCTGCCTGCTTGAGCAGCTTGTCCCACCTGGTCCTGGTCGCGGCTGCGGCCGGCAACCCTCCGCCACCAGTGGGCCGACCCGCGGCCGTCCACCCCGCAGCCTCGACCTCGACCGTGGTTTCGGCCGCGGCGCTGCGGTGTGGGTCGCGGCCGGCCCCTACTGCGACCGCGCAGGCGCCGATCGCCTGGACCAGCAGGTCGCGGAGCAGCTGGTCGGGGTTGGGGACGCAGGCCTGCGCGATGCCCTCGACGGCGTCGCCGACGATGCTGGGCGCGGCCTGGTGGCGAAAGCGCTTGGTAGAGGTCGGGGTCCGCACCCCGCTGGTGGCGATGAACTGCTTGGCCCATGCGGTGGCGTGCGGGGCGTGCGCCAGGGCCGAGCGGCTCTGCTGGTGGAGGTGGAGGCTTCCCGCCGGTCGCCCGTCCAGCTCCGCCAGGACGCGTTCGCAGGCCAGCACCGCCACCGCCAGGACGCGTTGCCGACTGGCCGCCGCCACCGGCAGCGCCAGCGTGGCGCACCGCAACGCGATCGCAGCGTCGATGTGCGGGTCGGTGCCGGTCAGCCCGATCACCGACGGGACCAGCTCGGCCAGCCGGGACCGGCCGGCGTCGGAGGTGTGATCGTTGACCAGCCGGGCGACCGCGCCCAGCAGCGGGTGGGTGCATGCCGGGTGGTCGCTCCACCGCTCACCGGCCAGCAGCGAGGCAAGCTCCATGAAGCATGCGCCCTGCCGCGGGCTGTGGTGCTTGCCTGGGGAGAGCATCGGAAGCAGCGCTGGCGTTGGCAGCTGCCCGTCGTGGCTCCACATGTCATGGCTCGACATAAGCACCCCAGGAGCTTCGGAGCTAGTGCGAACCTAGTCTGCGCCGGCGGCGCGAGACATGCCAGCGCCAGCTGCAGCCAGCTGCACGGCCGGGATCCTGCCGAACCTGCAGCGATGCGCCGGCGATGCGCCGCTGGCTGAGCGCCCTGGAGCTTTCCCGGATCCCCCGGGGCCAGCAGCGTCACACGCCGCTCGGGGTCCATCCTGTGCACCGAGTCATGCGCTTGGCGATCCCACGTACCAGTGCAAGGCTATGGCCGGACGCTATGGTCGGCTGGAGTACGCGGTTGCGCTATCGAACCTGTGTGAGTGCGAAGGGGAAGATGCTCCCACGCCGGATTGGCGGCTTGGGCCTGGCGGCTGGGGTGCTCCTCGCCGTCCTCTTGACCGCATGCACGCTGGCCACAGCACCCAGCCTCCCCCGACCACGACGCCAACACCGACCGCACGGCCAGTGGGCTCGTTCACCCTGGCCGCAACCGGCGACCTGCTCGTCCACACTGCCGTGGCGGAGCAGGCCAAGCGGTATGGGGCCAAGACCGGTGCCGCCTACGATTTCCGCCCGGCCCGATGCTGGCACCGGTCCAGGGCGCGCTGAGCGCCGCCGACCTGGCGGTGTGCCACCTGGAGACCCCACTGTCGGCCGACGACCGCCGCATCAGCGGCTATCCTACCTTCAACACCCCCACGAGCTGGCCGCCGCCATCGGTGCGGCCGGCTACGACAGCTGCTCGCTCGCCTCCAACCACGCCATGGACCAAGGCCCACAGGGGGTCGCGGCCACGCGTGCGGCGCTGGACGGTGTCGGCGTGGGCCACGCTGGCACCGCCCGCAGCGCGGCTGAGGCCAGCAGGCCCGAGCTCCACCTGGTCAACGGTGTCCGGGTCGGGCTGCTGGCCTACACCTACGGGTTGAACGGCGGCGACCGCCTGCCCGCCGACCAGCCCTGGCTGGTCAACATCATCGCCCCAGCGCGCATCCTGGCCGACGCGCACGCGGCCAAGCAGGCCGGGGCGCAGTTTGTCGCCGTCAGCCTGCACTGGGGCACCCAGTACCAGGCCGCCCCCACCGCCGAACAGCGGACGCTGGCCCGGATGCTGCTGGCGTCGCCCGATATCGACCTGCTGATCGGCAGCCACGTCCACGTCGTCCAGCCGATCGAGCGGATCGGGGGCAAGTACGTGCTGTATGGGCTGGGCAACTTGTTGTCCAACCAGTCGGCGTGCTGCTGTCCGGCGGCCACCCAGGACGGGGTGATCGCGTTGGTGGACGTGCAGCGCCATGGCAGCCGCTTCGTCGCAGCCCAGGTGCGCTACACCCCGACCTGGGTGGAGCCCAGCACCTACCGGGTGCTCGTGGTGGCCGCCGCGCTGGATGATGACCCCGCCACCCCCGCCGCCGAGCGGGCGGCCCTGGCGGCATCGTGGCGACAGACCGTGGCAGCTGTCAGCCTGCTGGGACCAAGCGCCAGCGCGGCACGGCCAGACCACACACCTCGCTCAAGCATCCGATGACCGGTGCGACGCGGCGCCCATAGAATGCCTAGGAGGGCAAGCAAAGCAGGCAGGTCAGACCAGGGTTTTCGGGCCTGATCTGCGATATTGTGGTGGGCAGGGACGGGATCGAACCGCCGACCTGCGGATCGCCGGTCGCCAGGCAGTCGCTAGGCAGAGGAGGCCGGACGTTGGTGGACCACTTCTTCCAGATCGGTCACTTCGGCCCGCCTGAGCACGAGATGCTCGAGGCCTACACCACCTTGGCGTTCGCCGCCGGGCAGACTCAGCACATCGAACTCGGTGCGCTGGTCACCGGGGTGACGCCTCGCCACCCGGGCGTCCTGCTCAAGACCGTGACGACCCTGGACGTGCTGTCGGGCGGGCGGGCCTGGCTCGGCATCGGCGCCGCCTGGAACGAGGAGGAGAGCCGCGGTCTCGGGATCCCCTTCCCGCCGCTTGCCGAGCGCTTCGAGCGGCTGGAGGAGACCCTTCGGATCGCGCGGCAGATGTGGGCAGGTGACGCCAGCCCCTTCGAAGGGCGCCACTACCGGCTCGAACGGCCGCTCAACTCGCCGAACTCGCTGCAGCGGCCGCACCCGCCGATCATGATCGGCGGCTCGGGCGAGCGGAAGACCCTGCGGCTGGTCGCCAAGTACGGCGACGCCTGCAACCTGTTCGAGTTCGGCGGCCTGGAGGCGCTGCGGCACAAGCTCGAGGTGCTCCGCGAGCACTGCGCCAACGAGGGACGGCCCTACGAGGACATCCAGAAGACCACCTACGGCCAGATCACCGGGACCGAGTCCGACGAGCAGCTCGTCGAGCGGTTCCAGCGCCTGGCCGGCGAAGGTGTCGACCTGGCCATCGTCGAACTGCCCGACCAGGGCCGGGAAGGCTCCCTGGAGCGCCTCGCGGAGCTGCTCTCCTCCCTCGCCAATCTGGCCGTGGCCGGCCGGTAAGGGTTCAGACAGCAGGAGCCCGGCGACAAGCTACCAAGGCGGTTTCCTTCCTTCCGAGCTGGGTACGAACCGGTTCGGCTGGGTCGAATGTCGAATCTGGAACGCCGCTACGACCACACGATCGACCGGGTTGACCACTGGTCTGACATCACCCTCCTCCAAGCCACCCTCGCCACCTCTCCAAATGCGGCTCGGGATGACCGAAGCCCTAGACGAATCGGTGAAATAGGTGCCGCTCCACCACCTCACCCCACCGGGGGAGCGACCACAACACTCATGACCAGACCAGGGCGGTAGCAGCTGCCGATTGCGGCCAGGGAGGAGGAAGCCGTCCCACCGGGGTGGGCGCTCGCGTTGCATGCCGGTTGCATGCCGTTGGAGGTAACACGGCTGGATCCGCCCGCAAGGAGAAGGAGGTCGAAGATGCCCGACCACCCATTCACCAGCCGGATCCGCATGCCGAGACAACGGCCTCGCAGGCTCTCGCGGGTCCTTCTCATCGTCTTGGTCCTTGCCGCCCTGACGCTGACCTCCAGTCTCAGGAGTGCCGGAGCCGCCGGGAGTCCCAGCACTCCCAGCACCGGCGCGCAGTTGCTCGGCGCCTGGAGCGCGAGCCCGCAGCCGCCGGACCTTGGCGGGATCTCCCGCACCGGGTTCCATGACCAGACCCTCCGTCTGATCGTGTATTCCCACTTCCCGGGAGCCCGGCTGCGCATCCGGCTCTCCAACACCTTCGGGACCACGCCACTGACCATCGGTCAAGCCGATGTGGCGCTCCAAAGCGCTGGTGCCACGATCGTGCCTGGGACCGACCGTCGGCTCGCCTTTGCCGGACGACGCACCATAACGATCCCGGCCGGCGCCGAGGTCTCCAGCGACCCGGTGGCGCTCACAATCGGCGCCGAGCAGAACCTGGCCGTCAGCCTGTTTGTGCCAGGCAACAGCGGTCCCACCACCTGGCACGCGCTCGGGGTGCAGACCAACTACGTCTCCACGCCAGGCAATCACGCCGCCGACCAGGCCGGCGGTGCCTTCACCACCCAAGTCAGCTCATGGTTTTGGCTTGACGGCGTCGACGTCGTTGCCCCGGCGCAGGACCGCGCGGTCGTCACCCTCGGCGACTCGATCACCGATGGCTTCGCCTCCACCGTCAATGCCAACGACCGCTGGCCCGACTTTCTGGCCCGCCGACTGCTCGCCATGCCGGCCACCCATCGGGTCTCGGTCCTTGACGAGGGCATCTCCGGCAACCGGGTGCTCCACAACGCGCCCTGCTGTGGGGTGTCCGCCCTGGCGCGGCTGCACCGCGACGTGCTCGCGCAAGACGGGGTGCGCTGGGTGATCCTGCTCGAGGGCATCAACGACATCGGCTTCAGCGGCCTGACCGGCCCGGAGACCGCGCCGCACACCAACGTCAGCGCCGCCCAGATCATCGCCGGCTACCAGCAGCTCATCGCCCAGGTCCATGCCAAGGGGCTCAAGATCTATGGGGCGACGCTGACGCCGTTCAAGGGCACCATCTTCCCCGGCTACTACACGCCCGCCGGAGAAGCCAAGCGCCAGGCCGTCAACCACTGGATCCACACAAGCAGCGCCTTCGACGCCGTCATCGACTTCGACAAGGCGATCCGCGACCCAGCCGATCCGCTGCGGATCCTCCCCGGCTATGACAGCGGCGACCACCTGCATCCCAACGACGCCGGCTATGCCGCCATGGCCGACGCCATCGACCTCGCCCTGTTCAGCCCCTAACTCGTAACCCGCAGCGCCGCCCTCCAAGCACACCGGGGCACACCGGGCACGACGGCAGCATGAGCCGCTCCGACGGCCGGCGGGTGGATGTTCACCTTCACCCACCCGCCGGGACCGCCGCACCCGGATGGCCCGTTGCCCCGACGCCCGCCAGCCATCCGCATCCTTGGCGTCAAGCACGATCCCCATTCCCCATAGTGTTCAATGCAGGCCGTGAAGGAGCGCGGGGAGTTCGGCCGTGCTGCCCAGGCCACCGTCGCCTGCGTCTCTGGGGTGGTGTGGAATCTGAAGTCAGCAGGTCTGGCTGACATCACTAGTCAGGCAGGGTGTGGACCCAGATGAGGCAGTCGTGCCAAATGTCCTGTTCTGGGTCGTCGCTTTGCCAGGCACGGCAGTGGCGCGGCAGGCGCTGCTCCAGGCGTGTGGGGTACGTAAACCCGGACGTGGTGTGTGAGCTGCGAGTTCGCACCCGGCCAGGCTCGATAGGGTGACGCCTCCCAAACCCCCGGGAGGCCGTCCTGCGTGCTACCAAAACTCGTCTACCTCACCTTGTGCCGCACCATCCAGCTGCTCGTCCTGCGCGGCCGCGGCGCCGCCGCCAAGGACCTGGAGATCCTGGTGCTCCGCCACCAGCTCGCCGTGCTGGGCCGCCAGGTTCCACGACCCAGGCTCGAGCCCGCCGACCGCGCCCTGCTTGCCGCGATCAGCCGTAGGCTCCCAAGGTCCAGCTGGTCATGCTTCCTGGTTACGCCCGACACGCTGCGGCGCTGGCACCGTCGGCTCGTCGCTGGCGCGTGGACCTATCCGCACCGCCGGCCAGGACGACCACCACTCGACGAGCACGTGCAGCAGTTGATCGTCCGGCTGGCGCGGGAGAATCCTCGCTGGGGCTACCAGCGCATCAAAGGCGAACTCCTCCGGCTCGGCGTGCTGGTCTCGGCGACCGCGATCCAAGCTACGCTGCGCCGCCACGGCCTGGACCCGGCACCACGGCGTGGCAGCAGCGGCACGTGGCGGGCGTTTCTGCGCCAGCAGGCCGCCGGGATCATCGCCTGCGATGTCTTCACCGTGGACACGGTATGGCTGCGACGGCTGTACGTGCTGATCTTCATCGAACTGGATACCCGACGGGTGCACCTGGCTGGGGTGACCGCCAACCCGGACGGCGCGTGGGTCACCCAGCAGGCCCGCAACCTGCTGCTGGGATTGGGCGAGCCAGGTCGACGGATCCGATTCGTGCTGCGCGACCGCGACGCGAAGTTCTGCCGGAGCTTCGACGACGCTGGAGCGGCGCATCGGTGAGGGTGCCCGGTGACGTTGCGCCGGGGATTCCTGGCCGATGCCGAGCGGGAAGCTAAGCGCATCCGGGCGGATCTCGACCTCGGTCCCGCTGAGCCC
>WNGQ01005901.1_pt1 | contig 11923 bp, 10 predicted proteins | sample 5407661 | NCBI WGS metagenome assembly WNGQ01 (sample SAMN13153382, study PRJNA577476) | soil metagenome | isolation source: 60 cm soil or saprolite under Garry oak tree replicate 2 | place: USA:California | collected 2016-06-15
CGAAGAATACCCCGGCCGGATCGATCTGCGCGGCGCCATGCCCCAGCAGCCCCCGGCGGTTGAGAAAATCCCGCGCGGAAGCGTGCATGTCGTGCTTCGGGCCCAGCATCGGATATCTGGTCTTGTGGCTGACGACGAAGAGCGCGTGGTCGTCGCCGCGGGCCCGGCCGATAAATTCGGCAAAGCCCGGATAAGGCGACACCAGGTCCATGCGCGCGCCGTAAACATGGCCCTGCAACTCGGTGAAATCATCCTTGCGGCCGCTGCCGTTGAGATGGTCGCGGACGCTGTTCTTGTCACGCGCCAGATCGGCCGGGATCAGGCCGCGTTCGAGCGCCGCCGCATGGAATACGCCGTCATAGCATGCGATGGTGTTGTCGAAATCGATCCCGATCCGCATGGTGTTGCCTTAGTCAGCGCAAGGACATGTCGATCAAGGGACGTCCGACCTTGCCTGCCGCCAGATCCTGCAGCGCCTGATCGGCCGCAGCGAGGCTGTAGGGCTTGGACAGGAGATCGCGCACCGGAAAGCGCCCCGAGGCAAGCAGGCGCCCGTAGCGGCCGTAGTCGCGATCCGGGACACTGTCGCCGCCCCAGGTGCCGAGCAGGCTCTTGCCCTGGTTGAAGACGCCCGGATTGAGGGGCAGCACCGCACCATGCTTGGCGTTGCCGATGACGACGGCGCGACCGCCCTGTTGTCGCGTCGCATTGATGGCCTGCTCCATCACCGCGGGCACGCCGGAGGATTCCACCGCCAGATCCACGCCCTGCGGCACGATCTTGCGGATTTCGGCGATGACGTCGCCGGCCGATGGATCGATCACATCGGTGGCACCGTAGATCTTGGCCAGCGCCCGGCGCGTCGGATTGGGGTCGATCGCGATCACGGGCATGGCGCCCGCGAGCGCGGCCGCCATCAGCGCGTTCAAGCCGATTCCCCCGGTGCCGAACACCGCGACGGTGTCGCCGGGCTGAACCTTCAGGACATTGTAGACCGCCCCCATGCCGGTCGGCGCCGCGCAGCCGAGCAGCACCGCAACGTCCATGGGTAGGTCCTGTGGCAACAGGGTGAGGCGATTCTCGCTCACCACCGCGTGGCGCTGGAATGTGGTGACGCCGCCGGCATTGACCTTGCGGCCCTCCCAGTCGTAGACGGCGCCGCCGGCCTCGATGCCGCTGCCCTTGATCCACGACAGCACGACCTTGTCGCCGGGCTTGACCTTGGTGACGGCGCCGCCGGTCTCCAGCACCGTGCCGGTGCCCTCATGCCCGAGGCAATGCGGCACCCACTTGTCCTCGCCCTTGTCGCCGCGCCATTCCATCACCTGCGTTCCGCAGGCGCCGGAATAGGCAATCTCGACCAGGACCTGCCCAGGCTTGATCGCCGGTGTCTCGATTTCGGCCAACACAAGGGGACGTCCGGTTTGGACGAGGAGGGCAGCTTCGGTTTTCATAAAGGGATCTCAGTTCAAGGCGTGGATGATCTTGTCCGCGATCTGGTGCCCGGTCAGCCCGAGCATCTCGCGGGCATATTCCTGCTCGCCCGACTTCTTGAAAAAGGCGTCGGGGGTTCCGAAGCGCAGGAAGCGTCGCGGTTGGGTCCTCGTGTCGGCCAACCATTCCGACACCGCCGCGCCAAAGCCGCCGATCAGGGAATGCTCTTCCAGCGTCGCCACCAGCTTGAAGCGGGCGAACGCGTCGCGCAGACAGGTCTCATCGAGCGGCTTCACGGTGTGGAAGCTGACCACCTCGGCGGCAACGCCTTGCTCCTTCAGTCTGTGCGCGGCCTCGACCGCCTCGGGGAGCATGTTGCCGGTCGACAACAGGCAGACATCGCTTCCCTCGCTGATCGTGATCGCCTTGCCAATCTTGAAGTCCTCGAGCGGACCGCCATGCACCACGGGTTCGCCCTTCTTGCCCATCCGGATATAAACCGGCCGGTCCTGCTGCATGGCGGCGCGCAGCGCCCCGCGAACCTCGACGGCATCGCCCGGGCAGATCACCACCATGTTCGGTATCGAGCGCAGGAAGGAAACATCCTCGCAGGCGTGGTGGGTCGGGCCGAGCCCGGAATAGGCGAGGCCGGCGCCAACCGCCACGATCGTCACGGGCGCTTCGTGATAGCAGACGTCGGTGCGGATCTGTTCCAGGCAGCGCGTCGTCACGAACGGCGTGATGGTGTAGGCGACCGGGCGCAAGCCGTTCATCGCCATGCCGGCGGCAACCCCCATCATGTTGGCTTCGGCGACGCCGCAATTGAAGAAGCGCGAGGGATGCTTGTCCTTGAACTTGTCGAACAGGCGGTTGCCGATGTCGCCCGACAGCATGACGACACGGGGGTCCTCGTTGCCGAGCTTGGTGAGTTCGTCAGCGAACGCGTTTCTCATGACAGCCCGAGCTCCTTGTGCGCCTTGACGACCTCTTCGGCGGTCGGCGCGCGATAATGCCAGTTGTTGTCGTCCTCCATGAACGACACGCCCTTGCCCTTGACGGTATGCGCGATCAGCGCCACCGGCTTGCCGGAGCCGTTCGGAATGCGCTGCATGGCCTCGGCAAGGGCTGCGACGTCGTGACCGTCGATCTCGTGGGCATCCCATCCGAACGCGGCCCACTTGTCGCGCAGCGGCGCCAGCATCAGCGTCTCGTTGGACCGAGCGGTGGCCTGCCACTTGTTGTAGTCGACGACGATGCAGACATTTTCGAGCTTCTGGGCGGCGGCGAACATCGCGGCCTCCCATACCGAGCCTTCGTTGTTCTCGCCGTCCGACAACAACGCATAGACGCGGTAGCTTTCGCCCTTGATCCGTCCCGCCAGCGCCATGCCGCAGCCGAGCGGGAGTCCATGGCCGAGGGAGCCGGTGGCGGCTTCGACGCCCGGCAGGAGATTGGCGGGCGGATGTTCGGCGAGGCGTCCGCCATCCTTGCAATAGGTGTCGAGTTCCTCGAGCGGGAAATAGTCCTTCATCGCCAGCGTCGCATAGAGGGCGGCCGCCGCGTGACCCTTCGACAGGATGAAGCGATCCCGCAGCGGATCGGTCGGCCGCTTCGGATCGATATTCAACACATGCCAATAGGCCGCGGTGAGGACATCGGCGCAGGAGAGCGACGACGCCAGATGGGCCGCCTGCGCCGCATGCGACATCTCGATGATCTTGCCGCGTAGCCGCGCCGCCTGGGCCTTGAGTGCAGCGGGATCGGGCTGCGCGGCGGTGCTCCGGACTGCAACGTTCATCGTGCTCTCCAGTCACGCTCCGGAAACGGAGCGCAGGGTGGGTCAGGGTTTGTGTTCGTACTTGGCAGGCAGTTTCGCCATGTCGGCGCCGAAACGTTCGGCCCAACGAATCACGTCGTCAATGCCCTGTTGCAGCGAAATCGTGTCGCGCCAGCCGAGTTCGGTGCGCAGCTTCAGGCTGTCGAGCGTATAGGCGGTATCCTTGCCGGCTCGTTCCGGGCCGATTTCAACGCATTCGTCGAACGACTTGCCGAGCCGCTCGAGGATCATTTCAACCAGGTTGCGGATCGATACCAGCTCATAGCCGGAAATATGATAGGTGTCGCCGAGCGTTCCCTTATGGGCGATTTTCAGCGTCGCATCCGATACGTCGGTCATGTGAATGAACACGCGAACCGATTTGCCGCCGCCATCGAGCCGCAGCTTCTGGCCGCCCATGGCGGCAACGATGGTTCGCGGCACGATCCGGTAGAGCTGCTGGCCCGGGCCGTAGACGTTGGCGGCGCGGGTGAAGACCACCGGGAACTTGTAGTTCGCAAAATAGGTCCGCAAGCTCATGTCGCCCGCCGCGCGCGAGACCGCGTAGGGCGTCGACGGGTTGAACGGAGCGTCCTCCTTCACCCACCCCTCGGTCGATCCGTAGGCCTCAGGCGTCGTCACGTGGACGTAGCGGTCGAGACCGTCGTAGTGGCGCAGCAATTCGTGCAGCCGCACGGCGGAAACCACATTGGTCATCATCCAGTGGTCGGGATGGAGCCAGCTTTCGCCGACCATGCTCTGCGCCGCGAAGTTCACGACATGCGTGGGGCGTTCGGTCTCAAGGAGCGATTTCAGCGCGTCGAGATCGTGATTGAGATCGATGCGCTGAAATCGGACATGTCCCGGACGCCGCTGCCACTTGTAGGGCAGAAACGCCTCATGCGGCTCGTCCGAACGGCTGGTCGCCAGCACATCGTGGCCCTTCGCCGCCAGAAAATCAGCAAAGGTCGCGCCCGAAAACGAATTCGAGCCGAGTATCAGGTACTTTTCCGCCCCCGCCATCGTCATCCGCTCGTCAATCGGCGCGCCGCGGCGTGATATCGGCGCGCTGCGCATACAGCCACTGCATCAGCATGTGGCCGATGATGACCTGGGCGTCTTCGGAAATCTGCATGTCGTTGATGTTGAAATGGATCGGCACGTCTGCAAGCGCCTTGGCCTTGCCGCCCGAATAGCCGAGCACGGCGTAGCTCGTCATGCCGACCTTCTTGGCCTCTTCGAGCGCCTTGACGATGTTCGGCGAGTTGCCCGAACCCGAGAACGCGATCAAGACGTCGCCCTTGCGCGCGAGCACGGCAAGCTGCAGCGCAAAGACCTGATCATAGCCTTCGTCGTTGGCGAGGCAGGTGATCACCGAAGGATTCGCTGACAGCGAATGAACGCGCAGTCCCGATCCCGGGGTTTTCGACAGCGCGTAGAGGAAGTCGTTGGCGAGGTGGTTGGCGTTGCCGCCGCTGCCGCCATTGCCGGCAAAGAAGACCTGACGACCGGTTTGCCAGCAATCGCGCAGATCGTAGGCGAGGCGTTCGACCGGTGTCCAGTCGAAGCCTTCCAGCGCCGTGCCGAGGCGCTTGGAATAATCGGTGAAAAGCTTGCCGGGGGTCGAGAATGCGAGCGCGTTCATTTCACCACATCCTTTTCCATCCACTTCAGATTGTACCAGCGATCCTCGTTCTTGAGCTGGCCCTGCGAATACATCCCGATCAGCTCCTTGATGGCGTCCTCGACCGACTTTTTCGGCCGGAAGCCGGTGGCGAGCAGCCGGTCGGAATTGACGCGGTAGCTGCGGGGGTCGTTCGACGGGGTCACCACGACCTCCGCCTTGACGTGCTTGGTGACCAGTCGCGCGATGTCGAGGATCGAAATGTTCTCGAAACCGGCATTGTAGATGCCGGTGTGCTCGGGATGGTCGAGCAGAAACAGATAGAGATCGGTGATGTCGTCGATGTGGATGTTGGGACGGGTCTGGTCACCCCCGAACACCGTGATGCGTCCGTTCATCAGCGCCTGCATGGTCAGCATGTTGACGGAAACGTCGAGACGCTGGCGCGGCGAGTATCCGCAAACCGTGGCGGGACGCACGATCTGAACGATCATGTCGTCCTTGTAGGACAACACGATCCGTTCGCCGCACATCTTGGTCTTGTTGTATTCGGAGATCGGCAGCAGCTCGAGATCTTCGGTGACCTGATCTTCGTCCTTGACGCCATAGACGCTGCCTGACGATGCGTAGATGAAGTGCTTGATGCCGTGGCGCTTGGCGCGATCGGCGAGCTGCATCGTCGCAAGGCAAGAGATTTCCCAGGTCAGTTTGGGATCGAGATCGCCGCACGGGTCGTTGGCGACGCTCGACAGATGGATGATCGCGTCGACGCCGGTCAGATCGATTTCATCGGGATTGCGCACGTCGCCCTTGACCACGGTCAGGTCGGGATGCGGCTCGAGAAAATTCCCAAACCACATGATGTCGAATGCGACGACCTGGTGGCCGGCCTTGAGGAGCTTGGGAACGAGCACGCTCCCCTTGTAGCCGCACGCACCGGTCAGAAATATCTTCATTCGATCACCCCCAAAAGCCGGCAGGATTCAATCCAAGGCGATGCCGCGCGCATTCTCAGATCACTAGCGACATCGCGATCGGCATACCGCGATCATGACCGCCCCTCAGCAAGCCGACCCTGCCATGACTTTTGCTTAAACTCAGAATGAGCCCGACGCAAGCTTTCCGGGCTTCCGATGTCCCTGTGATAACCGTCTGTTTCGACACACAGAATCCGCCCGATGTAATGCGGAATAACCTCGGTCGAAAGATCGACGACACGCTTCCCGAGCCTGGCCATATCATCAATGATGCTCGGCTCGAAGACGTAGACGGCGCCGTTCGCAAGGTTCCCCGGCGGGTTTTTGACCTTCTCATGAAAGGCGAGGACGGTGTTTTGCCGATCCAGCTCCAGAATCCCGCAGGAAGAGGGGTCGTCGGTCCGGAAACCGAGCATGGTGATGACATGACCCCTGGGACGATTGCGATGGGCTGCGATCAGCCCCGGCACGTCGAAATCGGTGAGATTGTCGGCATGCGCCAACAGGAATGCTTCGCCCTGCAACCAGTCGCGATTGGCGAGCACGGTGCCACCGGTTCCGAGCAGGTCCTCTTCGTGAACAAGGTCGATGCGCGAGCGCCAGACTGATCCCGCGACATGCTCTCGCACCTGCCCGGCAAGCCAATGCGTATTTAGAAGCGCGCGCTCGATCCCGCCTTCGAACACAAGATCGAGCCAGTAGTCCAGGAGCGGACGATCATGCACACGCACCAGGCATTTTGGCGTGGTGTCGGTCAACGGGCGCAGCCGGCTTCCGATTCCGGCGGCAAGGAGCAGCGCGCGCATGGGGCTAGTTACTCGTGGCTGAAGCCGGTCTCGTCGATTTCGGTGACGAGTTCGGCTGCGGTGAGCGGCAGGTTGCCGACGCGGGAGACCTGGAGCGCCGCCGCCAGCGAGCCGAGGTAAGAGGCCTCCCAGATGCCCGCGCCGGCTCGCAGCGCCATCGATGACGCCATGAAGAGGCTGTCGCCGGCGCCCGAGACGTCCTTGGGCGACGGATTGAAGGCCGGCAGGCGGTCGGAGATGAATTGGCCTTCGGCCATGGTGTTGACCAGCGCTCCTTCAGCGCCGAGAGTGATGACAAGATGCTTCGTGCGGGCTCTTTCAACCAGCCGCTCGCTGATGACAGCAAGGCCGGAAATGAAATCGTTGAGCGCGACGCGGGCCTCGCGCTCGGTCGGGGTCAGCAGCGACATGCCCTTGAAGCGGGATACGTCGCCGGTCTGCGATGAAACCTGACTGTCGGCTGCCATCATGACGCCCTTGGAGCGCGCGCGATCGGCAATGGAGTCGACCAGGTCCTGGGGCAGGCAGCCGTAGTTGAAGCACGAGAACAGCAGCAAGTCGCAGCTTTGCAGCGCCCGCTCCGCCGAGCTCAGCATCTGCCGCTGGACTTCGGCGTCGGCGGCGTGCTGGCGCAGGTGATTGACCCGTAGCAGGGTCTTGTTCAGCGCGCGGAACCGCTGCTTGCGCGTGGTCGGCCTCGTCTCGTCCACGAAAGGCTCGCAGACGACGCCATGCTGCTCGAGCGTGTCGCGGGCGAAGCGGGCCGCTTCGTCATTGCCCACCAGAGTAAAGAACTGGACGTCGGCGCCGAGACCGTGCGCATGGGCCGCGACTGCGCCGGCGCCGCCGACGAACGTGCGCGTCATCAGCGGGGTGACGACGATGGTCGGATCCTCCTGCGACATGCCCACCGCATCGCAGGTGACGTATTCGTCGACGATCAGATCGCCGATGACCGCCACGCGCATGCCGGTCAGCTTGCCGAGCAATTTCTTCAGCCCCGAGATTTCGAAACCGTGGCGCTTGGGAAATTCGAGCGGCTTGCGCACCGTGGAAATGTCGATGTCCGCGTCGCGCTCCAGGAGCGCCAGCGAGGCAAACCGCAATTCACCGGAGGAAAAGACCAACCGTCCGCCATAGACGTCGACGGCATCCTGCTCGGGATTGGAGCGGTCCTCGAACTCCTTGCCCTTGACGACGACAGAAGGGCGCAGGCGCTTGATAAAGTCTGACGCCGACGATTCCAAGCGCACCGCGTGCTTGACGAACGAGATCGAGCGAACATTGTCCAGTCGCAGTTCTTGCGCGAGCGTCACGCCCGGCGTTGTATCCGGATTGACCCCGACCACGAGAACATCAGCCTGTTCGGCTGCGAATTTCAGAAGCCGGAGATGCCCCGGATGAACAACGTTGAAGTTGCCGGAGACGAAAGCGATGGTCTGATTCGGGCCGGCTGAGGCGCGGATCGCCCGGCATACGTCGTCGTCACGCGAGGTATCGATGAAGTGGTCCAAGAAACCGGTCTCCGGCCATGTTTGCGCCACGCCGCAGCCAGCGATGGGCTGCGAGCGGCAGCACGGGATAGCCCAAGTGATCGGCTGAGAGAAGCGGGATCGCTCCCAACAAGCTCGATGCGGTGGCGGAGGTTTGCGAATGCTTTGGGCTTAGACATTGAAAGAATTGGATTTTTACCGGCGGTCGGGGGTTGTATAACCGGACCTGCGGAAGGTTGCGTGGGAAGAAACTGCCCGCACACGAGAGAATGCCCTCGACGGTGAACAACGATTTGCGCAATGAAACGCTCGAGAATGTCGGCCCGGCCATGCCGGGTGAGGCCGTGAGGAACACAAGGGCTTGGCCGGAGTGCACGAAAATCGCTTCATCGGCTCGTTGACGGGCCTCAGGTATGTCGCCGCCGTTACGGTCGCTGTGGGGCACGGCTCGCTGGCGCTGCGCCACGATTGGGTTGCTCAATTGGTGGCCCAAATCTCCAGCATTGGAATGACGTTATTCTTTATCCTGAGCGGTTTCGTGCTTTGGCTGAACTATGCTGAAAGTTTCAAGTCCAAGGCACTTTCCATCGCGCTGCGCGAGTTTGCCATCGCGAGGTTTGCGCGGCTGTACCCGATGTATGCCATTGTTGTACTTGTAGTTGTCGGATGGCTGGTGATTCGGCGGGGCGCCACAGTACCCTCTCTCGGTTTCATCCTGACGATGACACAGGCCTGGTTCCCGGTTCTTAACGGCACAATGCTGGTCGCGGTGGTCCCGTCGCTCCAACACCTATGGTCGATCAGCGTCGAGCTTTTCTTTTACCTGCTGTTCCCGCTGGTCTGCCTTCTGTTGAACAGCCTAGCGCGGCCACGGACGGCAATAGTGTTCGCGGCGATAAACCTCATTGTCTTCGCCATTGCGATCCAGGTGTTCTTCCAATACGGCGCGGATTTCCTTCAAGCTGTCGTTCCTTCACTGACTGAGAATTCAATGCAGTGGCTCACTTACTACGCGCCCTACCTGCATATCTCGCAGTTTCTAGCCGGTTGTTTTGTGGCGATGGTCTACATGAAGCTGGCTGCTACACCGGTCCGTCGCGGCGAGGGGAGGGCCGCCGCGTTCCTTTTCTGGGTGTCAGCGGTCGGACTTGCGATGTCACCCGTGGCGCTTTTCTTCCAGCCGATGTTGCCTGCCTATCATCTCCATATCGAATTGGTCGTTCGTCTCGCCGAAGTCGCGTTCTTTTCGGTGATTCTCTTGGCTGCGAGTCGGTATGGCCTGGTGCGCTTTCTTTCATGGCGCTGGATGATCATTGGCGGCGAGTGCAGTTATTCCGTCTATCTGCTGCATCCATTTCTGATCCGCATTGCCATGATCGGCAAATCGGAAACGCCGGCGCTTTCCGAGTTTGCGTTGCGACTTTGCCTTTTCGTCGGGGTCGTCACGGCGATCGCATGGATCGCCTATTCGGTGGTTGAAGCGCCGTCGCGCGCATGGCTCAGGAGAGTGTTGGGCGCCGCCGCCCCGCGGGAGATCCCGCGCACGACATGAGGGCCGGTGCTGTGACGGGATCCGGCTGACGCTGGGAACCACGTGGCGGTCAAAGACCATTGATATTGGTCTTCGTCTTACGCTAACACGATGCAACTTTTGCTCTAAGCGCTCACTTGGATCGCCTGAGGACATGCAAGACCCAACTATGTCGGCGATGGCCGAGAATGCGCTGAACGTCAAGCCGAGCCCAGGCATGGTGCTGCGCTACCTCCTGGCCCTCGCGAGCACAATCGTGCTGGGTTCGTCAGTACTCGTGATCGCCTTCTCATTTCTCACTTCCGACGGAGGTGTGACTCACGATTTTTTTTCGGAGGTGGCGAAAGAGGGCGATGCAGATTGGTATCGCGACTTCGGGGGGCGTCACATTCCCCAGATTCAGGATCAGGATGTTTTTTATAGTAACGTCGGACACTCCGTCGCGTCGGCAAAGGCTTCGGATATCGTTTTTCTGGGCCCGTCGTTCGTCAGTTACGCCATCGACAGGGATACGCTGCAATCTTCTCCGCTGCTCGGGCGCTTGAAGATCTACAACATGGCCTTCGTCGGCCTTCGGGGAGGCGAATTTTCGCGTCGGGTGATCAATCGCTGGGGTATCCGGGCTCCCCTTTGGATCATCAACGTTGACGATCAATTCGTGCATTTCTTCAGCGACGATCTAAACGTCACGCTCGGCCCCGAGAAGATGCCCGTGGCGGCCGTTCAACGCAACCAGATGAGGGGCTATCTCACTGTCGTAGGTCGCAACATGAGATGGCGAACAGAGGATTTGATCGCCGCCATAGAGCAGGGTTCTCTTTCTTCGCTCTCCAGCCCGTCCGGTCTTTACCGCAATGTCTTCAATGGCGACATGCTTCTCGATGCAAACCCCGCTTATGTCGCGAACGGCAACAAGCCTTTGCGTCTCGCGCGAGACCCGAATTGCGACACCAACCCCGCAATTGTCAATTATGCTCGCAATTTCCTACATGAGATCGACGGCTATGTCGTTCTCATGCTTGTGCCGCATAGCCAGGCCTGCGTTCGGCAGGCGGCCGAATTGGCGAAAGCGCTGAATGTCGAATTAATCGCGCCGCCGTTCGACGACCTCACCACGGTGGACGGGGGAGGGCATCTCGACAAGAGAGGTGCAGAAAAGTTCACGAGATATCTTGGTGCGGAGCTCATCAAGACGGCCGCTTTCAAGAAGGCCTTTGCTGGCAGGTTGGGTGACCTGCAAGAAAGATCTCCGCAGCCGGTCCCGATGGCACCGTGATTTGGTCTCCAACGTCCGAGCGCAGCACCGACGAGAGGTTGCTGAAATCGATGCTGGCCCAGCTAGAATTCTGCATGGTAGACGTCAAATGTCTCACCGGCTGAATTCGCTTCCTGATACTTTCTTCGCAGCGCGGCTTCATCGATATCGGGAAGCATCGAATGGAACTCGGGGTCATCAAGCAGGTGGATGAGCACGCCCAACATGCCCCGCTCCGTCGGATGAAGTGGGTCGAGAAAATTATCCCTGTCGGCTGTGACCGCATCATGGCTTGCGTCGAAAAGCTTGATGCCGAAATCCCTGAATCGGAGCCGAGTGCTCGCGCTTTCGAATTGCCTCCAAGCCCCCGCATAGTCCCTATAAAATGGATCATGATCGAGGAAATCGACGGTCGCTTTGAGGATTGGGAATTGTATTCCGACCAGAGTTAAGCCTCGCTCCTTCCCGATCGCGCCAAGCCTTTCAACAGCTTGGAGTTGCGCAGGTTGCAATTGCGGCGAGCCCGGGATCGCCTCAAGGAATCCGAAAAAGGGATTTTGATTATGCTCCGGTGCGGCGGCCCGCATTTGGGATGGATAGAGGACCGATCCGTCATAACGAATTCCAAATCCAAGAGCGACGGAATCGGCGCCGCTCAGGCCCATTCCATCGATAGTCTCGTGGGTACTGCCCGCAAGAAATTGGACGAAAGCCCCGGGATGCGCTTGGAACAGTTGGATCAACCGCAGCAGCCCATCGGCATGGGCTTCAGACCAAGAAACGTCGTACACCATGGGGATTTTGTTCGCCCAGCCCGTAACCCAGGCGTCGAGGAAAAAATAGTAGCCAAGCGAAAATATGATGAGCTTTGGATGGACCGCATTGTCCACCCTGACGACAATGTCGCTGATCTGATCAATGGTCCAGGCCGTCGTGCAGAAATTGTATGTTTTGTATGGCTTGAACATCGCGCTACGCAACTGACTG
>WNGQ01005903.1_pt1 | contig 11923 bp, 6 predicted proteins | sample 5407661 | NCBI WGS metagenome assembly WNGQ01 (sample SAMN13153382, study PRJNA577476) | soil metagenome | isolation source: 60 cm soil or saprolite under Garry oak tree replicate 2 | place: USA:California | collected 2016-06-15
GCTCGCGGCCGAGATCCTGATGCAGCTGCCGCTGGATCCTGGCCATCTTGTTGATCGTCTCGACCATGTGCACGGGGATCCTGATCGTGCGGGCCTGGTCGGCGATCGCCCTGGTGATCGCCTGCCTGATCCACCAGGTGGCGTAGGTGGAGAACTTGTAGCCCTTGGTGTAGTCGAACTTCTCCACCGCCCTGATCAGGCCCAGGTTGCCCTCCTGGATCAGGTCGAGGAACAGCATCCCGCGGCCGGTGTACCGCTTGGCCAGCGAGACCACCAGCCGAAGGTTCGCCTCGAGCAGGTGGTTCTTCGCCCGGCGGCCGTCCTCGGCGATCCACTCCAGGTCGCCCCTGACGTCGTGCGGCATCGCCCGGCCGCCATCGGCCAGCTTCTCCTCCGCGAACAGCCCGGCCTCGATCCGCTTGGCCAGCTCGACTTCCTGCTCGGCGTTGAGCAGCGGCACCTTGCCGATCTGCTTGAGGTAGTCCTTCACCGGGTCCGACGTCGCGCCGGCCACCGCCACCTGCGCGGCGGGCAGGTCCTCGTCGTCGTCGCCGTAGACGAAGGCCTCGTCCTCCGACTCCTCGGCGGCGCCCGGCGCGGCCGGCGCTGCCGCCGGCGCCGGGACGGCAGCGGCGGCTGGCGCCTTGGCCCCGTCCCCGGGCGCGCCGGCGGGCTCGGGCGCGCCGGGCTCGTCCGCGTCATCGGCATCGTCGTCACTGCCGTCGACGTCAAGTCCGCCGGCCGCGTCCTCGCCGATGGCGCCGTCGCCCTCGAGTTCGGAAAGATCGTCCAGATCGACGTCCATGTCTGCCACCGCGGCCAGGTCCGGCTCACCCTCCAGCTCAGCCACAGCGCCTAGGTCGGGATCGCCGTTCAGGTCCGCAACCGCACCAAGATCCGGGTCAACGTCCAGATCAGCCGCTTCCGCCAGGTTCACGTCACCTTCCAGATCAGCGAGTTCGGCGAGAGAGTTCTCGCCGGCTGAGCCACGTCCCTCATTCGAGCCATTGGCCGCCGCGCCGCGTGCTCCGCGATTGGCGCCCGACGACTTGGCCGCTCGGCTATCCGCCGTAACGGGACCGGCCGGGCCCGCGATGGCCGGGTCAACTACAGTATCCGCTCCGCCCGACGAGGTCGTCCCGCCGCCGCGATCCTTCTTCGCTGACCGGCGCGCCGACTTGCGCGTTCCGCTGCCCGCCCGGCGCGAGGCCGGCTGGCCCTGCGTGGCCGTCGCATCGTCCGGCACGAGCGCGACGGCAGCGTCGCCAGGCCCGCCGGCGGAGTCGGCTGGCTCTGCCCGGGATTGCTGCGGAACGCGAGCGCCTCGGCCGGTCGGCGTCGGCTGCCTCCGCGCCGCGGAGCTTGCTGCGCTTGCCACCGCGGTCACCCCTTCCTTCGCTGGCCGATAAGCCGCCACGCCCCGGTCAGTCCCCCACCGACCGAGCTAGCCGGCAACACCGACGCTCTCCTGCGATCGTCTGGCCAAGAAACCGCGCCCTACCGCCGGGTCGCCAGGCTTCTCGCCGTTCGCAGAGCCCCCGCTCTGCCGTGCCTGGCAGCGGGAACACCGCTCCCGCCCCCCACCTTAGGCGGAGTTGGAAGGTAGGTCGTACCACTCCAAGCCCGAACCCCCCGATCGGGTCGCTGCCCGACAACTACACGCTGCGAAAGCGTACCCACAACTTTCACGGCTTGACCTTCCTTGCCCGCCTTCAGCCGCGCCCGAGTCCGCCCGCGCGCCCGGACTTGCCCGGATGCCCCGCCACGCGCTGACGCCCGGCAGGCCGCCGCGCCGGCATCTGCAGCACGAGCACCGTGACGTCGTCGTCCTGCTCGTAGCCGGTCATCATGTTGTCCACCAGGTAGTCGATCAGCCGCTGCGGATCGGTGACCACCTTCGCCGGAGCACGCGCCGCGACGGCGACCAGTTCGTCGAGTCCCACATCGAGGCCGCGCCTGCGGTTCTCCACCAGACCATCGGAGTACAGCACCGCGGTGTTTCCCGGCGGCAGGCTGAACGGGTACTGCCAGCGCGGGCTGGCCCAGCCGAGCGGCGTGCCCGCCTCGGTGTCGTCGAGCCGCGGCGGCTCACCAGGGGCGAGCAGCAGCGGCGGCAGGTGACCCGCGTTGCCCGCCACGCCCTCCCCGGTCTGCGGGTCCACGACCAGGTAACAGACCGTCGTAACCTGCTCGTCGAGCTCGGTGGCGAGGAACAGCCTGTCCAGGCCGGCCAGGACCGCCGCTGGCCTCGGGTCGGTCAGGGCCAGCGCGCGCAGCGCGTTCCTGACCCGCCCCATCCCGGCCGCGGCGGTCAGGCCCTTGCCCATCACGTCCCCGGCCGCGACGGCCAGCTTGCCGTCCGGCAGCCGGAAGGCGTCGTACCAGTCGCCGCCCACCTCGATGCTGACCGGCTTGTACGTGGCTCTCAGCGCGATGCCCGGCACGTCGGGCAGCGTGTCAGGCAACAGGCTCCGCTGCAGCGTCTCCGCGGTGGTGTGCTCGCGCTCGTAGAGCTTGGCCCGCTCCAGGGCCAGCGCGCCCTGGCCGGCCAGCGCCTCGAGGAAGACCCGCTCCTCGTCGGTGATCTGGTGCTCGCCGGTGAACGCGAACTGCAGGGCACCGAACGGCGCGCCCGAGGTGATCAGCGGAAGGCTCACCCAGGCCCGCTCGGCGCCGTCAGGCGGCCAGAACGCGGCATCCCCGTCGGCCTCGAAGTGCCGCCGCATGCTCTCCCGGCTGCCGAAAACCAGCGCCCGGCGCAGCGCGATCGCCTCGGTCAGCATGCTGCGGGCGTCGAGCGGAATCTCGTCAGGAAGCTGCGCCTGACCGTCGGAGGCGTCCTCGGACCTGACGATCCGAAGCCTGAGCCTGTCCTTGTCGACCAGCGCGACCGCCGACCGGTCGGCCCCGATCGACGAGCGGCCCACGTCGGTGATGACCGTGACCACTTGCTGCACGGAGAGCGCCTCGGCAAGCAGCGACGTGGCCTGCTGCAGCCGGGACGTCCGCAGCGCCGCGGCGGAGAGCTGCTCGGTCAGCCGACCCCTCATCTCGTCGGCCTCGCGCTGCCCGGTGACGTCGGTGCTCGCGCCCATCCACTCGATGATGGCGCCGTCCCGCTCGATCGGCACGGCGCGGACGTCGTAGTGCCGGTAGGAACCGGTCTTGGTGCGGACCCGGTAGCTGCCGTCGAAGACCGTCCCAGTGCGGATGCAGTCGCGCCAGTCTCGCTCGATCCGGCCCCTGTCGTTCGGATGGATGGCCGCCAACCAGCCGTCGGCCAGGTAGCCCTCCACCGACTGGCCGGTGATCCACCGCCACTCGGGCGAGTCCTCCGCCACTTCGCCCGCCGGGTCGGTGACCCAGACCACCTGATTGCCGGCCTGGACCAGCGACCGGTAGCGCTCCCTGCTCCGGCGCATGGCCTCGGCCGCCGCCCGGTCGCCGGCCACGTCCACGGCGATCATGGTCACGCCGGTCACCGCCCCGTCCCGGTCGTGCGCCGGATACCAGGACAGCGCGAGCAGCCTGCCCTCGCCGGGATCGGCCGCACCCGCTGCCCCGTCGCCGACGCCGCCCTGCTGACCGTCGCTGACCGGGAGGCCGTCGGCGAGTACCTTGCGGACGGCGGACTCGGTGCCGGAGGCCAGCGCAACAGGCCAGACATCGGCCGGGACGCGCCCGATCTGCTCGGCCGGCTTGGTGCCGATCATCTCGGCGAGCGAGTGACTGACGCGGCGCAGCCGCATATCGGCATCAATGAACGCGAACCCCACCGGGGCCTCGGCGAGCAGGGCGTCAAGCATCGCCGAGTCGCACGCGGCCGCACCCGGCCGCGGCGGCTCGGGCACCGATGTCGCGGCACTCATGACGCGCGCATCGCATCGGTGAGATCGATCATGGACGAGCCCCTCCCTGCGACGCCCGGCACTAGAAGGCTATCGGCATCGCGGCCCAAAGGACTGCCGTCTGCGACGGGAACTGACTTTGGGCCATTTAGCCAGTTACCTGGGCCTGGCGACTCAGCCCAGCTTAGCCAGAGCGCCCGCAGTCGCACGGCGCGACGCGGCGAGCGCCCGCAGTCGCACGGCGCGTCGCACGGCGCGACGCGGCGGGCACCGGGTCAGCGGATCCGGCGTGGCGGGTCGAGCGCGTCGCGCAGGCCGTCACCGAGCAGGTTGAAGGCCACGACGGCGACGATGATCGCGATGCCGGCCGGATAAGTCTCCCACCAGCAGCCGTGGTAAATGTACCTGGTCCCGCGCGCGATCATGTCTCCCCGGTCCGAGGCCGGCGGCTGCACGCCCAGCCCGAGGTAGCCGAGCGTGGCGAGCGCCAGAACCGCCTCGGCGACCTGCAGCGTGATCTAAGCCGGCATTATGTCCCAATTACCGGATGATCGCCGCCGTTTCGGTATCGCTGCCCCGGCCGGCGGTGCCGGCTACGCCGCACGACCGGCCTGCGCCGCCCGGCAGCATAGTTGGCTTAGCGGCAATTCTCGCGCGTTACGCCGATGCGACCGCATCCGCATGATTATGCTCGTGAGCCTGCTCAGGCGGTTAGAGCGGGCCACCGCGGCCGGAGTAGTCTCCTGCAGGCCGTGCCATTCGCCGCGGCGCGCCGAGCCTAAGCGTGGCGTGGCCGCGACCGGATCTGAAAAGCTAGGAAAATGAGCCCGCAGAGCAGACGCGCCGAATCGCCCGGCGGCTCGGACCGCTCCGGCTCTGCCGGACGACTGGTTCGCGGCGCCGTGCCGCAGCCGGCCAACGCGCTCTTCGCCGAGATGCTGCGGGCGGCGCGGGAACTGCTCGCCGTGCGCAGCCCCCTCGACGCCGAGCTCATGGTGAGCGAACTGCTCGGCACCTGGTGGCGCCAGCAGCCTGGGCCGAACGGGCGGCCACCCGCTGTCCGCCGCGCTGACGTGGAGGAACTGGTCGGCGAGGGCCTGGTCGAGTACGCGGCTGGCCAGGGCAGCCCCGCTGCCCTGGCGCTGCTGTCCGGCGTCGCGTGCCTCGGCACGGCCCGTCAGGCCGTGAAGGCCGAGCGAGCCGCGCTTGACCTGATGGATCGCGGCGTCGCCAGGCCGCGCTGGGCCGAGCACGCCGGCGCCGTCGCCGCGGGTGACTGCTACGTGAACACCGACGCCTACGGCGACCGGGACGAGGTGATCTGCGTCTTCAGCTACGCCGGCCAGGAAGAGCACGCACTCGTGGTCGTGGTCGACTACAACGCCGGCGGGATGGTCAAGGACGGCTGGGTCACCTCCCAGGTCGGCAAGCTGCTCTCCTACTGCCGCGACCTGGCCAAGCCGGACCGGCCCAAGGGCACGTTCCGCCAGGTCGACTCGCCGAACGTGCGGCGGCTGCTCCAGTCCGCGCTTACCATCACCGAGACCATCGCCGACCCTCCGGTCAGCAAGTCCTTCCCGGCGTACCACGCCTTCATCAGGGCCAGGATCCGGACGCTGCCGCCGGCGCTGCCGCGCGGCCGCGCGCTGGTCCCCGCCGCGGTGAGCGCGGGCGCGGGCAAGGCGGAGCCGGGCAAGGCGGAGCCGGGCACGGCGGAACCGGGCACGGCGGAACCGGGCACGGCGGAACCGGGCACGGCGGAACCGGGCACGGCGGAACCGGGCACGGCGCGACCGGGCACGGCCAGCCCGGGGCACCGCGGCTCCGGCTATCAGGGCCCCGGCCTGGGCAGCGCGACCCGGGCCGCCGCCGCAAACATGCCAGGGCTGATCGGTCCGGGCGCCTCCCGGCGGACGGCGTGGCGCAGGGACCGCCGGGCCATGCTGGTCGCCGGGTTCCTGGCCTCCGACGAGGCCGAGGACCTGTCCGACCGCAGGGCGGCGAGCCGGTGCGCCGACCACATCGTCGACTACGGCTGCGAGCAGGACTTCGGCCGGCCGCTGCGGGTCAGCCCCGCCAAGGCGGAGACGTTCCTGCTGGACTGGCTGCCGCGCAAGGTCATGCTGAGCCCGGCCGAGCAGCACGCGATGCCGCACGTCCTGATCGCGTGGGCGCGCTGGGCCGGCGCCAAGTCGGGGCTGGACATCGCGGCGATCAGCAAGACCCTCGACGCGGTGTTCGACGCGATATCCACGTTCACCAGCGTCTATCGCGACCCGGCGTCGTTCGGTATCGAGCCCGGCCTGGTCGGGCGCCTGCTGCCGGACCGTGATCTGGAGGCGCTGCCGCGTCGCGCGTTTGCCTTCGGGGTACTCGAAGGCACCTTCCGCGGCACCGACCTGAGCACGCTCGATCCGGCCAGCCCGCCCGACCGGCGGCTGCTGCTCGCGGCCGACCACGATGATCCGCTCAACGGCCAGGCCAGCCCCGAGCACCTCGACCAGCATGCCGCGCTGGCCGAGCGGCTCTGGCACGGCGACCCGCCCGAGCTGTGGGACGCCGCGCAGCGGCTGCTCGACCTCGGCATGCGCAGGCACGAGGTGGTGCACGCGCTGATCCAGGCCATCGCGTCGGCCGGCCAAGACGACCGTGCGATCAGGCTGGCGCTGGCCAGCCTGCCGCCTGACCCGCCCGGCTGACCGGCGCGCTGACCGTGCCCGCCGCGACGGCGAGTGCCGGTCCCGGCGTGATCGCGGGCTCAGCCGCCGATGCCACGGTAGGCGGCCTCGACATCGTCGGCCGCGATAGTCGTCAGCTCGGCCGCGCTCGCGCTCTCGCCAAGCTGGGCGACCCGCAAGTCCCGTGACGCGCAGGCCCGCTCGTACAGGGACCGGGCGTACCGGCCGTTGCCGAGCTCGTCGATCCGCCCGTGCTCGCAGGCCTCGGCGAGGAGCTGCGTGAGGACGGGCATCGCCTCCGGGGCGAAGCTGTCCCCGGCCTGGCCCGCGAAGATCGTCGAGATCCTGACCAGCTCGTCGGGACCGTAGCTCGGGAACGCGATCCTGACGCTGAACCGCGACGCCAGGCCGGGATTGGTCCGCAGGAACCTGCTCATGTCGTCGGTGTAGCCGGCCAGCACCATGACCAGCCGGTCCCGGTCGTCCTCGGCTCGCTTCAGCAGCGTCGCGACGGCCTCGGCCCCGAACGCGTCACCACCGGAGTAGCCGTCGTTGTACAACGAGTAGGCCTCGTCGATGAACAGGACACCGCCCAGGGCCGAGTCCACGAGCTTGTTGGTCTTGATCGCCGTCGACCCTAGGTGGTCGCCGACCAGGTCCGCCCGGTGCGCCTCGACCACGCCGGGCCGTACCAGCAGGCCGAGCGCGGCGAAGATCCTGGCCAGGATTCTGGCCACCGTCGTCTTGCCGGTGCCTGGCGGTCCGGTGAAGACGAAGTGCCTGACCGGCGGCTGACTGGCCAGCCCCTGCGCGTCGCGCAGCCTGGCCACCCGCAGTTGCGCGGCGATCTCGTGCACCTGCCGCTTGACCGGCTCGAGCCCGACCAGCGCATCCAGCTCGGCGAGCGCGCTCTCCAGCGTCGGGGTCTCGTCGTAGCCCCGGTATCTCGAGGTCAGCTCGCTGTAGGCCCGCTCGAGGTCGCCGCCGCGCAGCGTGATCAGGTCGGCGGGGGCCGGGTCGGAGCCGGCGCCCATCACCCGGACGTCCCTCGCCTGGCCGGCCCGCTCAAGCAGGGTGCGCACGAAGCGGCCGTTCCCCAGCTCGTCGCCGAGCCTGCGTCGCCCGACCTCCTCGAACATCCGCCACAGCACCGAGCGAGCCTGCGGGTCGACGATCTCCCCGCGCCTGGCCACCGTCAGGTCGGCGAGCTGGAGCAGCTCGGTCGGCGAGTACCCGCTGAACTTCACCCGGATCGCGAACCGCGAGGTCAGGCCGGGATTGGAGGCTAGGAAGCCCTCCATCTGCCGCTCGTACCCGGCCAGGATGATCACTAGCCGGTCGCGGTCATCCTCCGCCCGCTTGAGCAGCGCCTGGACCGCCTCGTTGCCGAACCGGTCGTTCTGCCCGTCGCCCTCGTTCACCAGGCTGTAGGCCTCATCGATGAACAGCACGCCGCCGATGGCCGAGTCGATCAGCTCGTTGGTCTTGATGGCCGTGGCGCCGAGATACTCGCCGACCAGGTCGGAACGCTGCGCCTCGACCACCGTCGGCGCGTCGAGCAGGCCGAACGCGTAGAAGATCTTGGCCACGATCCGCGCGACCGCGGTCTTGCCGGTCCCTGGCGGGCCGAGAAAGACGAAGTGCTGCATCGGCTTATCCGCGCCGATGCCGACCATGGCCCGCCGCCGAGCCGCCTCGATCGACGCCGCGAACGACCTGACCTGGTCCTTCACCGCTGTCAGGCCGATCATCTCGTCCAGCTCGGCCATCGCCTCGTCGACGGTGATCACCGGCCGCTCGGCCGCCTGGTAGTCCCCGTCTGTGGCCACGGGTCCGGTGCCCTGGCCCGCCGGCCCGGCCCGGCCGGTGCGTCCGGCGGCCAGTACCCGCGCGCCGTCCGCGGTCACCGGAGGCGGGCCGGGCCTGGCCGCCGGGCGCTGCTGGCCGGGCGGTCCGGGCGGAACCTGACCGGCCTGCCCGCCGGTCGTTCCCGGCCGCATCGGCCGTGTCCGGCCCGGCGACCACGCCAGGGGCACGGCGGGCCCGCCGCCGCGGACTTTCTGGAACTGGCCGCCCTGGCGGCTGTCCTGCCAGGCCTTGGCCAGCCGCCAGCCGAGCACGACCGCGGCGAGCAGCCACGCCAGTGCCGGGCCGGCGAGGGAGTGGCCCTTGCCGACGATGCGGAACGCGGCGATCCCTGGCAGCAGCGCGAGCAGCAGCACCCAGGTGACGGTGCGGCATGGCGTGAACCACCGGCCGAGCGCGCCCGCATGGGCCACCAGGGCGGTGACCACGGGGAGCAGCAGGAGCGCGTAGTGCGGCAGGGAGTGGCCGCCGGCCTGCGTCGCCACCAGCGCGACGCCCCACATGGTCGCCGCGGCGGTCGCCCACCCGTCGCGCCGGCCGGCATAGACCGCGTAGGGAGCGAAAGCCAGCAGCGCGAGCACGACGATCGCGGAGACCGGCAGGAAGAGCGCGGCGCACGCGATCAGGATGAGGGCCTTGACCGGCCAGGGCGCCGCGTCATAGGCGCCGCGGAGACGGCTGAGCGCGCTGCGCACCGGCCCCTGGCCAGGCGCTGACAACGACCCGTCCGCAGGCGGCATCTCGCTCCCTCGCACCGCTACCTGTATAGCGCATGAGCGCGCGCATCCGGCGATACACATTCAGATGAGATGGCAAAATCCGTCATCCGCGGCTCCATTCTCTCCGATAGGCGGCCCGCGGCGCGTCGTTGCCATGGGCGGGCAAAGCCGCCATGATGTCCTGGCCGGCCCGCCGGTCACCGCAGCGGGCGACGGGCGCACCGCGAGGGAGGACGACATGGAGCGAATCGAGGCTGAGCTGCTGGTGCCCGGCAGCGGTGAGCCGGTCACCGATGGCGTGGTCATTATCGACGGGCCGGTGATCGGCTATGCCGGGCCCGCTCACGGCGCGCCGCAGACTCCCGGCGCGGCCGTGCACAGGACCGCGGCCGTGATGCCGGGCATGTGGGACTGCCACGGTCATTTCCTCGGCATGCGCTCCCTGGACCTCGGCCGGCTTCCGCTCGAGCCGGTACCGCTGCGGGCCGTGCGCTGCGCTCGTGACCTGCGCAGCGCGCTCGACGCCGGCATCACCTCCGTCCGCGAGGTCGGCGGGCTCGGCGTCTACTTGGCCAGGGCCGTCGCCGAGGGCGTGCTCGACGGTCCGGCGATCTACCCGGCCGGGTCGATACTCAGCACCACCGGCGGCCACGCGGACCTGCATTCTTACCCCCTCTCCTGGGTGACCGACTTCGGTCATCACTACGGGGAGCTCCGGCTGGCGGACGGGCCGGCCGAGTGCATGAGGGCGGTCAGGGAGCAGTTGCGGCGCAACGCCCGGCTGATCAAGGTGTGCGCGTCGGGCGGCGTGCTGTCCGAGATCGACGATCCCATTCACCAGCAGTTCACCAACGCCGAGCTCCGCGTCATCGTCGAGGTGGCCGGCCTGGCCGACCGCGCGGTCGCCGCGCATTGCCACGGCAAGCCGGGGATCATGGCGGCGATCGAGGCGGGCGTCCGCACCATCGAGCACGGCAGCTACCTCGACGACGAGGCGTGCGACGCGATGCGAGAGACCGGCGCCATCCTGGTGCCGACGAGGACCATCGTCGAGGACATCCTCGCCAACCTCGACGCGGTCCCCGACTACGCGGCGGCCAAGCTCACCGCGCTCGCGGCCACGCACGCGGACGCGATCTCACTCGCCATCGAGCGGGGAGTCACGATCGCGATGGGCACCGACATCGCCGTCACCGGACCCGACCGGCCCAACGTCTGGGGCAGCAACGGCGCCGAGGTCGTGCACCTGGTCAAGCTCGGAATGACGCCGCTGCAGGCGATCGAGGCCGCCACCGCCACCGCTCCCCTGACGCTCGGGCCCCAGGCGCCGAAGAGCGGGCGGCTCGAAGCGGGCTACGACGCCGATGTGATCACCGTCGGAGCCGACCCGCTCGGTGACATCGCGGTGCTCGCCAGGCCCGAGCACATCACGGCCGTGTGGGCCGGCGGGCGCCGGGTAAAGGGTTAGGACGCCCGGCCTAAAGGTCGTTCCCGCAACACGCCAAGTGCGCCCGCGCTAACTGGCGTCCGCCCGTGCCCCGGCCCAGACTTGCCGCGTAACGCGCCGTCCGCGGACCCGCGGCTCCCTCGCCGCGGCGGGCGGAACGGCGCTACCGCGTTGACGTTCGTGACGTCAGGTTGAGGGGGCAACGGACATGATGGGGGCGTTCAGCGCTTGGCGGCGGATCGCCAGGCCGGTAGTCGTCGGGATCGGGGCGTGCGCGACCGCGGTCGTCCTCGCCAGCTCGGCTGCCGCCGCCGCGCCGGCCGCGCGCCGGCACGAGCCAAGCGGCCGCAGCCTGCAGACGCTCTTCGCTTCGGTCCGGGTCTTCACGGCCGCCAGCGACCACGCGGCCGTCAAGGGGAAGCTCAAGGGGAACGGCACCGCCGTCAGCGTGCTGTGCTGGACCACCGGCATGTACTACAAGGACACGACGGTCTGGTACGAGGTCTCGGCGCCTTACTCCGGGTACGTCTCGGCGTTCAGCCTGATCGCGCATTTCGCTCCGGCTGTCGGCGTGCCGCACTGCCTCTCGCCGGCGTTCCGGCAGCAGTTCAACACGCTGGAGGCGAAGCTGCGCATACGCACGGCGCCAACCACCGCGGCCGCCGTCGCCGGATACCTGCGCGGCATCGGCAGCAAGGTCAAGATCGAGTGCTACGTCAAGGGCACGCGGGTGTTCGGTGACCCGATCTGGTATCACGCGGTTTCCCCGGCGACCGGTTACGTCACGGGCCGACTGCTCAACAGCGGCGGCGACCCGATGCCGGGCGTGCCGCACTGCTGACCCGCACTGCTGACCCGCCACTGCTGACCAGCACTGCTGACCGCACTGCTGACCCGCAGGCCGGTCGGTCGGGGCGCTCGGCACGGGCATCGGGCCTACTGCGGTGTGCCCGGCACGGGCATCGGGCCTACTGCGGCGTGCCCGGCAACTACAGAGCGGTTCATGCCTGCCGGACCCAGGTAACCGTCAGCGTGGATGTGGGTCTCCCCGCCAGCCCCGCCACAGCCACACCGGTGGCCATGCCGGCCGCAGCCCACGCCCGCACCAGCCCGCTCATCAGTGCCGTCCTGTCTGGCCAGTGGCATGGCTGCGAGCCCGGTTACGCGGCTCGGCAGGCGGAGACTGCCACGGCGCGGCCGCGGAGCTTCCTCGCCTGCGCCGGAGCCGAGCCGCTCGGCGTGGTACTCGGCCACGAGTACGAGGAGTACAACTGGGTCAGCGGTCGGCGTGACCTGTACGTTCCGCCGGTCGGGACCGGGCGGGCCGGGCGCAGGCGCGGCATAGCCTGCGCGCTGGTGACGCGG
>WNGQ01023432.1_pt1 | contig 11923 bp, 6 predicted proteins | sample 5407661 | NCBI WGS metagenome assembly WNGQ01 (sample SAMN13153382, study PRJNA577476) | soil metagenome | isolation source: 60 cm soil or saprolite under Garry oak tree replicate 2 | place: USA:California | collected 2016-06-15
GTGTGTGGTTTGAGTCCGAGAATCTGGCAGATTTCCGCTGACTCGCGGACATTATATACAGAACCATAACCCGTGCCTAACCCTTGCTCACATCTCACCCATCCACCGAGGACCGCTAATCGAAACCTATTGGAACCCTGCCATTAAAGCCCCGGCAATTGAGAGCGGCGCGGCGCCTAAGTACCGTAGTAGGAACACGAGAGTTGAATGTAAGCGCTTGCAGTGTGACTCTCAATCCAAGATTGCGTCTTGCTTTGTTCCCAGAGCGAGGTGCGCAAACGCTCTTCTCCGGCATCGTTGCTTCCCCACCAGAAATTCGATATCCACTGCCAGAATCAACCTCACTCGCGATAGATTTCAATTTGTCTGATCCACAGTACGTAGACGCCCCATTCTAATTAAGGAGATTGTCGTCGTGTATGCGGTTGCACAAAGTTCTTGACAAGCGGCAAACGGTGGTCTATAAGACCGTACATTGCATATTGTATCCGAAGGGCTCTCGTCTTCGGATCTTTCGGTCCTAGAAGTGAGGGGGGAGATACAAAATGGCGAAGAGTAGGTTTAGCTCGAAGCAGTCCTTGTGTGCGCTTGGGGTGTTCGCATTAGTTCTGAGCTTTGGCCCTTCCATGTCTTGGGCCCAGATGAGCTCCCAGGGAACAGTCAACGTTACTGTATTGGATCCGACTGGTGGTGTCGTCCAAGGAGCAAAGCTGGTGCTCCAGGACTTGGCCACCAACGACAGTCACAATGGGGAAACACAGCAGGTGGGGAGCTATAGCTTTGTCACCCTGCCCTTAGGGACTTATAGGCTTACGGTTTCCAAGGCTGGCTTCGAGAACGAAGTGTTGAATTCGGTCGTGGTCCAAGGGGGCCGCACCACCGACATCAAGGTCACTCTCAAAGTAGGGGCAGCGGTCGATACAGTAGTAGTAGACGACAGCTCGACGCCGCTGGTTGAGCTCACTTCGAGTGCCATCGCTACGACAATTGACATCAAGCAAATCGAAGATCTGCCCTTGCAGGGCCGGGACATCAGCGCATTAGCCCAATTAACTCCAGGATATAGCGGGGCGGGAGGATTCGGCACGTGGAATGGTCTTCCCGTGATTGCGCAATCCAACACTATTGATGGGGTCGTTTCTTCCACAAGCCGTATGAAATTCGCGGGCAACGTCCAACCCGGGCTTGAGGCGCGCCTCGAAGACCTCCAGGAAATGACCGTTCAGAGTGGCCAAGTAGATCTGAACCAGGGCATGGGAATGGCGGCTATGCAGGTCAACTTTGTGACGCGCCAGGGCAGCAATTCCTACCACGGGCGGATCTTTGAAGATTTCCGCAACACGGCACTGAACGCCAATAGTTGGTATAACAATGCGACCTCCGTTCCCGAAAGACAAGCTCTTCTTTTTCGGGTCGTTCGCCATGGCCAAGCAGCCGGGCGGCTACCGTAGCGGCACCGGCAATTACCCTATCCCATTGACTCAGGTATTAACGGCATCGGCGCAACAGGGGATCCTGACGAAGTCAGACGGGACACAGGTCAATCTCTTTACGCAAGTTGCCCAGCCGAATGGATTGCCTGCGGCAGTGGGCGCGGCATTCGCAGCCCAGCAAGCCCTCATCACCAAAGCCGTCGGCGCCCCCGGCGTTTCCCTCTCGGTTAGTGGGGATCCGAACTTCCAGAATGTCAACTGGCTGGTTAGCTCTCCGCTAACTCATTACTATCCGGCGCTGCGCTTGGACTACAACGTCTCGCGGAAGTTCCGCATCGACTTCTCGTTTGAAGAAACCAAATTCAACCAGCCAAACGCGGCTTCTCCGTTTTTTCCCGGGCCGGATTTCGCAGTTCAAGCGGCGTTAAACAAATCCAAGAATTACATAGGCTCGATTGGGCTGAATTGGACGGTCACGCCGACTCTGATTAACCAGTTCCGCGGAGGCTACTACTACAATTGGTATGCTTACGGCGTTGGCGGGAAGCCTACTTGGGATACGCTGCCACAGGTAAGCTGGGCCATTGCGACTTCGGGCCAGACGTTTAATCTACCGGTGACGACGTACTATCCCATTGTAAATGCCTCCGACAATGCTACCTGGGTGCATGGAGTTCACTCGGTCACCTTTGGTTTTGACTTCTACCGGGAGCAGGATCATTACTGGAATCCGCCGGATGGAATCCAAAACTTCACCTTGAGCCTTGTGAACGGTGACCCGGCTTTCAATGCCTTTGAAAATTATTTTGCCGGCGCTCCAGACGTTGACCGACTCGACGCCGAAAACCTCTACGCGACACTCATAGGCAGAATTTCCAGTGTCAGTCCCATCGGCAGCGGTTTCCCGTACGATCCGAAGACGGGCCAGTACGCGACAAAGCCCGGGTCGGCTTACAACCTTGATGAACTATCGAAGGCTTGGGGGCTTCACGCGCAGGATTCTTTCCGCATAAACCCGCATTTGACGTTCAACTATGGGCTGCGGTGGGATTTCACCGGAGACAACCACGATCTGACTAGTGCGTACCATGGCGCTTCGCAGGCCGCGATCTACGGGCCATCAGGCGTCGGTAATGTATTTAAGCCCGGGACACTGACGGGCGACCTGAATCCCCAATACATTGCAAGCAGTCACCAATATAACGGATGGAACAAGACTCCCCAGCCGTCCATCGGCTTGGCCTGGAACCCAAACTATTCAGACGGGCTCTTGGGGAAGTTGTTCAGCGGAGGCCGCACAGTGATTCGCGCTGGGTTCGACATCAAGCGCTTCACCGAGCCCTATCAGTATTTCTGGAATAGCGCCTCGAATCATGGCATGGCGTTCTTCCAGGGATTTGTGCTTCAGGCGGCCAACGGTGGAGGGCTCGGCACATTCGCACCCGGCAGCCTCACGCTCGCCGCGAACCCACAGCCACTGCCTGACACGTCCTTCTTGAAAACGCCGTCAGCCTATGCAGCCAACATACCCCAGTCCGTATTTACCTGGAATCAATACTTCTCGGGAGCCGGTTTCGATTCCCACATTAAACAGCCTTACGTTCAGGAGTGGAACCTGGGCGTCCAGAGGCAACTAGGGTCGAGTAACGTCCTGGAAGTGCGTTACCTGGGGCATAGAACCCTTCATCAATGGATCGCTGTTAACACCAATGAGGTCAATATCTTCGAGAATGGTTTCCTAAAGCAGTTCCAGGCTGCTCAATCCAACCTGAAAGCCTGCATGGCGTCACCATCGTGCGCCGCGAACCCTAGTTTTGCCAATCAAGGCTTAGCAGGCCAAGTGGCACTGCCCATTTTTGATACAGCGTTCGCCTGCCCGCCGGGAGCGTCAGGGTGCACGGCAGGCGCAGACTATACCAACGCATCCTTCATTACTGATCTGAACCGGGGGGCTGCCGGCGCCTTGGCCACCCAACTGGCGTATCCCTTCGGAACCGTTCCGTACATTTGCAACCTGGTTGGATCCTCCAGTTCTAATTGCGCAACGCAGTACGGCTACTCTTCTCCTGGGTCTTACCCGCTCAATTTTTTTCAGGCGAATCCGTACCTTGACGGGAATTCTCTGGGAGATACAACCGCAAACACAGGCTTCATGAGCGCCCTAGGATACGGCACTTATCACGCGCTACAAGTGGACTTCCGCCAGAAACAGTGGCACGGCATGCAATTCGATGTGAATTACACTTGGAGCCACACTCTTGGACTACAACCGGATGGCCAATGGACGGGGGGAGTCAATATATTTACGATCCGTAACCTGAGACAGAGTTATGCGCCCACCACTTTTGATCTACGTCACGTGGTGCATACCAGCGGAACCTTTGACCTTCCCTTCGGAAACGGAAAGCTCTTTCTCAACCGCAAGGGAGTCCTTGATAAGGTTGCAGGCGGATGGACTCTGGGAACGATCATCACGTATGAATCCGGATTCCCGTTCCGGCTGCGTGGAGGGTATAACACGTTCAACGACTACGGAGATGGCGGTCTCGTGCTGAACGGCGTCACCACGTCTCAATTGCAAGGTGCCGTCGGCGTTCACAACGCAAACTGCGGCGCGGGGTGTGGGTTCGTCGATGTCATCAATCCAAGCTTCCTGAGCAGTACGTCGGGAGTTTGCAGCAGCCACCTCGCTAACGTGTGTCAGAACACGAATCCAGGAACGTTTGGCTCTAGCGTGTGGCTGTACGGGCCTCATCTGTGGAATGCCGATATGTCGATCTCAAAGGTCATTCCATTTGGAGAAAGGCTCCGCTTCAGTTTGCAAGGCGAGTTCTTAAACGCTTTCAACCACCCGAACTTTGCGAATCCTGGCACTGCCTCCACTTACCAAGGTAGCACTAGTATTCGGTCTTCCGTTTTCGGGATCGCTGGCCCAAGTAATTTCAACGGCCCGCGCCAGATCGAGTTGCGGGCGAACATTTCGTTTTAACCCCGGATAGGGCGGCCCTCAGCCGTCCTGCGGAGGCATTCACTTGGCGGGTTTATCCCCCACACCCCGGGGATGCGAGTGAATGCCTCCTTTCTCTTTTTCGTTTGTTGATTCGCACGGGCGCTAGTCACCATGACGTTCACCGTGAGTTGGGGCGCTGGCTTTTGCAGAAAGAGCCGGAGGTTGTGATGCAGCGAACCGCGGGCATCTGTGCGGGCCGCCGGTCTGCGGCTGCGGAGATCGTGCGGCCGAGGGAAAGCCCCCCTACCCCCCGGCATTTTGTATGAGTATCAAAACAATGGGCTTACAAAATTTTGCAATTCGTAACTGATTGATTCTAAAGGGCCGAGATATGGTTGCATGACACGCTGACGCAAAGGAATGTGCAAAGCTGAACAAGAGAATGGGACTCCCTACCAATACAAACCGCGAAGCTCGGATGACTTATGGGATCAGAAAGAATGCCGTCGAATTGAGGGATCGGAGTTATCCCTACCATTAAGTATAGCACGGAATAACGGGCAGTCAAGGAGAAAGTGAAGGAAAATATGAGGGGCAAGCGGTGGTCTGAGTCGCGCGGAGTGAGCAATTAGGTGAACAGGATGAACTGTTGCTGAGGTCCGTGAAAATTTGGACGCGTTTACACCGATCTTCGGCGAGCGTTCATGCTAATCGTAGGAGACGGGAATCCATTCGGGCGACTTTTGGCGAAATGCAATTCCCTGACTTCGGATCGCGGTATAATTTATTCCTCTCGCGGATTTATGGTGAAGCATCTTCATGTCTAGGAGACTTTATCTTGGCTTTGCGGGCCCGTTGGGAGCCATTCTCGCGGCGGCCCCACTCTTCGGGCAAGTTCCCGGGAAATCATCGCCGGCTGCGACGTCTTCTACTGCGGTTGAGCACGCCATTGATCTAGCCGGCAAAGGACGGTGCCAGGAAGCCCTCCCGGCGTTGAAAAAATCGCTGACGCAAGCATCGGACAAGCAATTGGAATACAGGGCGGCAATGGCAACGGCGCGGTGCGCGATGAGCCTGAATCAGGGGCAGACGGCGGTCAATGCGCTTTTCATACTGAAGCGGGATTTCCCGAACGATCCCGAAGCCCTCTACATCACCACGCATTATCTTTCGGAGCTGGCTAGCCGGGCCTCGCAGGAACTTGCCGCCGTCGCCCCTGGTTCATACCAGGCCCACGAACTGCAGGCGGAGGCCCTAGAGTCGCAGGAGAAATGGGACGAAGCGGTTGCGGAATACAACGGAATCCTGGCGCAGAACCCGGGCGTGCCGGGCATTCACTTCCGGCTGGGCCGGATTGCGATGTCGAGGCCCGGGACGGCGGCGGTCGACGAGGCCAAGAAAGAATTTGAGCAGGAACTCAAGATTGACCCGAACAATGCAGCGGCAGAGTTTTCCCTAGGAGAAATCGCGCGGCGCGCTGGGAACTGGGTCGAAGCCATTCCGCACTTCACGCAAGCTTCGAAGATCGATACAGGTTTCGCCGAAGCGTTTCTTGCCCTGGGCATGACGCTCAATTCGGCGCAACGCTTTTCGGAGGCCGTCGGCGCCCTGGAACGCTACGTCAAGATGCTGCCCTTGGACCCCGCGGGCCATTACCAGCTTTCCATCGCGTATGCACGTACGGACCGAAAACAGGAGGCCGCCCGCGAAATGGCCATTCAGCGGGAGATTTCCGAAAAGAGCGCCCGGCCCTCACCGAACGGCGGCGCTTTGCCGCAGTGAGAAATTGATTTGGAGGACCCCAGCTGAGCCAAATGGTTTCCCGGCGGAAAATCCTGCAACTTCTGGGCTGGTCGGGATTGACGGCCGCTCTTGGGCGAGCGAACCAGGCAACAAGCGCGCTACTTACGGCGAGTTCGCTACCCGCGTTCGAGGAGATTTTACCGGCCGCTAGCGGCATATCCTGGGTTCATGTCAGCGGTCAGTCCCCGGAAATGTACATGCCGGAAACGGTTGGTCCGGGATGCGCGTTCCTGGACTACGACAACGACGGGTGGATGGACATTTATGTGGTGAACAGCGGGGCGTGCGACTTCTACCAGCCGCCAACGCCGCTCCGCAACGCCCTGTATCGCAACAATCGTGATGGCACGTTCACGGATGTTACGCTGAAAGCAGGCGTGCCGGGAAACGCCTACGGTATGGGCGTGGCGGTCGGTGACTATGACCGCGACGGTCTGCCGGACCTTTATATAACGCAGTATCCGAACAGCATTCTCTACCATAACAATGGCGACGGAACATTTACCGACGTGACGGCAAAGGGGTTCCTCAAACCGCCGCTGGTATTGCAAACCAAATGTGTACACGCCGGCGCCCTGCCGGCTCTATCACAACAATGGTGATGGCACGTTTGCAGACGTGAGCAAGGAATCTGGAATTGGCAAGTCTCTCGCCAAAGCCTGGGGCGTCGTAGCGGCGGACATCAACAACGATGGGTGGATGGATCTGTTTGTGGGGAACGATACCGTTCCAAATTTTCTCTTCGCTAATCGCGGCAAGGGGCGCTTCGAAGAAATCGGAGGACTGGCCGGCGTAGGATATGGCTCTTTCGGCGTGGCGCGCTCGGGAATGGGCGTGGACGCCGCTGATTACGATCAAGATGGCTGGGTGGACTTATTCGTCACCAACGTCGACCACGAATCGTTCTCGCTCTATCACAACCGCAAGGACGAGTCTTTCACCGACGCGGCGCCGGCAACAGGTATCGCTTCGACAACGAGCCTTTTCAGCGGCTGGGGACTGAAGTTCTTCGACTACGATAACGACGGCAATCTTGATCTTATCCTCGCCAACGGCCACCCTGATACGGTGGTGGAGCAGCGAATGCAAGATGTAACCTACCGGGAACCCATGCTTCTCTTTCGGAACGACGGAACCCATTTCAAGAATGTCAGCGCGGAGAGCGGACCGATTTTTTCCAGGAACATAGCCGGACGTGGCCTGGCGATAGGAGACTTTGACAACGATGGTTCCGTCGATGTCCTGGTCACCGTCAATGACGGCGCACCGCTGCTGCTGCACAATTTGTCCGGCCGGAAGAACCATTGGCTCGGCGTGCGGCTCGTCGGGCGAACGGCAAATGTGGATGCGATCGGCGCGAGACTCACTTATCAGGCCGGCGACCTGCGCCGCCATGTTTTCAAAGTGGGCGGCGGCAGCTATCTTTCTTCGCACGATCCACGCGTGGTTCTTGGTCTTGGGCAGCACGCGAAGATCGATTGGGTCGAAATAAGATGGCCCAATCCGAGCGGCCGAACGGAGCGATTCACGGACCTTCCCATCGATTGTTACATTACAATTGTGGAAGGACAGGGCAAGCGGAAGTAGGGGTCACGGTATGCAGAGGCTGGTCTTCCACGCTAGTTTCGATCATTTGGCGATCTTGATTAGCGTCGCACTCGCCTTCTGCCCGAGCTCGAGAGCACAAGCCAGTTCAGCCTCGATGCCTGGCCAAACTGGCCAATCGGTGCAATTCCAGCAGTCTCTGGAACCCCTTTCATCAGAAGCGGAACTTCGTAGGGGAATCGAAATGACGCGCCGCGGGCTTTTTTCGGAGGCTATACCGCACTTTCTCGCGGCCGAAGGTCATGTTTCCGACGAATACGCCGCTAAGTTCAACCTCGCCCTTTGCTACGTCGGCACGGCACAGTTAGCTCAAGCAATTCGCATCCTCGTCATGCTGCGAAGCAGCGGCCATAGTGACGCCAACGTAGAGAATCTTCTGGCCCAAGCCTACATTGGCGGCGATCAACCCGAGGCGGCTTTCGAAGCGTTACAGCGAGCAGCTGCGTTGGCTCCCAAAAACGAGAAACTATATCTGCTTGCGGCAGATGCCTGCGCAGACCGCCAGAATTATGGCCTGGGTGTGCGGATGGTTGATCTCGCGCTGCGGCAGCTGCCGGATTCCGCGCGATTGCATTATCATCGCGGTTATTTTCTGTCGATGCTCGACCAATTGGACGACGCTAAACCCGAATTCGATCTTGCGGCGGCTCTTGCACCACATACGGATATTGCGTTCCTCGCCGGGGCGCAGAAAAGTTTTCTTGCCGGGAACTTGGCCGAAGCCATTCGAATGGGGCGGGCCGCGGCTCTCGAAGGTCATGACAACTACGTGTCACTTACGATTCTCGGCGAAGCGTTGATCCGCTCGGGGGCCAGACCTGGCCAACCGGACTTCAAGGAAGCGGAAAGTGCGCTCTCGAAAGCCATCGGGGAGCGCCCGGCGTATGCCAGCTCGCAGGTCGCGATGGGTTATCTTCTCCTGTTGGACAATCGCGTCGAGCCGGCGGTTGAACACCTCGAAAAGGGTAGACAGCTTGATCCCCGCAATCCGTCCATATACTCGCAGCTCGCGGTCGCTTATCGAAAGCTTGCCAAACAACAACAGTCTGACGCTATGCTCGCCGCGCTTGCTCAACTGAACGCTGAACAAGCGGCAAGAATCAATTCAGCGCCTGGGGAGCGCAAAGCCATTCCAGGCAGAGCGGCAGACGTCGAGCGAATCCGGCCTTGAATATCGAGAATAACTGAAGCCTGCGGCCAGGCCGATTCATTTCCACCTGACGCGCGGGAATGGCCGCTCAACTATGCCATCGCCTTCCTTCACGGAAATGATCTGGTCGGCTTTTACGTTCGCGAGCTTCGTCACCACGCCGCTTGGCCAGATGATCTCGATCGCTTCTATCTTTTCATGCTCTCCCAAGCCTAAATGTAAACGCGGGTCCTGTGCCGACTGGTAACTCATCCCGCCTTTCCGCTGATCGTAAAGGAGGAGGTCCCCGGCGGCAACTTTCACTCGCGCCCCTACGGCATCACGATTGGATCGTGTGCCAATCAGAAAAATCTCGAGCCAATGATTGGCGTTGCCGCCATCGTTGCGCAGCAATTGCGGAGGCTGCCCATTGTTGCTGACGAGGATGTCGAGGTCTCCATCGTTGTCAAAATCGCCGATGGCAGCGCCACGGCTCACGCGCGGGAGCTGAAAATCCGATCCCAGCTGCTCGCTCACGTTCTGGAATATTCCATGCCCGATGTTCCGAAACATGAGCTTCGGTTCCGCGTAGGTTGTATCGGCGTGGTAGCGCTGAATGTTGTCCAAAACGTGTCCATTGGCCATGAACAGATCGCGCGCGCCATCATTGTCATAATCCATAAAGCGCGTACCGAACCCGCTAAGATGAAACGTGGCATACGAAATCCTTGATCTAAATGTTGCATCTTCAAAATATCCTTCGCCAAGGTTTTGGTAGAAGCGCGCCAGTTGTTGATCCAGGTGCGTGACGATTAGATCGATCCGGCCGCTCCCGGTTGTGTCGGCGGCGTCCGTTCCCATACCCGCTTCGAACTGCCCATCGATGCTGACCGCCACGCCCGCGGAGTATCCTAGCTCTCGAAATGTGCCGTCGCGATTATTGTGGAACAAATAATTCGGCATGTGATCGTTGGCGATAAAAATGTCCTGCCATCCATCATTGTCATAGTCAAAGGTGACCACACCCAACCCGTTCCCCGGCTTGAGTCCCAGCCCGGAGCGTTTGCTCACGTCGGTAAACGTGCCGTCGCCGTTATTGTGATATAGCGTTGGCGGCTCGCCGTGATACACGTCGGGGTGGCAATAACTTCTCAGCCCAGGCCCTTTGTCGCCGCACCAGAAATTTCGCTCCGGTGACCAATCCACGTAGTTAGCGATCACCAGGTCCAGCAGGCCATCGTTGTCGAAATCAAACCATGCGGCACTCGAACCCCATTTGCCGACATTCCCAACGCCAGCGTGGTTGGTCACATCCGTGAACGTTCCATCGCCATTGTTATGGTAGAGGATGCACCGTTCGTAACCGAGAACGAGTAGATCAGGGAATCCATCGTTGTCGTAGTCGCCCACGGCAACGCCCATTCCAAACAGACCTTCCGCGGGCACGCCAGCGTTTATCGTGACGTCTGTGAACGTGCCGTCTCCGTTATTGCGATAGAGGGCGCTCCGCAGAGCGTGTTTGGGCGTGTACAGCCGCGTGGACGCTCCATTGACAAGATAGAGGTCGAGCAAACCATCCTGATCGTAATCGATCCATCCGCAGCCCGAACCCATCGTTTCAATCAGGTATTTTTCGCGAGATGCTGCGTTGTCATGTTGAAAGGAAATGCCCGCCGAACTCGCAACGTCGATGTATCTGACAGGGTTGACGGCCCCGCTGCCTCGGAGACTTGCGCGCGAGCCCACAAGAGCCATGCCTGCAGTCTTCAAGAATCGTCGTCTGGAGATCAACGGAAGCTTCCTTGGTCGTGAGGCACAAGGCTCGCAGCGCGTAGCATATGCACCACAAGGATCACCTCTGACAGAGAGACAGCCTCAGTCTTTTTGACCGTAATGCAATACTCTCGTATCGCGCCCAATCACAGGTCATCTCGTAAATGGTTTGGAGTTCCCAAGCGAACATCTTCTCAGGAACTCAAACACTTCATACATTTGTGAACTATGTTCTATTCCGTTTTAAGAGTGACGGTCGCTACCGATAAGCGCGGGAGCCCCATTCGCAGCCTGGCTCCTTCCACTGTTACTGGGTGCGGCTGAAGAGCCACGCGGTTGGGATTTTCGAAGGTGTTGCAGGCGTTCCAGTCCGAATCGTGAAGAATCTGGGCCTTCCCCTCCCTGGCGCTACTTCCTTGAATCGTGCAGTCGATCTCGACATCGGCATCGTGGCTCGGGTTCACGAAACTCACAATCAGTTCCTTCTCTCCTTTAGAAGCCGAGACGGAAACGCCCAGCGGAGACGCATCTTGCGTCTCCACGCGCACGGCCGTTTTGGAACGGTGTGGCTTGAAAAGAGCAAAGGCGTGATAGGTCGTGGTGCGAATGCAGGACTTGCCCTCGGGGCCGTCAGTGAGCAGGAGGGATTGAAGCACGTTTACGATCTGGGCGATGTTGCACATGAAGAGTTTGTCCGCCTGGCGGTTGAAAATATTCAGGCCCAGACCGGCTGCCACGGCGCTGCGAATGGTGCTCTGCATCCAGAGTTTCCCGTAGCGCTTCTCATCTGCCTCTGGGATTTTGTCCCACACGCCCCATTCGTCCAGGATTAAGCCCACTTTGCGTCCGTCGCGGTAGCCGTCGAGGATTGCTCGTTGCTCCACGACGGCATCTTCCACTCTTTTAAATATCGACAGTTGCTGACCCATGTGGTCGGCGCTGAATTCCGTGGAACGGTCTGGGCCACCTTCGTAATAATGCATGGAAAGGCCGCCCGGAACGCCGCCGTCGAGCGTGTCCATGAAACTGCGCGTCCAACGCCGATCGTTTCCGTTGGGACCGCTGGCCACGAGAAACGGCTCGGTGCCACCGTATTCGCGAATGTACACGGAGAATTGCCGGTATAGGTTGGCGTAGACTTCGGGCCGCATCCATCCACCGCATCCCCAGTTTTCATTGCCGACGCCCCAGTAGCGCACGCGGAAAGGTTCCGCGGCACCGTTCTTTATG
>WNGQ01009754.1_pt1 | contig 11922 bp, 18 predicted proteins | sample 5407661 | NCBI WGS metagenome assembly WNGQ01 (sample SAMN13153382, study PRJNA577476) | soil metagenome | isolation source: 60 cm soil or saprolite under Garry oak tree replicate 2 | place: USA:California | collected 2016-06-15
AATGCCATATTATGCCTCTCCGGAACTCTCCAACACAAGTTCGCTATGAAAGGATTGAGAATCTTCTTAAGCTCGCTAGGGAAAGAGGCCTGACCGAGAACGACCAAATTGAGACGTTGATCAGGAACACGTTTCCTCTTCTAGGAACCGAGACTGTTCGAGACTACCGTAACACGATCAGAATCATCATACAGAATGGAGTTGTCAAAGCTGATTGAAATATTCTCCTTGGTCGGAGACACGAAAGGTCAAAATCTTCCGGTTATGGGAAGCAATCGCCCAGGAATGTCTCAGAAACGGGGGAGATCACACTTACTTTTCAAATCTCAAGGAAATCGCCCGTTTCGTCCTAGAGCATCCAAGCAGCAGGACAATGCTCGACTACTTCGAGGACATGGAAGATTCCCGATGGATCACCCGAGAGGGAAACATCGTGAGATTGCTCAAGATACCGGAAAGTTTAGAAGAGCAATTCCGCAAACTCAAAGAGGAGAAAACTGACAAAACATGAGCCATAATCACGGTAAAAAGGAGAAGTACCAGGAGGACGGGCATCTCTCCGTTCTTTTCAATGAGCTTCTAAAAGAATCACCTGAACTTCGAGAGGCATCACAATTCCAATGGCGCATCATCTTTACCAACAATTCTCTAGGCGATGAGGAGGTCGCAGGCAAGTGTCAAAAGATATCCGGGGCTATCAGCTATCTCTGGGGCGTTGACTTCATGATCCTAATCCAGAAATCTCACTGGGACGCTGCAACACCATTGGAAAAGACCCGGATACTTGTCCATGAAGCGACTCACATGGCCGAGTCAGAAAAGGGCGAACCTAAAGTCCGCAGACACGAGGGCGATTTCTGCTCGATTCCAGCCCATGACAAGAACTCGTACCGGATAGCCGAAGCAATCTACCGGAGGCTCAAGAATCTCAATGAGTTTCAGACGCAAGAAGAGATTATCGTAACTGCATAGAAAAGGGGAAAGCTGAGAAAAAATGAGCAAGATAGAAAGGATTATCGTGGTAGCTGTGGTAATCTTGCTCTCAATCGGTGCTTTCGGCATCTACCAAGCGAACAATCCTCAGCCCTGGTTCGGACTACGCCTCACTCACGATGGCGCACCGTTACAACAGGTTGATGTGAGTATTTGCTTCAACTATTGCTCTCCTAACACGTTTGATTTCAAACAGGGAGCAACAGGAAAAGACGGAGTTGTCATAATCCGTTTCGAATTCCAATTATTCCCCTCGATACTAGTGGTTCACAGTGGGCCTTTCACTTCATCGTTGGCGGCACAGGATATCAAGAGAAAGCCGTAGCTTTCCAGGTCGTGGATGATCCAATATGACAGAGAAAGAGCCGACGTTCAAGCTGGAAATCCGCGCCTGCCATTTCACTAAACTAAGCCAAGAACATCTCTGGAAGAAACTGAAACTCATGCGAGAAATCGGTCTCGTAAGATATTACACCATTGTCGAAGATACTGAGACAATCTACGCGGATACCAAGAGCAATCCAAAGACAGAACCGCCGAAGTGAATAGGGAAGTCCAACCCAAAAGATGAGTCCTCGACCATGCTTGAAATGCGGCGAACCGTTGACGGATGAAATTGTCTATCACAGCGAATGTTTGAACCAATTAATCTATGAAGGATTCGAAGAAATCAAACTGCTCGAAGCAAGAAAGGCAAAACTCGAAAAAGAGCTTGGGGTTTGGCCGTTCCAGAAATGACTGGTTCTACTCCGTATCTTACCACCTGCCCCTACTGTGGACAACGGATCAGCAAGCAAGCACTCGAAACTGAAACATTTACACAGTTACTCATCCTGACAAGCCAACTCCGAGCGAGTCAGGGTTCCCCGGATGGAAACAAGAATGAAAGCTCCATCGGTTAGGTCGGTTTACGCTTTTATATTTGCCTTCACAGGTTCCTTTGGAACCGGAAACCTGCTCTTTTCTCTATCTCCTCTCTCATTCTCGGTTGTAGTTTTAAGCTGGACTCTTCCGACTTTAGTATGGAGACTTCTGATGAAAAAATGGTGGTGGAGAATCAAATATTGACCTTCTACTGTCATGTTCATCCTGACTGGGAGGGAACTGACATCGGCAAAGTCCACGACCACATTTCGGAAAAGCACCCTGAATTATTCGCTGACTTGGATCGAGAGGTTGGCGCAGTAATGCAGGAATACAAGAAGCGATTGCAGAGTCTAGTCAAGGATAACCTGTTCGAGATACCCGGCCCCAACCGATTATCGGATCAACAATGGATACAACGGTATCACGGTCGGCCGCCGAAGATAGGGAATCTGATGGGAGCAAACGAGACAGAAAAATGAACGATGGTCTTCCCGTGTGGACACTGGTTCTAATGATACCATTCTTCATAGTTTCCAGCTATCTAATGTTCAATATTCCCTATTTTCTTCATGATGGATTTCAATGCTGTAACTGTCCTTGCCCCGGTGATCAGGGTCGAATCTGGACAAATCCTGTTCAGAGATTCTATGGCGGCCTAGCTGCCATGCTGAATTGGTGGCTCGTTTTCTTCGGTCTCTTCTTCTATTACCATAAACATCCAGAAAAGCTCGACAGGCTCAAAAAATGAGCAATACTCACATCAAAAGTCTGCGAACCTTCAAGAGACGTTCCCACTCTGATAGAACAGGTGTTAGAACGGTCAAGTGCGGTTTTTGTGGGCGTTGGGTTCCGAACCATCGGCTCGGATGCCCCGGCTTCATCCTACCACACCGACGCGAGGACGGCGACGACGAGACGGAGCCGACTTTTGCCTAGTAGAGGCCATGATGAAACATACAATATCCGATGGAGAGAATGGCGATGGAATATGATCGAATCACGGATACCCGTCTGTCCTCATTGTGGGATACGCTGCTCGGTCTGCCGCCGATTGAAAATGGGCGGGAGTAATCTCTGTTGTCTAAAAAAATAGCTCTCAGGATTATCAGCATCTTCTTCTCCTATCTCGGAACCTGGTATGGATACGTCGCCGTCAGCCTAATCGCCTGGTGGACACACGGCCACTGTCACCTATTCCCTTATCCCTACGGCGACAAACCCTATTTCATCAATTGTTCAGGCTATTAAAATGGGGAGTCCAGACGATGACAAAACCCGGAGATATTTCTGGTCGAATCACGATACCGAAAAGTGGGCTTCATGGCAAGGGAGGTACTTATAGAGGAGGCGAACGGATTGGCTGTCCCCGCTGTGGATTTGTACCATCAGGCCAGACTCATTATGAAGGGTGAAGGCAAGAAAATTCGAATAATAACTGGAAAATCATTCTGTCCGAACTGTCGAATCATTTTCACGATGCGATATCGTAGACCAAGAGAAAGAGGGACCCAATCATTAAATAGACCCTTCGAACATGATTCAGCATGAGTAATTTCAAGTTCGAGCTTTGGGAGATCGAGAACGGGGTCGTCGTCACCCGGCCCGTAATGGCCAAGGACGAGGATGGAGAGACAATCGTGCGGAACGCCAGCCTCTTCCATCAAGACCCTCTCCTAGCGGTCAAAGAGATACAGGTCGCTCTCGATAACGTCAAGGCCGAGTATGCGAAGAGAGCAACCCTAAAGCGTTAAGAACTCTACCCTCATCATACGGTAGAGCATGATCCCCCCAGTTTCAGTCGGAGATATCGCACTCGTCGCAGCCGGATTCTTCGCGGTAATGTGGATCGCGTCGTTACGGGGAAGAAAGCCTAGAGAGCGACGATGGTACTCGACAGATATACCCTCGACACTCCATATCGAACATGAGGCCTAAAAGCCTCGGCTCTGTAAAACCCCCGCAGCCACGGCCCAACACGATAAAGTTCCGATACAAGAAACAGCAGAACCATGTCCCGCGATGCTATCGGTGCGGCAAAGACTTCGAGGAAGGACAGATGATCACGCGAACACAGACACGGAACTACAAGTATCGCTGCGAGGAATGTTACACGGATGCCAAAGGAAATCCGATATAGCCTCCAAAAAATCGCATGAGTAAAACGCGCTTCTTTTAGCAATCAGAGAATAAAATGGGCGATTTACCGAACATGGTATATACATGGTCGGTACTATGGATAGTCCACTATGTGGACTATCGGCAAGTACAAGGCCAACCTTCAAAGCGGATACGGTAGCTCTCAAAGTCTCAGCCCCATCAGCCTTCCCCGCTTCGGCGGGAACTTCTTCAACGGCAGCATCTTCGGCGTGATCATCGTCGCTGTACTAGCAATATTCATGGTCGCCGCGCTCGTCGCCCCAGTCGCCAACCTGACAACGGGTATCACCATCTCTCACACTGGTGGACCTGCGGTCAACGCCAACATCACACAGACCCCAGGACTCTCATCGGTCCTGCAACTCTACCCTCTCTTCTTCATCTTCATCGGGCTACTCTACGTCGCAAAGGTAGCCAGTGAAGAGACAAGAGGAATCTAACTGGCTAAGCGAAAACCCGAACCAAGAAACCCCAATAGGCTCCCGTTGGCTGACCCCGGCGGGAGTTTTTCCCATCTCTATCATCGTTCAGGTGATAGAACATGAACAATAGACAAAACAGGAAACTCTTCACACGGCTTCTACCACTGGTCCTGATCCTCACCGCGACACTGGGCGCGGGCATCATAGACATGGTCACGGAAATCGTCCCAATCCGTCCCTACAGCAGCATATTCTCGTTCACCCCGGCCGAGATGATCGGGAGATCAAGCAGCATCATGGCCGACATTCTGGTTGTCAGCCTCGCCATCGTACTGGTCGCCTCATTGGTCGCGGCCGTTGCTAATCGTACAACAGGAATCATCATCAGCCATACTGGCGGGCCATCGGTGAACACGAACCTGACCGGAAGCCCCGGAGTCTCATCACTGATCCCACTCTACCCGCTATTCTTCGCGTTTCTCGGCTTGATCGCTATCGCGGCGCATCTGCGGAGACAAGAGGCAGGAGTCTAGTGGATGCGTTCAAAGAGACTTTTTCGTTCTAGTCTGCTTCTTGCTCTGGCTATTCTGGTTCCTCTTTTTTTTCAACCTCTAGCCCATGCCTCGACTTATGTAGGATACGGCGCTGCCGCGAGTGGCGGTAGCTGTGGAACGAACTGTGAATCGACACAAGCCACAACTAACGGGATTGGCGAAACCGTCCAAGCACCGTTAACAGGACAGTTGATCTCAGCAGGAATACAGGTCGCAAACGGAGCCCCGGATAAAATCGTCATTCTCACAGCGCCCTCTCTCAGTTTAACAACTTACGGTTGCGGAACGGCGGGAACCTGCGCTTTCACCAATACTGGCCAATCAATGACTGTTCAAGACGTAGAAGCTCTAAGCGGCATTGTTACGAGCAGTTTCAACACGATCACCCTAGCCAGCCCCGTTTCCGTGACAAGCGGAACCTGGGTTGCAATCATTTTCATGCTGACAACAAACGGGAACGTGAACATCATTCAATGCGCCTGTGCAGCTGGAGCAGGACAATCCACGACAGGCGATACAGGCTTCACCTTTGGAACAACAAATCCGACAGGCAGTTATAATACGGCAGGAGTAGCATCGCTTCAGGGTGTTGTCGGAGGAACCTTCCAATCCGTTGCGTCAGGAGGCGGCGGGGGAACAGTAGCAGTAACACAATGCTACGGCAACTGCGGATCACCACCGATCACTCTTGCCAACACAAATTCGACGCATACAATCAACTTCAACCAGACAATCACCCTCTTCTATCAGTTCCAATCAAACATCAACGGCTTCCTGTTAAATGTCACAACAAGCATGGCAAAATCCTATGTCACACTTCCAAACGGGCCTGCCTTCGGAGTCTATACAATCGCTTCCTGCCCTCTAGGACAGACGCCATTCTCGCCACAATGCCCCGGATTATTGCAGGCGCAGAGTCCAGGACAGAACTTTTTCTCTCCTCCAAAAGGCAAAATCTCGTTTTCGGGGCTAAGAATACCCGTATCTAACGGTCAATGGGTTGGAATCGCCCTCTCAGCCTTCCTTTCCGGCCTCGACGTTAACGATACAAACACTAATGTTCCGCTTTTCCAGACGAACGAGGGCAAAATCCCGAACGTGATCCAGCAGCCCTCATCGCTCGGCAACAGCAAAGTCGGACTATGGGCATGGATTAACGGTAACGTGGTCACGGGAACAGGCCCAACCTCGCCCTCATCCGGTAATTGCGGCCCCGGGCTCGACTTCATACTCGCCTGCGCCGTCAACTCATTATGCACCGTAGTAACAAGCCAATGCCAGACCGGAAGCTCAATCTTCCTTATCGTAATCCTGACAATATTCAGCATCGCCGTCCTGCTCGGAATCTTCTCTTACTGGCTGCCAGGAATGAACTTTTCGGTAAAGGGAATGGGAGAGTTCGCCATCCTCATCTTCATCGGATGGTTCGTCGCCTTCGCCGCCTACGGCCTCCTCCTACCCTACATGATCATTCTAATGTTCTTCGTCATAGCATGGCTGTTCCTCGGTAGGTCAAGAGGTACAGGGCCGATATGAGCAAGGCAGACGATATTCTCTTCTTCGATGTCATCTTCCTCCTATTGGTAGCCACGTTCTCAGCCGGATCAACAAGCAACTTCGACCTCTCCCTCTATACGAACCAGATATTCGCCCCATGGCCCACCACACCCCCCCTCGCAACAATCAAGAACTGCTCGTTTGGAGATGTGGTCTGCGCCATCCAGAATCAGGCAAGCGCGGGAGGACTAGGGGTAATCGGTGGAGGCGTAGTCTGGTTCTTGCAGATGGCGTTCAGCTTCTTCAACCGCGTAATCATATTCGGGAACCTAGTCACGTTCCTCATGTTCAACCCGGCCATAACAGGCTCCGGCGGCGTACCCTTCCTCCCCATCATCATCGTGGGATTGAACGTGTACGTGGTATGGGAACTGATCAGGACGTTCAGGGGATCATCAACAGGAGTATGATAATGTGGAGAGAATATCGGTTTTCGCTTTCGCGCTTGGACTGGCTACTCTGGTTTTCTCTTTTGCTCCTTACCATTGTTCAGCCTCACTACTACCGAACGGTCAGGGCTGGTGTTCTGGCCGTAACATTTCCTTTATTGGCGATACTCCAGTACCGTCGCTCACATCGCTTGGCCTCTTCTTCTGCGCGACAGAAATGGCTAATAAGACGTTGCGGAAAAGGCTCAGGGAGCTAAAAGATGAGCGACGACGAGCCAATAGTGGTAAGGCTTGAATGTGGCTGTGTACGGAACATATTCGAGGAAACAGTACGGACAGACTTCTGTGAACATCACGCTGACCAAAGAGAGAGACAAAAATGAGCGAAGAACCAGAAAACAACCAGCCTAGACAATACAGCCCTGCATCACCGGAGGAACTGGACAAGATGAAACAGGAGATACCCGCAGATGACAAGAGCATCTTCGACGCTTTCGGAGAAAACCAATCCACAATCCCCGGCGTAATAGGAGGCTTCATCGGTCTACAGGACAAGGAGAAATATTCGATTTTACAGAGAAGCAACATTGACCATGAAGAGATTCCCGTCGTAATCGCATTGATGAGGAAGGCAGAACACGGGATCGGCGGCGGCCTTCTCGACCATCCATCGCCCTTTATCGCCCAACAGGTCATAAACTATCTTACCGCAAAAATCAGCGTAACCGATGACAAGACAGGTCACGGGATGAGCCGTATGGAGGCCGTTGACGCGCTCTCACAATGGACACGGGTGATTGAGGCTCGTGACGCGGAACTGAAGAAGCAGGCCAACAAGGGGGTGGCTGGATAAAAATGGTTCACAGAGAAATAAGCGAGAAAATCAATCAGGACTTTGACGACTTGAAGGTTCGCAACCCGAAAGCCTATCGTGAACTAGAAGCGAAGTATCGTCGTTTGGAGCAGGAGGCTAACTTCCGGGTTTCCATGAGCAGAGTACCGGGCCATATCAGAGAGGCAGAACGACAACAATGAATCAATATGTCGCGTTTGACGAGAACCTACAGACCATTCCATTCGACATAACGATTCAAAACGAAGCTCCACTCGCCCCACTGTATCATATTCAATTCGTTGCTGACGCCTTCCCATTTCTTCACATTCAGAACGTGTCTTTCATTGATCCTCCACTTTACCACATTCAAGCTACGGTTATCGCAAGAGTCAACAGGGTTCTAAGAAAACAGGATGAAGAAGATGAGTGAAGAGGAAAGACGGAGAGAGACAATCCAGAAAGCCCTAGCGGAGACTGAGAGAGCGAGAACACAGGCGCAGGAGGGCGCGAGGCGTTTCCGTGAGGTCGAGCAGGGACGACCGTTCGGGCCTCTACCATCGCAGGCTCCTGAACGGGTGAAACATCAGAAGATCAATCCAGGAAAACTTGAGGGTGCGCCACGGCCTCAACCGTTACCAAAGCCTCAACGGTTTCGACAAAGACAGGCTCCGCGACAACGACGACGCTCTAGACGGGGAACATTCGGAGTCTCGTTTCGATCCAGAAGGTCGGGTGGACGACCCCCGAACCTTCCTGACAGCCCGGCCAACATTGATCCAGAAGAGAAGAAGCGGGCATTGGAACGGATCGACTTGGCACTTGCAAAGGAGAACCGGAAGTACGCGACCGAAATTGTTCATGGGGGTACTGATCCCCGGAAGCTGCAGACGCGTCAGCGCATCCAGCAACTAGAGAACGAGAAACGGGCGATACTGAACATGAAGCCGACTGGACGGTTCCGGCACAGCCTCTTCTTTGGGTTGCAACGACTCGGCTCGTTACCAGGCCATGTTAGGGAAGCTGAGAAAGGTTGATAAGAGAGGTGAAGCGATGGGTCTAACAGTCGGGGAACGCCGGAGACTCGCATCACAGGGCCTCGCACTATCCGATGGCAGCTACCCGTTCAACACTCCAAAACGAGCCAGAGCCGCCCTAAGCTATAGTTCTCGGTATGCTACTCCTTCTCAGCGATCAGAGCTATGCCATAAAATCCAGCGACGATATCCGAGGATACACGCGGAAAGCTGTCCCATGCCCGGCCATATCCGGCAAGCCGAGAAGACCCGGCCATATCCGGCAAGCCGAGAAGATGTAGTTTGAACACCATTCAAGAACTGATTCACGCAAAATTCAATCCTTGGAGCCTTGACGCTAGAACACTTCCTGATTGGGAGATCGTCTTGGTAGCCAAAAACGAAGCCATTCCAATTCTGCCATGTCCTCTATGTCCTCGAATCCTCTGCTCCTACGATAGCATAATCGAACACTCCGAGGAACATTCCCAAAATGGCTATTGAGATAGACGCGACAACATTCTATGCGCTAATCGTCCTGCTCATTATCACCATGTCAACGGTGAGCAAGCAGGGAGGGGCCAAGATCGTCTCCTGGCGTATCCGGGGAAAGCGCGGTTTCCTCATAACGATGATCGAGCCGGACAAGAAGGTTCTCAGGAAACCCTTGCCGATGAAGATAGTCCACAATTCTACTCCACGCTTTTCTTTCGGTGAAGGAGAATACTTCACAGGCGGGCCTGATGAGACAGCCTACGCGTTCGGTATGCCCAACTGGGTCTATATGCGAGGAGACTCGCGCCCACTGAAACTACAGCACACAGGCGAACTGATGAGCGCGAGCAAGATACACAGCGCGTTCGAGGACGACGCGATAGAACGGTTCAACGGGCTAAAACAGAAGAAAGGGCCAAATCCAAAATTAATGATGTACCTGTTGGTATTCGTCCTCATCCTCACCGCCGCTTCGGCCATGTATTCGTACTATTACGGCTTGAACGTGAACTGCGCTCTGCATACAAGAGCCTGCCCATGAGTTTTTTGATAGACGATATTCTACGATGGGAATACAATACTGTCTCTCACAATCCTCTCTATGCAATTCCTTTCAGCATAATCGGCATGGGACTTCTACTAATCGGGCTGAGACTGGTTCGCGGACCTGCAAAACTACTCGAGGAAGAAAAGGAATGAGCGCGATTCTGGAAGCCGCAGGACAGTACGAGTTCAACAACCCCTCAGTTTCCACTGGAAACTATGAATGGTGGGGAATCTACCAGCACATCGGCCCCAACCGTTCCGGCAAAGGATTGGGAATGGCGGTCGAGGCGTGGAAGGCGTACATGAGGGGCGTGGCCGTGTTCGCAAACTGCACCCGAAACCCGTTGACCGATGAAATAGACCATATCATCCGGTTCCCGCATTACGACTATGACCCGAACGGTGTTTTCCCAATGGCCCTCGAAGGAGTCTTTGTCTTACTGGATCAGGCAGAACAGTTCATCGATGCGACAGCCCCGACCAAAGCAGTACGCAACTTCGGCAACTTCTCATATCAGGCAAAAAAACGGCTTATCGCACTACACTTTGATACGGTGCGGCCTCGAAATATCTACAACCGTGTCCGGTATAATAGTGACTGGAATATTTACAGCAAACGCTATCCTCACAATTGGCATCTTCCACTGAGAGCCGTTCTCTACGATCTCAGGACTGACGAAAAAGGTGATGGTACAGTTCAGTCGCGGAAAGTGGTATTGCGTAACCCTATCGAGCGCGGCTTCGGCAGACTCTATAATTCACTAGCCTACGTCAGGAAAGAGGATTCCTAATGGCCTATCTTCCCCTCAACATCTTTTTCGCGGTACTGTTTCTCGGAAGCGTATGGTGGGGATGGGAAGGCGAGGAAATGCGGCAGTTATTCGCGCTGATCAGCTCTATCTTCATGTTCCCATTATGGCTGAATCCTCTCTATAGCATCGTCGAGACAGGCGGCGTAATCACTATCACCAAGAACGCGGGCTGGCTGCCAACATTCATCCTCGGTAATATCCTGTTCTGGAACGTGGTCTTGATGTACTGGACGGGGATACATTTGATGGAGACTCTTGGACGACAGGACCCAGTAGGCAAAGGATTAAAACGGTTGAGAAAACCGAGATAGAAACATGGACCTGATAAAATGCCCTAGCTGTGGACAGATGGTCGAGGATACAAAATATGCTGATCATGTGAAAGGAGATGCTAGTAACGGGCCTCACATTCTCCATACGATCAACATCAAGGGAATGGGTGGCCCCGAAGTCGTCCAGTCAAACCCGAAAGGCCCGGTAATAATCAATATTCCCTTTCTCGGCCGTCTCAGACGCGACGGATTCCTAGCATGGTCGTTCATCATGCTGATACTCGGAATACTCTTAGCAGGATACTACTGGAGAATAATTTGAGCCAACAGAAAAAATATGCACCATCCTTAGGACTGCTTTTTCTAGCATTTTTCCCGATCATCACCGTCGCGGGAGGAGGAGGGGGAGCCTCTGAAACAACCCAATGGAACGCGGGAACAGATAGTTGCGTGATAACTCCACCTGCTAACTCATGTTCTCACGCTTTCACATGGCCCACACCACTGTCAACCGCACCATGCTCCGGCTGTTTTGAAGCATCTCTAGGAACCGTTACTGGGGCCGTAACAGATGTCACAATCGATACATTCGTTCACCAATCATTCCTAGATCTCGGAAACGATTTTGCCACTGCCGGAAAATGGACGAATATGCCTGCGGCCCAAACTGAAATATTCGGGGATTTAGCAGGCCAACACTGGCTTGTAGAAAACTGGGTTCACGCGACCACAGCAGACTTCGTTTTGAATTGTCCAACGGCCTCTAATTCGGCCACTGCAACCCTGACAGTCCAGTATTCCCCTGATACTAGCACAACATGGATATCGATTCCTAACGCGGTAGTCAACATCAGCAACGCTAACTGCGCCACTGGACTCCCCACGGATAGCGGTGTCCAAAACTTCGGAGTTTATGGCGCGACATTCGCCATTCCCACAGCCGCCCAAATCCAGGGCGTTTTCCTCAGAATCATAGGCCAGAACGGCGGCGGTATAGGAGACGTTCCTGA
>WNGQ01013917.1_pt1 | contig 11919 bp, 14 predicted proteins | sample 5407661 | NCBI WGS metagenome assembly WNGQ01 (sample SAMN13153382, study PRJNA577476) | soil metagenome | isolation source: 60 cm soil or saprolite under Garry oak tree replicate 2 | place: USA:California | collected 2016-06-15
TGATCCGCTTGTCGAGAGCCATCGAAATCGTATTAAAGTATTCTGGCAACCCTCCAATTAACGGGATGAAGATCAGGCCCACAAAGGCTGGTTTCCAGTGCAACGCCTCCGTCACCGGCTCAATAGAGCTCACCAGGAGTTCCGAGAGTACGGCCACCCCGGCGGTTGCGACGGCGAGCAACAGCAACGCTCGCCAGAGAGGGAGGGTGCGCTCCTGCTGGGATTTAGGCGCGTGAGGAGTCTCAGCGGGTACGAGAGCCTTCTCCCCAGAAGCGGCCTTTACTGGCTCTTCCTGCTGGTGTGCCGCCTGTCGAGCGCTTTCTCCCTGGGAAGACGTAGCCTGCTGCTGTCTTTCATGAGCCAGGATGGCATCAACCGTGTCATCAATCTGGTTCAACACGCCGCTCTTGCCACGCACTGCACTGGTTACCAACTGCTGACGATACGCCAATAATCGCGTAATGGCAGCCGCTGAGCGCGCTCCCATGAGCGGCTCAACCCCCTCTTCACCGCCTTTGTCACCTAGATGAAAGACGCTGAAGAGGAGCGAGGCGAGATAGCCCAGCAACAGCAGCACCGCGATGAAATCAGAGAGCGCCACCCCACGCTCGAAGATCTGTGGCTGATGCCCGCGTGCTGCAAGGAGTTCAGCCACCGTTGGTAGGATCAGGCCACCGATACACAGGGCCAGCAGCGATGCATAGACGCTGGCAGAACGCGCCTCAAATTGTAAGCGCCCATGTTTGGCGCTACCCACACAGACGGCGACCCCCAGCACAAGTAAGGCATTTCCCAGAATGGAGCCAATGATGGAGGCGCTCACGACATCGACCAGTCCCTGGCTGAGGGCGAAGATGCCGATGATCAGTTCGGTCGCATTGCCAAAGGTGGCGAAGAGGATCCCGCCGACCTGTTCTCCGGTATGCTCGGCAATGTGCTCAACCGAGGTTCCGATAAGCGCAGCGAGCGGAAGGATGCCGAGGCCGGCGATCGGAAACAGCAGCAGGGGTGGAGCGTGGAACACCGCGAGCACAGGCGCTGCGATGGAAAAGATAAGCAACACATAGAACCAACGGGGCATGGATTGTCCTCCTGTTTTTCTGCATCGTTCGTGGAAATCGTACCCCAACAGTATACACTGCCAGGCAACCCAGCAGTATCCTCAACAGCAGCGCCCTATTGACACTTATCTCCCCACCGGGGCGAATTTTTCTCTGTCTGTTTTGCGTCTCACAGTAAGCTATCTGTGGATTTCGGTATAGGGTCAGTGTTGCCATGTGTTAACCTCGTTGTGTTATGTCCTTCGCCAAGTCCTGGACGAGAGAGAGGATCGAGTCTGTCTGCGCTTTAATCAGTTGCTCCAGCTGGAAGATCTTCTCATCCTGTTCGTTGAGGTGCTTCATCACTGCTTCGATGTCTGCAAATGTCTTCATGGTCGTCGCATAAGACTCATCCGCCTGGAGTTCTGCCTTACGACCCAGGACGTTCTGGCCGACCATGATCACGGGTAAGAGAACCAACTGGAGAAACGTTTGCGAGATCCAGGCTATGAGTAGAGCGACGATAGGTGACAGCAGTCCCAGGATGGCGAACAGTCCGATGATTGCCAGCACGGCAAAGGCGTACGCTGTCCACATCGTCCCGACGTGTTCAGTCAGCCACACGGCAATCTGGGTATTGAATCCAGCTGCGGCTATCTCTGCTGCATGCACGCGGTTCACGTTACGTGGTATATGTTGTGTCAGAGGTGTTTCCTTTTTCATGGTTGTGTCCTCCATTCGGGTGCTACTCTTTGGAGAAGATCCAATGGCGTGTGGTCCGGTACTGATGAAGCCATCTACCGGTTGTAAGCTTGATGCTATTATACCCCTCCTTTGAACTTCTTGTTCTGTTTGTAGGAAATGAGGAACCGTTATCACTACGTGCGAAGCAACAGACAGTGCGGGGAGAAAGTCAACTATTCAGAGTGCCAGGTGGTAAGGATCTGATTAGCAAAATTACCGTTTCAGTGAAAAATGAGGGTGTTGGACAGTAGCAATTTTGCGTTCCCTGGGCAGGGTGTTGATTAACATTTTTAGGATAGGTGGTCAGGATGTTCATTAGCGAAAACAGCACACCAGCAAAACAGGGAGGTATAAACCCGTCATATAAAGGAGGCAGCCTGTTGAAAAACTCCTCCACAAAGCTCATCAGCAAGAAGGAATAAAATTCCTCTCGTTCAGGATGTAAGATGAGCGAATACGTGAAGAAACAGACACCAATATCAATGAAGGATGAGTGAACCAGCAGGAAGAAGCCCTCGACAGGGAAAGGTCGCCGCCCCCATCCTCGTTTCTTGAGTAAGCGTTTGAGGTTTTGTCCAGCCGCGATGCGCAAGGCCTCAATGTCCCACGAATTGCGCAACGAGGTTGTTGAAGAGCTAATCCTAAGCTGAGGAGCGAAAGTCGTGCAGAACTGGAGATTGAGCCCGTGAGAGAGGGCAGAACCAGTGGGATGGAGAGCAAAAAGGGCAGAAGACGGGGAGAAGTGAGCAATAGTCAGGAAAAGAGGCGCACGCGTCTCCACGCGGAGAAGCAAGCTTGTCCGCGAAGAGAAAACCCAACGGGCAAAGCGTTCTGGGATGCCGAACAGCTTCATCGTGACTTGGCCAGCTGTTGAAGGACGCGCATTGCGAGCGAACCGCGTCTTTCCACGAGAGGCGAGCATGGGCACGCTGCGCGCGGGACAGGATCACGTCCGCTGTGCGGGGTGAAGCTGCGGCGGGAGGCGGCAGGCTCACCTCGATGCGTTGATGTCGCACGAGTTGCATACAGGCACGCCGGTGTTCTCTGCGACTCCAATCCCGCGAAGCCGCAGTGGCGCGGGACCAACGCGGAGCGGATGGAGCAGGACGCTGATCCGACGCGGCTTCGTGGTGGCTTGCCCATGCCACTGACACTGCAAACGCTTTGGACAGCCACGGCAATCGCGGATCTTGGCGAGGCACGAGGACGCGCAGACTGCCATCGGCTTCGTGGCGCTGCTCGGTTGGGCGCAACGTCTTGCTCGCCGGACAGACCAGCGTCCCATCGGGCTGGAGGGCGAAGTCCTGCCCCGAGAACCGCCCCGCTTTCCAGGGCAGGGCGACCGTAGGCTTGTCATAGCCCTGCACAGGCGCCTGCTCTCTTGTGGCCTCTGTGATGGGGGGAGCAAACTCGGTCGTGCGCAGCGGCGTCGACTCAAGCAGATGCCCCAGTTCCAGACGGAGGTTCCAGACCCATTGCGAGACAATCTGCCACGCTTCTTGTCCAGCGGGCGCATGAGAACACCAGCGGTCGGGATCTTGCTCCTGGTCTTCATCGGCCAGTAGCGGTTCAAAGGCGCCACAAGGCCTCGTAGAGGGCCACCACATCGGAGGCAGTGAACGCGTCTTGCGGCACATGGCTGAAAAAGAGTTCGTAGACCAGGGAAGACGCGGGTGAGGCCCACGCGGCTCTTGTGAGCGTTCGCTGGATGGGTCGCCACCACCACACGGCACCGCTGCCCATCGGGTCCCACCGCCACGTCTGGGCAGTCGTAGAGCGTGCGTACCAGTTCACTTTCCGGGCGGCTGAACTGCTGATCAGCAGGCAGGTGCAAACGGCTCTGGACCTCGGGCCGCTCCAACACGCTGTAATCTTTGCCGCGCATGATAAACGGAAAGTCTGCCAGGTCGGCGATGACGGCCCCTGTTCCATATTGCCCATCCAACCGCACCAGGGCGCTGATCGGCGAAAGATGGTGCGCCTGCAGATAGCCCCGAATAGCGGTCAGCGCTCGGCGCAGTTCCTCCCGGTAGCGGCCATTGCCGCGGTTGCCGAAACTGCCGAGCCAGTGGTAACTATGGGCGAGGCTCAGACGACCGTGCGCGTACGGACGACCTCTCCGCGCTTGCGCCCCCGGTAGCCAGGAGCACAGACCTGCTTCAAGCGACGCTGTGGTGCAGGCAGCTCCTCTGTCTGTGGCAAGGCCCGTTGCCGGGCGGCTTGCCGCGTCCCATCGATATCAAAAACCACGTGTGCGTTGCCTGCGCGATCGACCAGCTGACCGGTGTGTCGCTCTGTGTCCACAGGACGCGCGAGCAGATCGGCGAGAAAGAGCGTGCGCAAGGCTTCGGTGGCCTCGAAGGCTCAAGCTCGCCAGAAAGCGTGAGAGCGCCGAGCGGGAGGGCAGTCTCTCGCGGTCGAACAAGGCCATGAAGGGCTGTGCCAGAGGCAAAAGTTGCTCATAGAAGCCCTCCAGTGTGCGTTCGCCGCTGAGAGCGTAGCCCAAGAGCACGGCCAGAAAATCGATGACCTCGTAATGCCCGAAACGGCGGCGGGCCAAACGCACCTGCGCACTGATGGCAGAAAGGACGCCTTGCTTGCGCAGATAGGGGATGATCAGCGCGACCTCCCCGAACCAGGAAGGTGTCGCGGGGACAGACTCCGGAGAGGTCTGGATACGTACCGAGATATCGGCGATACTCGTCATGTCTACCTCCTTGTTGGGAACACTTGTGTTCTTCCTCATCAAGGAGGCATATTTTTAGGCTGGGTCGCTACTGCTTAGTACATCTCGTTGCGCAATTCGTGGGGCTACTGCTTAGTACATCTCGTTGCGCAATTCGTGGGCCAGTCGATATCGTCGACCCGCAGGCACACGATCTCCTCTCGGCGCAATGCCCCATCATGGGCTAACAGCACGATCGCTTGATCTCTCACAGAGAGCTTCGTGAGTACATAGCTCAAGATGGATTTCCATTGGCGCTCATCAGGAATCCAGGGGATCGACGTAGGAACAGAGATGGGCCCTCGCTCTTGTCCTCGCACACCTTCACGGACGGGATTGATGGGATCTCTTCGGTGGCGCAAGCGAATACTCCACCGATAAAAGCTACGCAAGGTGCTGATGCGCCGTCTGATCGTAGTCGGGGCAAGTTTTGAGCCAGTGAGGTAGGTAATGCTACTTCTATCGGTTTTGTGTCCAGGCCCTCGACATGCATCGCGTTTCCAGAGCCAATCAATGTAGTCTGCAATCCGACTTTCATCTGCTTCGAGTAATTCGGGAAAAGGGATATTTGCAAAAGCGGCCAGGAAGTCGTTGAGGTCGCGGCTGTAGTTTTCAATCGTGCTTGGAGATTTTTGCTCCTTGGCGATTTGCTCTATGAAAGCTCGCATGGTCGGGTTCTGAGCAACTAAAGGACAACAGGTCCAGTTAATATACGGCAAATTGGTGCTTCTCCTTATCGATCAAGATGTGTTTGAGGATACCACAGGTAATCCCTCTTATCAACTAGCACATCGGGGTTGATCTCACGGTCGTTGCGCAGCGGGCGATCATCCAGGTACCAGTCGAACTCATCGAGGAACGCGAACAGTCGCTCAAAAGCCTCGTCTGGGATGGTGATCTCCGGGTTCGCGCGCTCCAGCACATGCACATCGAACAGGCCACCATTGTGATAGGGCACCTTGCCCAGCAGCTCTTCGAGTTCTGATGCATGCTCACGCTGGCTCAGCCCCTCATGGAAGAGCTTCAGCAAGAAATAGCGGTAGAAGGTATGGAATTGGTCCTCTCCCCGTTCCTGCTTCACGCACCTCAGCCGGTTGGAGAGATAATTGGGGTCGCCATCGAGCCTGCCCGGCGCCTTTGTGTCCAGGAAGCCCTTGCGTTGGATGAAGTAGACAAACATCAGGCGGTTGAGCATGAGCGAGGCATACCACTCGCGGTCAGCCTGTGCGTCAATGCCCTGAATAAGTGTCAGAAACGCGGCGAGTTCGCGTTTGAAGCGGTCATAGAATTTCCTGGTCACGCGCTCGACATCAAAGGCTCTTGCCACGCGCCCGGCTACCTCCGCCATATGCATGCGCTCTTCCTCTTCCAGCCCGATGGCCAGCCGCTCCAGTTTCTGCGCCAGCAGTTCCCCCGATTGCCCCTTGTGATAGCGATGCATGCGCGAGACCAGTCGCTTACCCTGCTCGCGCTTAACCCACTGCCAAACTTGGTGTCCCTTGGCCGCGTCTACATAGATGATGACATGTTCGTAAGCGTGGCTGGTCACCTCCCGCTCGATCTTGCGCAGCAATCCATCGGTGGGAATCTTGCCCTCGGTATCCGGGTCGCACACGAAGACCTTCACCCCGCGCTTCTCTACCTGTGGCTGCAGCACATACGTCACCCCTTCGATGATAATCACGAGAGGGTGTTCGTTGAGGATATTCCCAGCCCAGTTCTTCCACAAAGAGCGCCTTGAAGTGAAAGGCACGCAGATGCTGCTGTATCTTCTGCCGGTTCACCGTGATACCCGTTGTCATGTTCGCCGCCATTTTCGATGTCACTTCCCCTCTAGCAGTGTGTGGTGTGTATCATACTAGTAATCCGAGCCGTTGTAAAGCAGGAGGCTGGCAGGTGTACAGAGGCTTTACTTATAAAAAGAGATCGTACAATCGTAGCGGGATAGGCCCGGAGGCCTGCCTCAATCTGCTGTTACGATTGCTCTACTTCTGTCGGCGACGCATATTCTCGCTCGTACACCGCCGCCATTTCACACAGGCATTCCAGCGCTGCCCGCGCATCCCCTACCGCTCGCTGGCTACCCTGAAGCGGAATCCAGGTATAATCGCCGCGGTAGTGTGACCAGTTGCCACAAAACGCGGCATAGGCTTCCATCGCACATGCCCACTCTTGAGTGAGGGCCTCCAGATGGTAGCGGCGTGCACGGTCGAAGTCAGCGTTGTAGGCCACCAGGGTAATCCGGTCGCGCAGCGCCTCTTGCAGCTGGGGCCAAACCTCCGGCAGGGTAGGAGCCGCTGCCCGCTCCTCGTCGGTTTACAAGCAGGTACATCAATGGCTCTCTGGCTCAGAAAATCGTCAGAATTTGACCTGTTTTGCTCTGACACGTAGTGCAAAGCCCTCTCGTCCGTTTTTGCATATCACAACAAAAACAGCTATGGAGGCTTAGGCACTCTGGTTCGCCAGCGAGAGACCGTTCGCCTCCTGGCACCTTTCCAACTGAACGGTCGGGTTCTGGACAAGAACGCCGTGTCCAGGTAAAACGTTCTCGGTCGAGTGATAACGCTCCTTGTTCGGAAGTGGGCAAGCCACGCTGAGCAAGGACGGGCCGCTTGCCAGACGGCCCGGTGCAGTCTTCTTTGCACTGCCATGATGTTGCGGCCGGTGAAGCCAAAGCGGTATCTTCGGGTATCGAGTTGCGGTGGAGGCTAGCAACAAGCTTATCCCCTTTCAGGGGATTGAGTATCTGACGGCTATGACGAACCATAGCTTTGACCCGCTCATAGACACTACCTCCAGGAGCAAAGATAACTTTCTCTTGTGCCATAAGTATATTCATGACTCTGCTGGGAAATTTTGTCCGGACAAGAGAACAAGGAGACCAAAGCCTCTCTTGGAGGAGTATGAACGACATGAACAGCATAAGAAGTAGTTCGAGAGCAATTTCCTTGTTGATGAGGATGCTGATTCTCGCCTCTCATGCTTTTTTCGCTCCTTTTGTTCTCTATGAACGGATCATTTTGTTCTTGTCCGGACATCTCTACAAAATTTCCCAGCAGAGTCATATATTGACACTGGATGTTATTGCAGAGTATGCTTGCGTATAGGGATGTTCCCTCGTGGAAACATATAAAGGAGGAACCACTATGGCGGAATTATGGCAAAAGCCGGGCCTGGCCCTCGGTGAGGCCATCGCGGCGAAGGAAGTCAGCGCTACTGAGGTGCTGGGGGCTCTTCTGGATCGTATTGCGTCGGTTAATCCTCAAATCAACGCCATTGTCACGCTGGCGGCTGCTACGGCGCGGGCCGAGGCGCAGGCGATTGACGAAAGATTGGCGGCGGGGGAAGTGGGCGGCCCTTTATTTGGCGTGCCTGTGACAATTAAAGATTTGATTGAGACGCGAGGCTTGCGCACCACCTTTGGTTCTCTCTTTCGCCAGGATTTCGTGCCTGACCAGGATGCCGTGCTGGTGGAACGCCTGCGAGCGGCAGGCTGCCCTATGGTGGGCAAGACCAATACACCGGAGTTTGGGAGCAAATTCGCCACCGATAACAAAGTCTTTGGCGTGACGCGCAATCCCTGGAACCTGGAACGTTCCCCTGGTGGCTCTTCAGGTGGAGCCGCGGCCCAAGTCGCGGCCGGGATGGGGCCACTGGCGGTTGGCAACGATGGCGGCGGCTCTATCCGCGTCCCGGCCTCGGTGTGTGGGGTGTATGCCATCAAACCCCAGTTCGGGCGCATTCCCTCCTGGCCGCGCCATAATGGATGGTACCTGCTCAACCACGAAGGGCCCGATCACGCGCAGCGTGCGAGATGCGGCTGCCATGCTGGATATTATGGCTGGGCCCGACGAGCGAGACTGGTATTCGCTGCCCGGCCAGGGCATAAGCTATCTCAGCGCCTGCGAAGGAGACATCCGGGGACTGCGCGTCGCCTGGAGTCCCACCCCGGGCTATGGACGCGTCGATCCCGAGGTGCTGGCCATCTGTCAATCAGCCGTACAGGCGTTTGCCGACCTGGGATGCCAGGTTGAAGAAGCCAGCCCAGGCATGCTCAATCCCGACCAGCTCTTCCTGGGACAGATTGTGCCGCGCTTGCTGGTGCAGTTTGAGCAGGAACTGCCGGCCAACTTCCAAGAACAGTTGGACCCTGCGGCGGTCTCCCTCTTGAAGCTTGGCATCGCCATGTCTGCCCGCGATGCCTATGCCGCCGTCTACGGCGATTATGCTATCCATGATCTGCTCGTCTCATTCTTCCAGGAGTACGATCTGTTTTTGACGCCCACGCTGGCCACACCGGCCTATGGCCTGTGGATATTCGGCCCTGATCAAGTAGCAGGCGAACCGGTCGCCAGGGCGCTGGAGCTATTCTTCACCTACCCATTCAACCTGTCAGGCCAGCCAGCAGCGAGCGTGCCTGCCGGTTTCACCCATGATGGGCTACCGGTAGGATTGCAGATCATCGGTCGCCGCTACGACGAGGCAACTGTGTTACGTGCTTCTGCCCGCTTTGAGGAGGCAAGGCCGTGGGCGGGTCGCTGGCCGGAATTGTAAATCCAGCAGGGGCTTGCACACCACACAATAGGCGTCAAGGGCTGCAGCCTCATCTCCAGACAGAAAATAGTTTACTTTATCTTCCTCTATGTTGTAATATGTTCGACGGGGGTATACATACCATCAGTTCGCCTGGAATGAACGCCTGTGGGAGAAGAGTGCTGGTCAACATGTGGGTGTTGGTGAAACTCTTCCCGGTGAAGCAGGAACGCAACACCGAATTTTGTCCCATTTAGGTCGGTTTGAGAGAACAGTCCACCTGATCGAGGGTGATCTGTGGGAGTGCGCTCTTCCCGCTCTCCGGTGGTATTTTGTTAAGTATTTCCAGTTAGTCCTACTTTGTTAGATTCTTTCTGTGCCGCCTGCGGCGGCGAGAGGAGGTGCAGGAGGGCTTGTGGCCCTCCTGCACCTCCCAAAACTAACAGAGTAGATTAGTAAGGAGGACAAGTATGAAAAGGCTACTGACCCTATTTCTGACGATGGCGCTGGTCGTGCTAGTCGCGGCTTCCGTTGGGCGCGCTGCTCCCGTAAGTGCGGCAGCGACCCTCCCCAATACCCTGCTTTCACCCCTGGTCGCCGTGGCTCCCGATATTTCTTCGCAAGGAACCACGAACCCGCCGGCCTGCACGACGCCTTCCCCTGTCTTCACCTACGCCTTCTTCCACTGCTATACCCCGGCTCAGATGGAAGCGGCCTATGGAGTCGACAGGCTTCATGCCGAAGGTCTCACGGGCAAAGGGCAGACCATCGTGATCGTCGACTCCTATGGCAGCCCGACGGCCCTGCAAGATCTCCAGTTCTTCAGTTCCACCTTCGGGCTGCCCCAGCCCAACCTCACGATTCTCTATCCGACTGGCAAGCCCGCCTACAACCCAGCGATGCACGGCATCCAGGTTGGCTGGGCCTTCGAGACCAGCCTGGACCTCCAGTGGGCGCACGCCATGGCACCAGATGCCAAGATCGTGCTGGTGGCGGCCAATCCCGCCGAGACCGAGGGCGAGCAGGGCTTCCCGAGCATGTTCAAAGGCGAACAGTACGTGGTAGATCACTATCCTGGCTCGGTCATCAGCCAGAGCTTCGCCGTCACGGAGCAGTCGTTCAATGCCGCGGCTTTGCAGCAAGTCGCCAAGTTCGACAAAGTCTATCAGCAGGCAGTCGCTAACGGCATAACGGTGGTGAGTGCAACTGGTGACTCAGGGACGGCTAATGTGGATAAGCAAGGTCGGGTCTATCCCTTCCCCACGGCGCAGTGGCCAGCCTCGGATCCCCTGGTGACTGCGGCAGGAGGGACCTGGTTGCAATCCGGTTGGCGGTGGGACCCCACAGTCTCAACAGCGACCTTCTACAGCTGCCTGGCCGCGGGTAACCCCTTCAACACCTGTGCTGCCACCTACCTGAACTACACGACCGGGCCTGGGCGCACCGAGGCTGTGTGGAAGGAGGACTGGCTGCCAGCCGCGACGGGAGGTGGACTGAGCGTCCTGTACCCCACGCCGAGCTTCCAGTCCGGTATTCCGCAGAGCCTCCTGCATGGCCATCGTGGCTTACCAGACGTCTCCTGGAACGCTGCCGTTGATGGGGGTGCGCTGGTCTACACGAGCTTTGGTGGAGCGCACCTCGGCTGGCACACCGTCGGTGGAACAAGCGCGTCGACCCCGCAGATTGCAGCTATGGTGGCTTTGACCAACCAGTTGGCCGCACAGATGGGCAAGCACTCGGTCGGCTACCTCAACCCCCTACTCTACACCTTGCCAGCTAGCTACTTCAACGATATCGTGCCACAGACCTTCGGCTCAGGCGCAGGAGTCACCACGCTCGACAGCAACCAGGAGTATGCTTCGGGCATCCCAGGCTACTCGACCACTGCCGGTTGGGATCTCACGACGGGTTTTGGGAGTCCCTCCGCATTCAACCTGGTGCATGATCTAGCGACGGCCATTCACTGAGCAATTCGTCTGGTCGTTCAATTCGTTTGACTGTTCAATGCGAGCGGTGCATAGAGTATCGCACCGCTCACTTTCCTTCGGTGGCCAATACTTATCGCTCGTTGGAGGCGGGCAATCCACTCATTGTTCTTGTATTTCTAATGACAGAAGCACATGCTCAGGAGGTGAATATGCACGGCCGTCACTCAACGGTAAAGATCTACCTGAACGAACACATCCGCCCTCTCCTGGTGGCTCTTCTCATCGTCACCACGCTTGTGGTCACTTCGGCCGGTGCCGCTGGGGCCAGCAGGCGATTGGGGCTCAACCCCACGCCGACGAACGTCGACGTCAGCCGGCGGTCCGGCAGCGAGTCCGAGGAGACGGTGGCGGTCAACCCGACGAACCCGAACAACATTGTGATCGTCACGAACGTGGACCACCCGGCGGCCGGGTTGTTCGAGGGTGTGAGCTTCGACGGCGGCACGACCTGGACCACGAAGCTGATCGGGGACAACGACAACCTGAAAGACGCGTGTTGCGACCCCAGCCTGTCGTTCGACAGCTACGGCAACCTCTTCTTGACCTACCTCTACAACGTCGAGAACAAGGTCCCCATCGCCCTCAGCACCGACAGCGGCCTCCACTTCAACCTCATCGCGAACATCGCGAAGCCGCCGAAGCAGAGCCTGCCGGCGAGCGGGGAGCGACGCGGCCTGTTCCGGTTCGTCGACCAGCCGACGATCACGGCCGGCGTGGGCGAGGTCTGGATGGTGTTCAACGGCGGAGGTCCGATCGTGGCCACAGGAGCACCCGTAACGGGACTCGGGCAGGTCGGCGGCTTCATCACACCCGAGGTCGTCCCTGGCACGAACAACTGCACATACGGTGACGTCTCAATCGGCCCGAAGGGTGAAGTCATGCAGGTCTG
>WNGQ01011603.1_pt1 | contig 11917 bp, 15 predicted proteins | sample 5407661 | NCBI WGS metagenome assembly WNGQ01 (sample SAMN13153382, study PRJNA577476) | soil metagenome | isolation source: 60 cm soil or saprolite under Garry oak tree replicate 2 | place: USA:California | collected 2016-06-15
GCCGGGGCCAGGGCCGATCCGGTGACCACGCCGGTGACCAGGCCCGCGTACTGGAACAGCGAGAGCCAGAAGCCTCGGCGGTAGCCGTTGGCCAGCCCGATCAGCAGCGCGACGATGATGACGAGGTCGATCAGGTTGATGACGGTAGTAAACGGTAGAGGACCCCGCCCGTGCCGGGCGGCCCGGGAGCGAGCCGGTCCAAATCCCGATAATTGTGGCCGTGGCTTTCCTGTTCGGCGAGTGGATCCCGGCGAGCATGTTCCTCGGCCTCGCCTTCCTGGTGGCGGCCATCGGCGTCGCCGGCCTGGCCTGGTGGGTGCTGCGTGGCGATGCGATCAACCGCAGCCTGGAGGGCGAGTCCGCGGAGGACCGCTAGTGCGGCCGGGGCCGCGCTCCTAGAATTTGGCTCGATGGCGGACGACAGCACGCCGGCCGTCCTCGCGTCCGACGCGGAGCGTGAGCACGTCTGCTCCCTGCTCCGGGAGGCCTCGGTCGAGGGCCGTCTGACCCTGGACGAGTTCTCGCAGCGCGTGGACCGCGCGCTCGCGGGCCGCACCCGCGCCGACCTGGCGGCCGTCACCTCCGACCTGCCGGCGGTCCGCCCGGCGCGCGAGCCGGTTCGCACGTCGGTGGCCGTGCTGAGCTCGGTGGACCGGCGCGGCTTCTGGAGGGTGGGCGAGCAGTCGAGCGTGGTTGCCGTCATGGGCAGCTGCAAGCTGGACCTGCGCGGGGCGCTGATCGCCGGCCCGGTCACGACCATCGAGGCGGTCGTGGTCATGGGCTCGCTGGAGGTGATCGTGCCGGAAGGCGTCGAGGTCGAGCTGGAGGGCGGCAGCTTCATGGGCAGCAGGACGCTCGAGCTGGCCGGCGGCCCGCCCCCGATCGGCGCGCCCGTGGTGCGGATCACCGGGATGTCGATCATGGGCACGGTGACCGTTCGTGACTCGCCGACGCTGCGCGAGCGCCCGAGCGGCGCCGTGGACCGGATGCTGGGCGGCTAGCCGGCTCGCCACGCTTCGCCTGGCGGGGGATGACGTCCCCGGCCGGGACCGGCCCTCGCTCACTCCGGGCACTGCCGTTGCCGTAGGCCAGACCGGCCGTGCTCGGTCCGGCCTGCTGCACGGCATTGCCCTCCGGTGGGACATGCCGCCCACCCCGGGCCACCCGTCCCGTCCCGCTGCTGCTCTGGCATCCCCGCTCCCGCCCGGTCGGCGGCGCCGGGCGGGGCGAGGCAGGCCTCGCGCTACGACGTCGGTGCTGGCTCCGGCTCCGCGATCCTGGCCTGGCGCTCGAGCCGCAGGTCGCGCAGCGGCATGAAGGAACGGACCGGTGGCACCCTGTCGAAGTTGTAGGGCGGCGGTGGGGAGGAGGTCGCCCACTCCAGCGTGTTGCCCTCCCACGGGTCGTCGCCCGCCACCTCGCCGCTGCGCCAGCTCGTGACCAGGTTGATCAGGAAGACCAGGACCGAGAGGGCGACCAGGAACGACGCGACCGTGATGAACACGTTGGTCGCGCCCCAGCCCTCCTCGCCGAAGCCTCCCGGGTAGGTGGCGATGCGCCGCGGCATGCCCTCCAGGCCCAGCGTGTGCATGACCAGGAAGGTGGCATTGAAGCCGATGAACACCGTCCAGAAGTGCCACTCGCCGAGCGTCTCGTTGAGCTTGCGCCCGGTGATCTTCGGGAACCAGTAGTAGATGCCCGCGAAGATCGTCATCACGCTGCCGCCGAACAGCACGTAGTGCAGGTGGGCGACGACGTAGTACGACTGGTGCAGCTGGGTGTCCACCGGCACGGAGCTCAGGTAGATGCCCGTGATACCGCCGATCAGGAAGGTGGCCATGAAGCCGAACGCGAACTTCATGGGCAGGGTGAAGTCGATAGACCCCTTCCAGGCGGTGGCGATCCAGTTGAAGAACTTGATGCCGGTCGGCACGGCGATCAGCATCGTCATGACCATGAAGAAGGTCTCGACGTAGATGTTCAGGCCCACCGTGAACATGTGGTGGGCCCACACGGCCATCGAGAGGAAGACGATCGCGAACAGGGCCGCGACCATCGAGCCGTAGCCGAAGATCGGCTTGCGGGCGAACACCGGGATGATCTCGGAGATCATGCCGAAGCCGGGCAGGATCATGATGTAGACCTCGGGGTGCCCGAAGAACCAGAACAGGTGCTGGTACAGCACCGGCCGCCCCTGGGTCGTGAAGAAGTTCGTCCCGAACTGGCGATCGAACTCCAGCAGGGCCAGTGCCGCGGCGAGCGGCGCGCCGACGACCAGCAGCAGGATCGAGGTCGAGACCTGCGCCCAGACGAACAGCGGCAGGCGGGTCAGGCGCATCCCCGGAGCCCGCAGCGCGATGATCGTGGTCAGGAAGTTGGTCGAGGCCATGATGCCGCTGATGCACCAGATGATCAGGCTCAGGGCCCACAGGTCCACGCCCAGGCCGGGGTTGAAGGCCCGCTCGGTGAGCGGCGCGTAGCCCGTCCAGCCGGCGTTGAGCGCTCCTCCCGTGAAGAAGCCGATGTAGTAGATCGCGATCGAGACCGGGATCATCCAGAAGCCCAGCAGGTTGACGCGGGGGAAGGCCATGTCCCGGGCGCCCACCAGGATCGGGATCATGTAGTTCGCGATGCCGGTCATGAAGATCGTGACGAAGAAGAAGATCATGGTGGTGCCGTGCGCCGAGATCAGCTGGTTGTAGGTGTCGGCGTCGACCACCTTGGCGTTGGGCGCCGAGAGCTGCAGCCGGATGACCAGCGCGAAGATGCCGCCGATCACGAACGAGAGGACGCCGGTCGCCATGTACATGATGCCGATGAGCTTGTGGTCGGTCGTGGTCAGCCACAGGCTGATCGGCTTGAAGAAGCTGTCGTCGTAGCTCTTCGGCCGAGGTGGCGCTAGGGTTGCCATCGCTTCCTCTTCCTCATCTGGTGGCTCACTTGCTCGGTGACGCGCTGGGCTGCGCGCTCCCGGAGGGGCTCGGGCTCGGGGCGGCCGAGCCGCTGGGCGACGGGCTCGGGGAGGGGCTGGCCGAGGCGGAGGCGCTCGGCGAGGGGCTGGCGGACTTCGCCTTCTGCTGGGTCAGCCAGTCGTCGTACTCGTCGGGCGTGACGGCCTTGACCCGCAGCTGCATCGTGTAGTGGCCGGCCCCGCACAGCTCTGTGCACTCGCCACGCCACTCCCCGGGCTGCGAGACCTTGAACCAGGTGTAGTTGTCGTAGCCGGGCACCAGGTCGGTCTTGCCCATCAGGTCGGGCACCCAGAAGCCGTGGATCACGTCGACCGAGTCCATCTTCAGGCGGACCAGCTTGCCGGTCGGGACCACGAGCGGGTTGTCTGCGGCGGTCAGGCCCTCGGACTTGACCTGCACGTCCCCGGGGTAGGTGTACGTCCAGCCGAACTGGTGGCCGGAGACGGCGATGTCGAGGTCGGTCACCGCATCCGACGGCCGCTGGAAGTCCTGCTGCAGCTCGGCGAAGGAGAAGTAGCCGATGAACACCAGGATGACCGCCGGGGCGATCGTCCAGGCGATCTCCAGCCTGGTGCTGCCGTGCCACTGCGGCGGCCTGTAGCCGGGCGCGTGGCGCCGGCGCCGGTCCCGGATGATGATCGTCAGCAGCAGCGCCTCGACCAGGAAGAACACGCCGAGGGCCGGCAGCGAGATCCAGAGGTAGAGGTTGTAGAGGTCGTGGCCGTTCGGTGAGACGGCGTCGGGAAGCAGCGGGTTCAGACCCGTGGCCGCCAGCGTCGGGCTGGCCAGGAGGACGGTGGCGATGGTGACCAGCGGCGCCGCGAGGAGCAGGCGGCGCAGCAGGCGGCTGCTGCGGTAGCTCACGCGCTCAGTATAGGAATCCACCCTCTCGGAAGACGGGTGCCCCGGCGACCCCGAGGCGCCGCCGGCCGGCGCCTGGTTTTGCCCCTTCTCCCATGCGCCGGCAGGCGGAGGGACGGACCCGACCCGGGCGTGGGTTCGTCGCCCCCACGTCGGCGGACGATAGAATCCCTCACGTGGTCCGAACGACGCGGCCCCGGTTCGTCGACACCAGCAACGCGGCGCTGGCGGTCGACTGCCCGAAGTGCGGGCTCATGACGCCGCGGTTCCTGCCCTACTGCCGGAACTGCTCCTTCTCCCTCTGGCCCGATCGGATCGTGGCGGGAGCCGCCTTCCGCGCGTGGCAGCGCGTCGATCCGGCGCGCGCGAGGGCGCGGCCGTACGACCTGGAGCTGCCGCCCCCGCCGGTCGAGAACGTGGTCGACTACGAGGAGCGGGCGCACCGCCTCGGCATCCACCTCTTCCCGTCCAGCAGCTACCCGTTCGTCATCTGCCTCGGCTTCCTCTTCCTGGGCCTGGCCGCCGTGCCCTTCCCGGGCCCGGTGCGCATCGCGCTCCTGGTCGTCGGCCTGGTGGTCTTCCTGGTCGGCGTCGTGGGCTGGGTGGTCCTGGAGGACTTTCGCATGTATCCCGCCGAGGACGTCGTGAGCCACCAGGGCCCCGGCGGGCCAGGTGACCACGAGGTCGCGGAGCATCCCGCCGAGGAGCAGGGCCCCTAGTGGCAGTCGCACAGCTTCCCGCCCGGACCGAGCAGCCCCGATACCCCGGCCTGGACCCGGCGATGATGGGCATGTACATCTTCCTGGCCTCCGAGGTGATGTTCTTCGGAAGCATGTTCGCGATGTACTTCTACCTGTTCGGGTCGCACCCGTTCAGCTGGCCGCCGCCGAACACGCTCCCGGTGAACTGGTTCCCCATCCCGGCGGTCAACACGGTCATCCTGCTCTCCAGCGGCGTGACCTGCCACTACGCCCTGGAGTCCATCGCGCACGACCGGCGCCGGACCTTCTACATCCTGCTGGTGTCGACCATCGTCCTGGGCGTCCTGTTCGAGGCCGGCCAGGTCTACGAGTTCAGCCACGCCAGGATCTCGTTCACCGGCCTGAACCAGTTCGGCAGCGCCTTCTTCACGATGACCGGCTTCCACGGCCTGCACGTGGCCGGGGGCCTCGTCTTCCTGCTGCTCATGCTGGCCCGGGCCCTGAAGGGCCACTTCAACTCCCGCCACCACGTCGGGTTCGCCGCGGCGACCCTCTACTGGCACTTCGTCGACGTGGTCTGGATCTTCCTGTTCGGCATCCTCTACCTGGCGGTCACCGCCTTTTGATACGCCGCGCCGCCGCCGCCCTGACGATCCTCTGCCTGGCCGGGGCCTGCGGCGGCTCCGGCGGCTCGGGGCAGCCGGCGGGGTCGATCAAGGTGACCATGAGCGAGTTCAAGTTCGACCCGTCCGCGATCAGCGCGAAGTCGGGCAAGGTGACGTTCTTCCTCGTCAACTCGGGCTCCGTCGCTCACGACCTGGTCGTGCTGGGCCCGGACGGCAAGAAGCTGGCCTCCAGCGACCTGGTCCAGGGCGGCGACAGCGGCGTCCTCACGATCAACGACCTGGCCGCCGGGACCTACCGGGTCATCTGCGACCAGCCCGGCCACGAGCAGGCGGGGATGAAGGGGACACTGTCCGTCAGGTGACCGTGTCATCGGTTGCCGTTCGCCGTTTCCAACAGATATAAGGAAGGGGGGCGCTGGACGGTCCGGCCCGGATGGGCTGGGCGGGCGCCCGATGCAGTCCGCGCGGTTCTGTTCAGCCTGGAATGCCAAGACGCCAAGCCGGTCAAACGATGGTCGAGTTCTCCCTGGTGGTTTTCGCCTTCCTGCTGGTCCTGTTCGCGGCCGTCTCGGCCGCCTTCCACTCGATCCAGAGGGCCAGCGCGGAGACGGCGGCGGCCGCCGGCGTCCAGCTGGCGGCCAGCGGGTCGGCGGCGGACCCGGCGACCCCCGCGTACGGGGCCTCCTTCGGCCCGACCCGGGACCTGCTGACGCCGGTGATGTTCGGCACGACCATCGTCCAGGGGCAGACCAGGGCCGACTGCGACGCCGAGGCCAGGAGGGCGGCCCACGACACGCTCATGGTCTGCGCCTACCCGGACGGACCGAACCTGGTCGCCGAGCGCGTGGTGGGCATCCCGAACTACATCATCCCGTTCATCTCGCAGTACGTCCCGTGGTCGATCGACGTGACCGTCGAGATGCACCAGGTCAGCTACCAGGGATGAGCACCAGGCGCAGGTCCGGGCAGGCGCTGATCGAGACGGCGGTGACGCTGCCGATCCTGATCATCCTGTTCTTCGGGTTCCTGGCCGCCGGTGTGGGCGCCCAGGGCTACGTGGACATGAACACGGCGGTCTACCTGGCCGCCGCCTCCAACGTGACCGCCTACGCCGACGACCCGACCGACGCCGACCAGTTCGCGACGGACACCTTCAACGCCACGGTGGCCCACGACACGCTGGTCGAGCCGGAGAGGGGGCCGAAGGCCTTCGGGTGCACCGGCAGCTACGCGGCGGACGGCACGGTCACGTGCCGGGGCTCCGCCTACCTCCGGTTCTCGAAGACGCTCCTGGGCGCGCTGATCCCGGTCGACCCCGAGATCACGGCGACGGCCTCGGCCCGCCGCTCCAAGTACCGGTCGCAGCACCCGTGAGACAGGGGCAGTCGGGGCAGACGCTGATCATGTTCGCGATCACGATGACGTTCATGTTCCTGGCCCTGATCGCGCTGGTCGGGGACGCGGACGTCCTGATGGTCCGCTACAGCCAGGTCAACTCGGAGGCGCTGCTCGGCGCCCAGTCGGGCGCCACCGCGATCGACGAGGGCCAGTTCTACCAGGGCAACCGCGTGCTCGACCCGATCGAGGCGCCCAAACGCTGCCAGGCCGCAGCGCTGTCCCCGGGTGGGCCGCCGACCGCGGCGTCGTGCCGGGTCGACACGGCCACCAACACGGTGATCGCCGACGTGTCCCAGCAGGTGACACTGCCCATCCCGCTGTTCACGATCACGGCCCCCACCGTCAGGGCCACCAGGTCGGCGCGGCCGGTGTTCGGAAACCAGCAGATCGTGCCATGACGGCCAGGAGGGGGAGCTAGAGATGTCTCGGAACGTGCTGGTGGCGGGCGTCGGCCTGCTGGTCTTCCTGATCGTCGCCGGCGCCGTCTACCTCCAGATCGTGAGCAACGCCAACAGGAGCGACATGGTCTGGGCGGTGTCCAGGTCGGTGGCGCCTGGCGACGCGTTCACCACCGACAACGTCCACCAGACCCGCATCCCGGCCACGGGCGACGCCTGGGACTTCTACACCGGCGACCTGCTCGCGGCCCACGTCAGGGCGTCCCACGACATGACGCCTAACACGATCGTGTTCAAGACGGACGTGCAGGAGAGGGACATGGCGCTGGTGACGCTGTCGCTGCGGACGCCGCCGCCGCTCGCCCACGGCTACACCATCGACGTCTACGCGCAGATCGGCAACCAGACGACGATGGTCGGCCGCCACCTGGCGGTCGACCAGTTCCAGGGCGGCACCGCCTCCGTCTGGGTGCCGGCGGCGGAGGAGCCGGCCTGGATCAACCTGCAGGCCAGCAACGTGGCGCTCTTCGCGGCGCGCAGCTCGGGCGTGGGCGTGCCGCAGACGCACGGCCAGAGCATCCAGGAGGCGCTGGCCACGCTGAGCGGCGGCAGCGCCACCGGCCCCGTCACGACGGTGCCCACGCCGGTGCCGTCGGCCTCACCCAAGAAACCATGAGCTACGTCGTCGCGTTCTACGGGATCAAGGACGGTCAGGGGGTCACCACGGCCGCGCTGGCGATCGCCGACCAGCTCGCCCAGAGGCACAGCGTGCTGTTCGTCGACGCCGACATGTCCGGCACGGGCACCGCGACGGACGCCCTGCAGCTGGACAGCTCGGGGCGGGGCATGAACAACCTGATCGGCGCCAAGGCCATCGCCGCGCGCGACCTCCTGAACCAGACGATCGCGACGCACCACCGGAACCTCGGGCTGGTCCCCGGCTTGAACGCGGTCTGCGGCAGCGCCCTCCCCCGGCTGGTGATCCAGCTCCGGGACGGGCAGGCGCTCACGCTTCCCGGCGTGGAGTTCGTCGTCGTGGACTTCGGGGCGCTGGCCCATCCCGAGCTGCGCTCGCTGCGCCAGTCGGCGACGGCCATGGCCTCCATCGCCCACCGCGTCTTCACCGTCATCCGCGACGACCCGCCGATGATCGCCCGGGCGGTGCTGGTCCTGAAGGCGGCGCTGCCGCCCAAGACCGAGCTGCTGCTGGCCGAGAGCCGGCGGGGCCAGCTGCGCAAGCACGTGCGGGAGGCGCTGCGGCTGAAGCTGCCCGACCTGGCTGAGCCGCCCGAGACCCAGGTAGCGTTCGTCGAGTGATGGAGGAAGGGAGGATGTGCCCGTGATGGAGGCACCGGTCGCGACGGTGTTCGACCTGGCGCCGCAGCTCGGCTACCAGACGCTGCCGGTCATCCCGTGGCCGGACGTGGAGGCCGACATCTACGAGACGTGCCGCACGCTCGCGGACCACCTGGAGCGCTATCGCCAGCTCCACGACGTCACGCCCTCCGTGACCGAGGAGGAGGGCCTGCTGGAGACGGTCAACGACCTGATCGACCAGGCGCTGGAGCGCCCGGTCGAGTTCGGCCTGAACAAGGCCGTCGCCGACGACATCGCCGACTCCCAGGGCTTCCGCGACCGCGTCGCCAGGGCAGCGACGGTGCTGGCCTCGCGCCTCTACCCGCTGTCGCGCCTCCTCTACCTGGAGGAGGGCATCGAGGAGATCTACGTCTACCGCTGGGACAAGTGGGTCGTCCAGGGCAGCGGCAGCAAGGCCCAGCTGAGCACGGAGGGCAACCCGTTCAAGAACGACGAGGAGTGGCTCAACTTCTTCAAGGAGAAGGTCATCACGCTGCCGGGCAGCACGGGCCAGAAGATGCTGAGCCAGGGCCGGCCAACGGCCGAGGTCAACATCGGCGGCCTGATGCGGCTGGCGCTGCTGCAGGCGCCCGCCATCTCGGGGCCGACCAACGTGATCGCGACGGTCCGCATCCAGGGCGCCGCGCGGGTCCGGTCGCTGGACGACTACGTCAACCAGGGCCTGATGCCCCGGGGCGTGGCGGAGTTCCTGCTGGCCTGCGTGCTGACCAAGGCCAACCTCATGGTCTCGGGCGGCACCGGCAGCGGCAAGACGACGCTGCTGCGCGTGCTGGCCGGCTCGATCCCCTGGGACGAGCAGCTGGCGGTGCTGGAGGACAGCGCGGAGCTGCACCTGGAGAACGACCGCGGCGACGGCCTGCCGTGGCACCCCTACGTGCAGAGCGTGAACACGGTCGAGGCGGTCCTCAAGGGCGAGCAGGGCATCACGATGCGCGACCTGGTCAAGCTGGCCCTGCGCCTGCGGCCCGACCGCATCCTCCTGGGCGAGGCGCGCGACGCCTCGATGGCGGACGTCTGCCTGGCCGCGTCCACGGGCCACGACGGCTCGATGGTCACGCTCCACGCGGACGACGCGGAGGAGTCGATCCGACGCGCCGCCGAATACGTGATGATGTCGCCCGACTTCATCGGCAGCGCGAACGCCGAGAGCATGGCGCTGCGCCGCGTCCACCAGGCGTTCGACGTGACCGTCCACCTGCGCCAGGTCCGCGGCGCCCGGCGCCTGACCGGCGTCGTGGCCATGGGGGACGGCGTCGGGGACCGGCGCTGGGTCTACGGGACGGCCCCGGACGGCCGGACCGTCCGCGAGATCGCCCTGCTCGGCGACCTGCCGCCCAAGCTGGCGTACAAGCTGTCCCACCTGCTGTCGGAGGTGCCGCCGATATGACCTCCGCTCACCGCCGCCGCCATTGTCCGCGGCCTGGGCTCCAGGCCGCGGCCGGCGCTGTGCGACCCTTCGGAGGTTCCGCATGAGCCCCCTGCCGTTCTTCATCTCGATCCTGCTGATGCTCGCCCTCGGGCTGGTCGTCCTGCTCGCGGTGGGCGGGTTCACGCCCGGGCGGGCCCGCGGCCGCACCGGCCGGCTGCTGGAGCCGCTCCTCGAGAGGGAGCGGTATGTCGCCACCGGGCTGGGGTGGAGCCTCCGCGTCTGGCTGACCATCCGGCTGAGCGCCTTCGGCCTCGGCGCGGTGATCGGCACGCTGATCGGCACGCCGGTGGTCATCCTGGGCCTGGGCGCGATCGGGCTCTTCGGCGTTCCCTGGTGGCTGAGCGCGCGCGCGGGCCAGCGCAAGCTGGAGATGGACCGGGCGCTGGTCCCGCTGATGATCAACCTGGTCAACCTGCTCTCGCAGGGCCAGCAGACCCTCAACCACGCGCTCAAGGACCTGGCAGTGAACCCGGACCAGCGGCTGGCCTACGCGCTGGAGCCGCTGAAGAACGCCGACTCGGTCAGCGACGCGCTGGTCGAGGTGGCCAGGCGGGGCATGTCGCCGATGCTGGAGCGCGTCTGCGTCGACCTCCTGCTCTCGCTCGACCAGGCGCCCGAGGCCTTCATCGAGCAGGCGCAGAAGATCCTCATCCCGCAGTACGACCAGGACCTCGAGATCCAGGCCCGCAACCACGCCGCCGTCGCCGGCGGCCGCCAGAACGGGCTGATCGTCGTCATGGTCATGGCACTCGCCTTCGTGGTGGTCATGCGCGTCGACAGCCTGCGGGCGACGTACGCGAGCTTCGTCGGCCAGGTCATGCTCATCGTGGACGGGCTGATGGTCATGGGCATCCTCGGCATCCTCGGCGTCATGACCCCGAAGACGCCCTGGGTCCGCTGGGACGTCGCAGCGGTCCGCGAGCAGATGCGGAGGCGCTATGCCTGACCTGGCCCTCCCGGTGCTGCTGCTCATCCTCGGCTCGGTCCTCGTCGTCGGGATGTGGCGCTTCGGCGTCTTCACGCCCCGCGCCGTGGCCGCCTGGACCCGGATCGGCCGCCACCACCACCTGACGGACGAGCGGCCGCTCGACGAGCGGCTGGCCGATCGCGTGCCCTCGCTGGCCCGGTTCTTCCGCGAGACCAGCGTCCCTCGCCTCCTGGCGATCGCGAACCGCCGGGAGAGCCTGAACACCTGGCTGGTCAAGGTGGCGATCTACATGCTGATCGTCGGGGTCGCCCTGCTCATGCTGGACTTCGTGGTCGGCATCCGCACGGGCCAGGTCCCGGTGCCGCCCCTGGTCTGCCTGCTGGTGGCCGTCGGCTTCGTGCCGCTGTCCTACCTGTCGCTGCGGGCCGAGGCGCGCCGCCGCCAGGACGCCATCAACCGGAGCGTCGCCCAGTCGCTGTCGGAGATGGCCATCCTGACGTTCACCGGCCAGTACACGGTGTCCGGCGCGCTCGAGTTCGTGGCGCGCTGCCACCGCGACCGGGCGCTGCTGGACCTGCTCTCCGACGACAACTGGCGGCGCCTGGGGGAGTCCGACGACACCCAGCTGGCGCTGAGCCTCCGGCCCAACCAGCTGCTCAGCACGGTCACCATCTACCACCGCATCGGCCGGGCCTACGACGTCGAGATGTTCGACGAGCTGGCCACCAACATGCGCCGCATCGCCGAGAAGGGCCTGGTCTCCTCGGACGTGCTCACCTCCCTCTCCGCTGCGACCGGCAAGAAGCTGGCGGCCGACATGGCCGTCAAGACCGAGCAGGCGAGGCCCCGGATGGCGCTGGCGATCGGCATGATGGTGCTCCCGCTCCTCAGCCTGATCCTCTACCCGGCGGCCATCGCCGTCTCCAACGCGTTCCAGTGACCGCCCGCCGCTCACCCGTGGAGCTCACAGCGGCAGTCGTGGTCGCGACCGTGCAGCTCGTGTCGGCGTACGTCGTCCTCGGCCGCCCCGACCTGCGGGTGGCGATGGACTTCCTGGTCGGCACGCAGCCCACCATGGCCGGCAGCATCGCGGCCGCCCAGCTGGTGCTGTGGATCGCGGTGGTCGTGGCGCTCGCCGGGGTGCTCGTGGCGGTCGTGACCGGCGCCGCCACTGTGATCGGCTCGGCCCGGCGGGCCACGGCCTGGTCGCTGGCCGTGCTCGGCATC
>WNGQ01014559.1_pt1 | contig 11914 bp, 9 predicted proteins | sample 5407661 | NCBI WGS metagenome assembly WNGQ01 (sample SAMN13153382, study PRJNA577476) | soil metagenome | isolation source: 60 cm soil or saprolite under Garry oak tree replicate 2 | place: USA:California | collected 2016-06-15
CGCCCAGCGCATCGGCTATCGCGTCATCAGCCTCGACGCGCTGGTGGAGGAGGGGCTTGTGCCACTGGTAGAACACAGTGCGACCGCGAAAGTCGTGGTTGCTATTTAATATGGGAGGACGCAGCGTCCTGAAAGGAGACCACCTTTGATACGCACCATTGAACTCATTGCCTCTTACTGGACCATCGCAGGAGACGTGTATCCCACGGCCCCAAACGAAATCAGTCCGTTTCCCTTCGAAAAGCGGGTCGAGGTTGCTGCCAGAGCGGGTTATCGTGGCCTGGGTTTGCTGCATGCCGACCTCATGGCGGTTTCGAACCGTCTTGGCCTCTCGGAGATGAGACGAATTCTGGACGCCAATGGCATTCACCATGTTGAACTCGAATTGCTGTCCGACTGGTACGCCCAGGGGCCGGCCCGTGCCGCATCCGACATGGTTCGCAAAGACTTGCTTGAGGCGGCTGAGGCGCTTTCGGCACGCTGCATAAAAATAGCGCCAAGCATTGATGAACCCTCGCTCGACGACGTGGCTCTCGATATGCCGAGAATGATCGAGTCCTTTGCGGCACTCTCACGAGAAGCGGCGACATACGGGACCTCGATTGCGCTCGAAATCATGCCGTTCAGCAACATCCGAACCCTTTCCACGGCATTGGAACTCGTCAGCACGGATCCGCAACCAAACGGGGGTCTCTATCTAGATATTTGGCACATGGCACGCGGAGGAATTGATTACTCCGAAGTGGCGAAGATTCCTCAGCAATGTATCAAGGCGGTCGAGCTCGATGATGCCGACAGAGATGTGGTTGGAACGCTGTGGGACGACACGCGCTACCATCGCCGCCTGTGTGGCGAAGGTGCCCTCGACATACCGGCTTTTCTCTCGGCCATTCGCGAGGCGGGATACCGGGGGCCTTACGCCGTCGAGATTATCTCGCGGGAGTATCGTCGCCTCTCCCTTGAGGAAGAAGCCAAGCGCTCATTCGAGACCACCGTGGCTCAATTCCGCAACCTGGATTGACGGCTGCATCTCCAGGAAAGGAATACCGTTATGTCGGTATCAACCTATCGATGAACTAGCTTGAGCGTTGCGTGCATGGATGGACCTATTATGACCTACAAAGTGTCTTTCAGAACAAGCGAAGGAGCAGAGCAATGACTACGAAGGAACTGACGGGAAAGGTGGTGTGCATCACTGGTGCAGCCGGTGGCATCGGCTCGGCGATCGCACGGGCATTTGCCGGGGCGGGCACCCACCTCGCGTTGCTTGATCTCAACGAGGAAGGGCTTTCTCGCCTGGCGAATGAATTGCGTGGGAAGCGAACACCACCGATCAGCGTGAGTACAGCGGTGGCAGACTTGAGTACCGAACAGGGGGTCAAATCCGGTATCGCAGAGGTCCTCTCCGCTTTCGGGAATCGCATCGATATCCTGGTGGCCAACGTTGGCTTCCTCATTGCGCAGCGGTTTGAGGAGCTCACAGCAGAACACTGGCAACACGGATTCGCGCTCAACTTCTTTACCCACGTGTACGCCTGCCAGGCAGCGATTCCCCTGATGAAGCAGCAGGGAGGGGGCTCGATCATCTTTACCGGGTCGGATCAGGGTCTGCAACCTGACGCGGGATTGGGTCCCTATGCTCAGGCAAAGGCCGCGGTGCATAGCCTGGTCAAGATGCTCGCCAGGGAATTGCCCTCCGATGGCATTCTGGTCAGCGCGGTCGCCCCGGGCATGACGCGGACGCCGCTGGTGGAAAGGCTGATGGAGGGGTACGCACGAGAATTCGGGACGGACAGCAAGACGGCGGAGAAGCTCGAATTGCAACGGCGCGGTGTTCCGCTGGGCAGGTTGGGGGAGCCTGAAGAGGTGGCAGAAGCCGTACTCTATCTGGCAACGGCGGCCTACTGCAATGGAACGATATTGAATATCAGTGGGGGGAACGTGCGCTCGGTGACGAGCTAAACAGAGGGCGGTGCCCTCATCATGGTTTCCGCCGTAGGCGTGTCAACAGAGAAGAAAGGATGTCTGCACCTATGTTTGCCCCGCTTAAGATTGGAGTTATTGGACTGGGCCGTATGGGCCAGTTGTATGCACACACACTGATGACGCAGGTCGCGGGAGTGCAGCTTTATGCGGTGGCAGAGACCGCTGAACAGCTGAGAACCAGCACGGCTCGTGAGTTCAACGTGCCACACGCCACAGCCTCCGCACACGAACTGCTCTCCCTTCCTGAATTGCAGGCAGTGGTGATCGCCACACCCACTCAGACACACGCTGAACTGGTCGTAGCCGCGGCCAGGGCGGGCAAGGCTATTTTTTGCGAAAAACCGCTGGCCTTGACGCTTGACGCGACCCATCGCGTGCTCGATGTTGTCGCTGAGACGCAAATACCGCTCCAGGTCGGTTTCATGCGCCGTTTTGATGGAGCATATAAGAAGGCAAAAGCATTGATCGATGCCAGAAACATTGGGCGTCCTGTTACCTTTAAGTCTGTCGGACGCGATCCGTTCTGCCCACGACCGGACTATGCCGACCCCTCCCAGAGTGGTGGCTTGATTCTTGATATGGCGATTCACGATTTCGATCTCGCACGCTGGCTGATGGGTAGCGAGGTCGAACGGGTATCAGCGGAGGGAACGCTGCTGGTATGCGAGCAGCTGAAGCCGCTCGGCGATATCGATAACGCCGTGGTGAATCTGCGCTTCGCAAGTGGCGCGCTGGGCAACGTGGAAGTGAGCCGCAACGCCTTCTATGGCTATGATATTCGCACCGAAGTGCTTGGCTCTGAGGGTGCCGTCACGATTGGCACTCATCAGTATACACCCGTGGTCTTGCTCACACGCAATGGTGCTCAACACGATACCGTGCCGTACTTGCTGGAACGCTTCGGCGATGCCTACCGTGCTCAAATACAGCACTTTGCCGACTGTTTACGGACAGGCAAGCCGCCATCAGTTGGGGGTACAGATGCGCTGGCGGCTCTTAAAATAGGGATTGCGGCTACACGAGCATATCAAATGAGCCGTATCGTCACGCTTGATGAACTACATCCATAACGTATAGATAGAAGTCATCATTAATACCTGAGTTCGCACTTGAAGTAAATTATGTGCTCCTACTTTTGTTCAGCGCATTTGTTGCTTTTTCACAAAGCGCTTACTGATCACTTCATTCACGGTTGCTTCGATAAATGCACTTGAGATGGCCCAGGTGCTGGCTACTTCGACCATCCGTTCAGAAAATGAGCTTTTTAAGAGCAGGTCACCAATGCTCCACTTCTCCTTGCAGATGACTTTGACACTAGAGTACAATCGGAAGGTAGCAATACATTGGAGGATCTCATAGTTATTTGGATTGTGATCAAAGTTACTTGGAAACACCTTCCCTTGTTAGCGCAGTTATTTGGATTGTCCTAAAGAGAGCTCCTCACCACATCGATACAAGGGATGCGATAGGAGCGTAGCCTTCTCTTGCAAACGTGAGGTGCAAGCAGTAGGATGTCTCGGGAGAGAAGGGGATCTCTGAACACGGGCGCGCGCGAGGGATGACTATCACGGCTAGTGCCGACGGCAGGTCAACTCCTTCGACGTCGGGACTCTCACCAATACGAGGATGTTGTCCTGATGGGCGAAGAGGAGGACAGAGCAGAACGAAACGAAACGGTCGATGACCAGGAGAGGGAAAAGGAAACATGATCAACGGAGCGCACATCATTCTCTATAGCACCGATGCGGAGGCTGATCGGGTCTTCATCCGTGACGTGCTCGGATTTGCAGGGGTCGACGCCGGAGATGGCTGGCTGATCTTCCAGCTGCCGCCAGCCGAGATCGCCGTGCATCCCACAGATGGGCCGGGCAAGCACGAGTTCTACTTGATGTGTGACGACCTCGACAAGACGCTGGCGGACCTGACCGCCAGGGGCGTCACCATCTCCCACCCGCCGAGCCGCCAGGGTTGGGGGGTGCTCGCCTCGCTGAAGCTGCCGAGCGGCTCTGAGCTGTCGATCTACCAGCCGCGCCATCCCACCGCTTACGACCTGGAGGGCTAATCCACCGCTGTGTTTACTACAGCGGTCACTGCCAAATATGTGCGACAATGGGCCAAATATTTGTGACAGTTGTCAGTGGGTGCCCGGATTGACCGACAATGAGGGCATGCACCTTTTTCCCTTCCAAATCCTTCCACCGCTGACGGAGCAGTTCCTCATGGGCTCCCGCGTTGCTCATAAGGTCGGCAAGCCTGGCTGCCGACAGCTCAGCACGGACTCCATCGCGCTTCGCGCATTGCCGCAGTTCTTGCGTAGCAAGGAAGAGTTCGCGCTCCGTGTGCCCAGAGAGGCCCACATACGACGAGCGACAGGTGACCCACTGGCCCTGGACCTGCGCGTAGGCCGTACTGATGTCGAAGGGGTCGAACCGGATAGGAACGGCGGTTTTGACGACTTCCCCACTGCGAAACGCATTGTTCCAGTAATAAAAATGGTTCACCTTGATCCCGCTGCCCTTCTGGACCACAGCCGTGCCTTTGGCCGTCGTGGGACAGGTTTCTTTCAAAAAGCGATCATTGTAGGCCACGCGGACATGCTCTCGCTCACCGCCCTGCCGCATGCCCCACAGATAGGCCGCCTGAGGGGACATCCCAAGACTGCTGTGCTCATTCTGGTCATAGACCACATAGAGATATTCGACCAGGTAGGTGTAGAGGTCTGGGAGCGTCCAGAGGGCGTGCTCTTTCGGATCAACCGCTTTGGTCATGAGACGAGCTTGCTTGGCCGCCTGTGTGTTGCCAAGCAGCGTGTAGAGGAATTGCTCGTTGGTCGTATTGAAAAGTCTTTCAATCACGGACCCAAAGTGCGGTTGCGCCCAGGGACGGTACTTCTTGGTACAGCGGTGTTGTGCGAGCAGGCTCTCAAAGTAGACGCTGTGGAATTCCTTCCCCCCATCAACGATGATCGACTGAGGAAAACGCTCAAAGCGCTGCACGCAAATGCGCAGCACCATCATCACCGAGCGATAAGAGGGAGGATCGAAAGTGTGATAGGCGGCGAGCACCCTCCGGGAGTAGGCATCCATCATGAAGGTGACCCAGGGCTTACCTAGAAGCTGACCGGTCGAGGAACAGAGCACCTGGATGTCGAGTTCGGTATGATCGATATGGACGATCTCGAAGGGGCGACTGCCATGCCGGGGTGTATCATGCTGGAGTTCCCAATACCAGGGCTGTTCACGGTATGCAGCCCGCGCTCCCTCCCTGGCCTCCGTCTGATGAGGACCGGACCGCTGCGCGATGCGGTCGTAGAAGGCACGAGCGGAAAGCGCGGTGAGGTTGCGCTTTGTGCACTCCTGTTCGTAAGCGCGATACACGGTGGCAGCGGGAGCCTTCCGTGGCGTCTCAAAGAGTTGGGTAATGAAGGTCTCCATCAGGTCGCGAGGTGCCTGGGGAGCTTTGGGGGTCCGATTGCCCTGGGCCGCCTTGCGCGAGAGCAAGCCGACATACCCACAACCCAGCGTTGCCTCCGCCTCTCTAAAGCGTGCCACCAAACGGTGCAGGGTGCGAGAGGGGGTCTTCGCAGAGACATCTTTCTCCCCTTGCAGGTAGGCGACGACCTGCGCGTACCGTTCATTCGCCTGGCGCAGATCAGCAGGGCTGGCTAGAGACATTCGACGATCTACTTCGGGATTCGATCTGGGCAGTTCTTCAGACCGTTCCAGTGGCCTGATCTCCTCGGCATCCAGCGCATGGAAAAAGAGGGATGAAGGAATCTGGGCCGGTTGCCCTTTTTCTGACAACAGGGTAGTGGTCGTCTCACCTGGATTGATGAGCGTCCAGCACAGTCCATCCCACAAGAGCGGGGTGTTGGAGTCAAGGGGGCTGTCACTTCTGGCAACGGGCTGCCACACGGCTGATCAGCCTAGAGGGTAAGCGATGCGCGTAGGCGCGGGCCGCATCCTCAGAAAGATAGAGACGGACGCGTCCATGCTGAATCAAAGGGGCTGCATACAAATCAGCATACAGCAGGTTCTGGGCCAACATGGCATAGACATCATTGGGACGGACCCTGAGCCATCGCCAACCAATGCCGCAAGTGGGAGCCCTGGGATCTCCTGGATGCGTTGCAAGATGTAGGTGTGTATCTGTGCAGGGACAGTGAGGGGAACGCCAAAGTAGTCCTCTAAAAAGATGAGATTGTCGATGTAGGTAGAGTCCAGTTCCGCTGAGGATCGTACGCAAAAAGGGAGTCCCAGAGGCTCAAGTGCTTCTTCTGCTGGAGGACAGCGCCACCCTCCCCCCTCCACCGGTTGATAGCGCGCGGGGAAGCGCTGAGCGAGTCGGTGCAACTCGGACTCAGCCTTCCACTCCTCGAAACAGACGGACCCCTTGCGTAAGACCAGGAAATCGGGCGTGTAGTAATGCCCCTGCATCTTCCCGGGATGTCGGCCTGGGTAACGCAGTTTGAAGCTGTCCGGCTGGTCAAAAAATTCGAGCACCTCCGGGTCATGATCCATGACAAGGATCGCCCACAACTCCACTTTGTGGCTCTCAAATTGAATGGTCACGCCCATTTTCCGAGACGGATAGGTGCCGCTCACGTTGCCTGCGCGCGAGGTGACACGACGTACAGGAGGTCTGCTACGAATGGTGGCGAGATAGTCGCGGGTAGATGGCGCAAGCGCGAGCGCGCGACACCACTGTTCAAAAGCTGCAAGCGTCATCCTCGTGGTCTGCTGATCGTGGGTCAACGGTGCCTCTCCTTAGCCTGTCAAACACCATTTCGCGCTACGTCTGGGAGCTGGGTACAGAGTTCGACACCTACAAGGCACATCTGGGAAAGCGGATACACCACAAGCATAGCGTATTTGGAGAGAAAAACAATCCCTGTGAAGCATATGGTGGCAGTGTGAGGCATATCTTGGCAAAAAGACAAGAAGCAGCATGACAGTTTGCGGAGAAAATACAACACAACGACTCATTGCCACGATATGCCGCGCAAATGAGAATCACTGCCACACTATCCTGTAGGTTCGTTGCTGTTCCCTCAGCGCTTGCTTACTCTCAACTGGCTTCTGGACTAAAGACGTTGCCACTATATGCCTCACGAGCATTGCCTAGAGGCTGTACGAAAAGGCTTCTAGAGCCAGTTTCCATTGTTCAGTTTCCATTGGCTTCTGGAGCCATCTGCTCTTCTCACGACAACCAGCTGGGACAACAACCACCTGCCGTCTCCGGTTGAAAAGGCCCGACAGGCCTCGTACAGCCTCTAGGCAAACAGGCAGAAAGATGGCGTCTTCTCCTTGTCCGTGGAAGGAAAACAGGTTAGGGAATACAATCACGTGCAAGAGTCTTGATATGACATCACATTATGTCAAGTCTGTTCTCTCACCCTTGGTCCATACGACTTCCATGGTTTATGCTGTTCTTTGATCATCATGGTGGAACCCACCCAACACGGCAACGGCGATCACCTTGGTTGCCTGCTGAGATGCAGAAACAGAACGTACTGGCGGCTCCGCAATCCGCTGCCCAAGCCCTTGATGGGGTCGGGCTTGCTTGAAGGACATCGCAGACGCTTTGAGAAGGCGGCAGAGGTGCTTCTCCTGGAAGATCAGGAAGGAATCCAGACATGCTCGTCTCACCCTTCCCAACAAACGTTCACCCACGGCATTCGCGCGGCGCGGGTCCGAGACGGGGTTGGGAGCACGTTGATGCCACGTGTTGGTGCTCTTCGTGCGACATGCGGCCCGTCTTTCCGGTCGTTCTCCCCAATGAGAGAGGTGGGTGGTTGCCCAGACGCAGTTGCCTCTCGGAGCGGTACGCCCCATCCAGGGATCAGGAGGGGTTGGTGTCACCTTCACATGGATCCGCCTTCCGCGACCGTCACGAGGGTGTTGAAGAACGCCAAGAGCGCACGAACAAAGAGATCCGTCACCTGCAAGAAATCACAGGCCCCCACCCCCGACACCTCTGCCATATGATGGCGGAGAAAGGTCTTCCAAGTCTGTCCATGTGCTCGAAATGGCGCGAACCTGTCGCATCTCCTTTTGGATGGTCCGTTTCCTCATTCGACTATCTCGTTTGAGCAACTCGCCACGGATGCGCTGCGCTCACAAGACGCCGCTGATTTGCCGCCATCTCCTTGATCAGGCTGATCGTCTCGGCTAAGAGCCTCAGCTTTCTCGAGCACGCCTGGGATTTGTGCTTCCAAAACAGGCGGAAAAGCTCACGCGGCCCTCGCGAGCCTCGTCGTCTTCCTGGACAAGGAAAAGCGCCTGGTTCCAGGTCCGAACCATTCTGGCCTGTGCTGGCTACTTCCTTCGTGACGTCGCATACTTCTACCGCTTTTACATTTTCTATGTGAAGTATCATCCTCTTCTCTGCCTGGCAGAGGCATCTCGCTTGGGACATCCGTTCAGAAAATCGAAATTGTGCGTTCGATTGAACGAGCCCCCTTGCCGAGGGATGTGAGATTCGAGTACAATCAACAGGGGTCATTCTGTTCTTCCTCTCTAACGACGTGCCTATTTTCACGAAGGAGAAGTTAAATTGGTGTCTTGTGTGTTTACCTCAATCAAACGACGAATCTATTTCAGCTTACAGACACTCCAAAAACGTTTTTCGCGTTGGATAAAGCCACCAACGACTTCACTTTTGCTCGGAACATTTGCCGATATGTCCAGAGGAAAATCCGAACTGCTTGCGGAAAACGCACTGTTACGACACCAACTGATCATTCTTCGTCGACAGATCAAACGGCCGGTCTACCAGAAGACAGACCGGTTTCTCCTGGTGCTTCTGGTCAGGATGGTTCGGACCTGGAAACAGGCCCTCCTCGTCGTCCAGCCGGAGACTATTCCTCGCTGGCATCGTGAGCTCTTCCGTTTGTTTTGGAAGCGCAAGTCGAAGGCGCGCTCAAAACGGGTGAGACTCTCACTTGAGACGATCACTTTGATCAAGGACATGGCGGCAACCAATCGGCTCTGGGGAGCTGAACGGATCCGTGGCGAGTTGCTCAAGTTGGATATTCGGGTCAGCAAACGGACCATCCAGAAGTATATGAAACAAGTTCGCCGAAAACGACCGAATGGACAGAACTGGGCTACCTTCTTGCACAATCACACCGCAGAGATGTGGGCCTGCGATTTTTTACAGGTCACTGATTTGTTTTTCCGCTCGCTTTTTGCCTTTTTCATCATCGACATGAAATCGCGGAGGGTCATCCATGTGAATGTGACACGCGCTCCTACCGATCTCTGGGTCGCACAACAACTGCGAGAGGCGACTCCGTATGGAGAAAGACCAAAATACCTGATTCGGGATAATGATCGCAAGTTCGGACCGAGTTTTGCGAGGGTGGCAACAACAAGTAGCATTCAGGTGCTTCGGACTCCTTACCGGGCTCCACGAGCGAATGCTATCTGTGAACGCTTCCTGGGGAGCGTGAGACGAGAATGCTTGGATCATTTCCTGATCTTGCATGAGAAGCAACTCTACCATCTCCTTAAGGCGTATGTCGTGTACTTCAATCAAGCTCGACCGCATCAAGGGCTTCAACAGCAGATACCAGTACCGCCTGCGCCTCTGCACGACTCGAGTGGCAAGGTCATTTCTGTTCCCGTGTTGGGTGGATTACACCATGATTATCAAAGAGCAGCGTAAATCTTGAAAGGCATATTCATAAAGGGTGAGTGAAGTAGACCAAGCGGAATGGGGACCGTACCAAGGGTATTGAGTGGTTTTGCTTTACCTGCCTTGTTTCCTTTCTAGCAAACGAGGAGAACGCCTCATACCTCTGCTTGGTCGCCGAGGTATTTGCTTCACTATTCGCTGAACATTGGTTTGCCTGCTCTCGATTTTCTGAGCAGGTACATCTCTCTCTTCGTGATGGCAATGAGAGAGGAAAGAGATCGAACGGGAGTAATCCTCCAATTTTGCGAACGGATGTCCTAAGTAGCCAGCACAGGTGGAATAAGAAACCCACCCCGTTTGTCTGGAATGGCAAGCGACGCCGACGGCGCGAACGGGCGCGCCTGCGCCGCTTAGGCGGATCGGGGGCCGCTCTCGTCAAGGGGTATTCAATTGCTAGCTGACCCACTTAGCGTGTCAATGTGATAATTCAGTGGCTCACCCACGGTTCCGTGATTCTAAAATAAGGTGAAGCCGTAACTAAAAGCAGGACGGATGCAACTTATCTTTTGGGCTGGTAGAGAAATCAGAGCGGTAGGGCAAAGGAGCGCGAGCATGAATGCCGAGGAGGACCTGGATCATTTGATCGATCAGCAAGTCTCGAGAGAGAACCAGTTTTCTCCCAGCGATGACGAGATCGCAGTTAGCCTGGCTGCTGCGTGGATGCTTGTCCAACTTCAGGAGCTTGCTCTTCCACCCGAGTTTGCTCACCGCATGGATTTCTACATTCGTGCTCGTGCGCACTTGAAGCCTGAGCGGGGATAATGGGACGAAAAAATGGTGGACCCCGCTAGCTTGTTGTACTCGTGTTACCTAAAGAAAGGCGGTTTGCTATGCTCGATGAGAAAAACAAGCCTGAATTAGCGGGGATGTTGACGTATAACCGTGAATGGAACTATTTTGAATTAGATGGCTATGAGCTGCATTGCGGTGAGAGCGTTGAAGTCTCTGTCTTTGGCTATTGGATCCCCGGACACATTGCTCTGGATACAGCGGGATGGTCTCTGTTCACTCTTGATCGAGTGAGCATACTTCTCCAGAGCGGACTCCCTGCACGATTTTGTGAGCCGTCAGGCGGTTCTCTTCCTCCTCTCTTTCCTTCATCGCAGATGCTCCCGCCACGCATCCTGATTGTTGACGACGATCAAGATGCCTGGCATGGACGGCCTGGAGTTGCTGGCGAAGATTCACGAACTTCGGCCAGGGACACTCACACTGCTGATAACCGGCCACGGCGATCATGGTCTCGCACTCCAGGCCCTGCGGGGTGGCGCGTATGACTACATCCTGAAGCCGATTGACCGCGACTACTTTGTTGCCGCACTGGATCACGCCCTGCAAACACGCCAACTGCGTCGCCAGGTCGTCGAGCAGCAGCTGGCCTTAGAGCTTCATACCAAGTCGCTCGAGCACCTGGTGCAGCAGCGAACACACGAGCTTGTTGAGGCCAATGCGATGAAAGACAAGATCATCAGTGTTGTCTCGCAGGAACTGAACATTCCCCTTGCTCATCTCAAGGAAATGACACAGGTGCTCTCTCAGAAGCTCGAGGGTGAAGACGTGGCAGAACTTGTCAGTCAGAGCCTCGCTGACATCGAGCACTCGCTTCGCCGGACTGAAACGCTTGTGCAAGAGTTGCGGGACACCTCACATCTCGAGACAACGATGTTCATCCTCCACCCGCAACGCCGTGACCTGGTTGAGTTGTGCCAGGCCGTCCTCCAGGAGTACACAGCACGAACGGGTTCGGCTCTTGCTTGTGAAGGTCTGGATGCGCCCCTGGAAGCTGAGGTGGATGTGGATCGGCTCAGACAACTGCTCCTCAATCTGCTCTCCAACGCACGTGAGCACTCCACGAAGGGCTTGCCCATCACGGTAACGCTGCGACAAGCAGGAAAGAAAGCGGTGATTACGGTGGGTGATGTAGGTTCAGGTTCAGCACTGGGGCTGGATTCCTACGTCTCGCGCAAAATGGTGGAGCAACTCGGTGGGCGCCTCGAATTCCAAAGCTTTCCAGGCAACAGAAGGACCTGCTTCATCATGCTGCCACACGGCGGCAAGCCCACAACGGAGAACACAGATGCAGTTCAGCACTTCTGGAGCACAAAAGCGGTCTGGATGGTCAACGTTTGAGAGAAGAAGGGATCAATGGAAGCTGGATCAGGAAGCGTGCTCCCTCGTCTGCGCGATTGTCAACCTGGATCGTTCCCTGATGTTCCTTGATACTCCCAGA
>WNGQ01005908.1_pt1 | contig 11913 bp, 21 predicted proteins | sample 5407661 | NCBI WGS metagenome assembly WNGQ01 (sample SAMN13153382, study PRJNA577476) | soil metagenome | isolation source: 60 cm soil or saprolite under Garry oak tree replicate 2 | place: USA:California | collected 2016-06-15
CCTCCACGCTTGGGATGAGCTACCGTGCGGAACTCCTGCCAGAAGACAAGATCCGCATCGTCAAAGAGTACCAGGCGCAGGGGCAGATCGTCGTCATGGTCGGTGATGGCGTCAACGACGCGCCGGCTCTTGCACAAGCGGATGTAGGCATTGCGATGGGCGTCATGGGAACGGATATCGCTCTGGAAGCCGCGCATGCAGCGCTGATGCGGGAAGATTGGCGGCTTGTCCCGGATCTGTTCACGATTGCGAAACGGACCATGCGGGTCGTGAAGATGAATCTATCCTTTACGATCCTCTACAACCTGGTTGGCCTCTCGCTCGCCGCGTTTGGCATCTTACCGCCTATTCTGGCTGCTGCGGCACAATCCCTGCCCGATCTGGGGATCCTTGCCAATTCGTCACGGCTGCTCCGTCAGAAGCTCCCAAACACGGCAGTCATCCCACCCGCTCCAACGACGCCTGACGTGTCACCAGCAGTCGAGGGGAAGGAAACCTGTGGATGTGGCAACCAGGAGTGCTGTGGATCATCTGATGGGTTAAAGCCAGCAGTCCAAACGATCACGCTTGCTCCTCGTGGAAGCCGGAAGCGAGAGCGATAAGACGGACACCTCCCAGAACAGGAGGCACACAGCGACGCCTTGCATCGCTGGTGTGCCTCTTCTTCCTCATTGCTGCTGCTGCACGAGGCGTCCATGCGCTTACTTTTCCGTCTGCTTGCCGCCATCGGTGGAGAAGCAGGCTGTCCTGTTGCTTTGCTTCACCTCCTTCTGATTTTTCTTCCCCTTGCTTTTTGTTTTATGTAATGATAAAATTAATTTTATAAAAATAATTTTTAGAGAGATAAAAATTAGTGCGGGAGAAGCAACGATGAACGAGCCCATTCAGGACCTCGCCCCGCGGATCAGCGATTGCTTGAAAGTGATCTATGGCATGCAGGAACGCGGGCAGAAAGTCTCCACCTCTGCCGTGAGCAAGCAGTTAGGGACCAGTGATGCGACCGTCACCATGCTGTTTAAAGATTTTGCGGCAGCAGGGTGGGTCGAACATGTGCCTTACCATGGGGTCCACCTGACCCCACTCGGGGAACGCAGAGCGATGGAAGTGATTCGACACCATCGCTTGCTCGAACTGTACTTAGCACGCCAGCTCGGCTACCGGTGGGATCAGGTACACGCAGAGGCAGAGCGGTTAGAGCATGTCATCTCTGAAGAGTTTGAAGACAAGCTCGATGCGTTGCTGGGCCATCCCACCGTTGATCCGCATGGCGATCCGATCCCCAGTAAAGACGGAGTGATCATGAGTTCCCCAGGCTCTCCACTGCGAGCACTCAGAGAGGGGCAGCCAGCCATCGTGTCGCGGATCATCGACCAGGACCCAGAAAAGCTGCGCTACCTGGGGCAGCTCGGCTTGTACCCCGGGAGCCGCGTGCAGGTCCTCGAACGAACGCCTTTCGGGGGTCCCTTGCGTCTGCGCGTAGGTTCGGAGGACCAGGCGACCGAGCATCTGCTTGGACCAGAGCTGGCCCAACAGATCCTGGTCACACCCAGTGAGGTGGGGGAACTGGCACACAGGTAAACATAGCAAGAAGCATGAGAGGAACCTGTTCATGGCACGTATCTCGTCATTGCGTGAAACCGGACCACACCCCATCATCGAGGCACCGCTCCCGGCAGATCGCAGCACCGTCACAGCGGCTCACACCATCTTGCAGGGACGGCAGGCCCGAAGCAGCCTCGCCCATCTTCTGCCCTTTCTGGGGCCTGCCTTTATCGCCTGCGTGGCCTACATTGATCCCGGCAATTTTGCCACCAACATCCAGGGCGGCGCGGAGTTTGGCTACTTGCTCGTCTGGGTTATCATTGCCAGTAATCTGATGGCGATGCTCATTCAGTCGCTTTCCGCGAAACTGGGGATCGCGACAGGCAAGAACTTAGCCGAGGTGTGTCGGGAGCAGTTTCCACGCCCGGTCGTCTGGGCTATGTGGGGAATCACGGAAATTGTGGCGATGGCAACCGACCTCGCCGAGTTCCTGGGGGCGGCCCTTGGCTTCAATCTGCTGTTTCATCTGCCACTGCTGCTAGCAGGCATCCTCACGGGGGTCACCACCTTTGTGATCCTGGCTTTGCAGCGCTATGGCTTCCGCCCCTTGGAGGCCGTGATTGCTGCGCTTGTTGGGGTGATTGCCCTCTGTTACCTGATCGAAACCATCCTCGACCGTCCTGATTGGGGTCAGATTGGACTGCATGCTGTCACCCCTCAGTTCAGTGGGACAGAAAGCGTGCTGCTCGCTGTTGGCATTCTCGGGGCGACCGTGATGCCCCATGTCATTTTTCTGCATTCTTCCCTGACACAGCATCGCATTGTGACCCATAACCCCAAGCAACTGCGTCGTCTGTATCGTTTTCAGCTCGTGGATGTCGCCATCGCCATGAGTTTGGCCGGAGTCATTAATCTTTCGATGCTGGTGATGGCCTCCTCCACCTTTTACACCAATGGCCTCTTCACCGTTGCCAGTATTGAAGAAGCCTATCGCACCCTGACCCCCCTGCTCGGCAGTGCCGCCAGCATCGTCTTTGCCATTTCGCTGCTCGCTTCTGGACTCTCCTCTTCGACGGTGGGAACCATGGCCGGACAGGTGATCATGCAAGGGTTCTTACATGTGCGCATCCCGCTCTGGGTACGTCGCCTGGTGACGATGGTGCCAGCACTCGTGGTGATTGCTCTGGGTCTTGATCCGACCAGAACGCTGGTCATCAGCCAGGTCGTGCTCTCCTTTGGCATTCCTTTCGCGCTGATCCCGCTGGTGCTCTTTACGCGCCGACGAGATCTGATGGAGGAATTGGTCAATCATCGCCTGACAACACTCGTGGCCAGTCTGGTTGCCGCCATTATCGTGGTCTTGAATCTCTATCTGCTGTGGCAAACGTTCTTTGGTGGTCATCTCTAAGCAGAAGAGGCTCCGTGCGGGAGCCGAGAAATGAGGAATCATGAACACCCTCTCAACTATCCTCATCTATGGAATAGCAGGATCAGTGCTGATTTCAGCCGTGTTGCTCGGCATGATCGCGGTGAATCCACGCCTCATGCTTCAGGATTATCCCAAGGACGTTCAAGCAGCAGTTCCTCCGAAAACTCGCGAGGAAAAGCGTCAGACGCTCTACTGGGGTCTGCCTTTTTGGCTGCTGTTGATCGGTTTCCCAACCGCCTCAGCGCTCTCGGCAAAAGCGGCACACGCTGGTTTTCTTGAGATCTTCTTGAGTGCCTTTGGCGTCGTGTTTGTCTTTAATCTCGTAGACTGGCTCATTCTCGATTGGCTCGTCTTCTGCACCATTACGCCACGATTTGCCGTCCTGCCGGGAACGGAAGGCATGGCCGGGTACAAAAACTATGCGATGCACTTCAAAGGGTTTCTGATCGGAACGGCGCTCTCAGTGGTGACAGGGCTCATTATTGCAGCTATCATCGCCTTTGTTTAAAGACTGGGGAAAGAGGTTCTCTCTGTTGCGATCAGTGAGAGATCTCTGGCCATGCCCTGAGAAACGAGAGGTGTCTTCAAGCAGCATCCCTCGTTTCTCAGGGCAAGGCGCTACTTCTATCACATATGGTATCCTAGCCTTCCAAATATACTTAAAGACTATCTGCTCTTTGAGATGAGAGTTGTGGGCGCTACAATTATGAAAACGCGCATTGAAACGTATCGTCGTGAGTATGTTTACAACGCAAAAACAAGGCATCGAGGGAGTCTACTAAGTTTGAGTAGGAGACCTTTCCAAAGCGGGGGCATACTGATCGCTTGGTAGAAATGATGTCGTCCCCCTGTTGTATGAGCCAGCAACTGAGCAGAAGACCACATCAAGCTAACCCCCACTTTGAAATGGTCTCCTATTTGCTCACTGACAAAAGTGTTATTGGGTCCAAGCCGTTCTCCCCTCACTTCAAGCAAATGGCTTTCACCAAAAGGGACTAGTACAGACCCGCAGAAATTGCCCAGGAGCCTGAGGCATGTCGTACTCACAGAATTCCAGAGAAGGATCATGAATCCCTCACCCGCAGGACAATCTTGCCCCGCGTGTGTCCTTTTGCTGCTTGCTCGTAGGCCTGGCGCGCCTGGGCCAGGGGGAACACCGTGTCGATGATGGGCCGGAGGTGTCCCGCATCCATCAATGCGCCAATGTGGATCAGTTCATCGCGGTTGGGTTCGACCACAAACCAGGCAAAGCGCACGTCATGTCCCTTTGTCACAGCAGGGGGAGGTGGGGGACTGACGACGGAGACAAGCACTCCTCCGGGTTTGATCACCTGCCAGGAGCGCTGCAAGGTGTCGCCGCCCACCAGATCGAAGACCAGATCGACCCCATGGACCACCTCCTCGAAGCGCGTGGTGGTGTAGTCGATGACCGCGCTCGCCCCCAGTTCGCGCAGGAAGTCGCCATTGCGTGCCGAGGCGGTCGCGATGACCTGCGCCCCAGCCCAATGAGCCAGTTGGACGGCAAAGACGCCAACGCCCCCTGCGCCTCCGTGGATCAGAACGGTTTGCCCCGCAGCGAGGTGCGCATGGTCAAAGAGGGCCTGCCAGGCTGTCAACGCTGAGAGCGGAACGGCGGCGGCCTGCACATGGTCGAGCGGGCCTGGTTTGGGAACCAGCTCGCCCAGCAGGGCAATGGTAGAGTCGGCCTGGGCGCCGTCGCGACCATAGCCGAGCATGGCATAGACCTGCGAGCCTGTGACGAGCGTCGTGACTCCAGGACCGACCTCCTCTACCACTCCTGAGAGGTCGCGTCCGGGAATCGGCAGTGCGCGTGGGCTTCCCGCCGCGGTCTGATAGGTCTCGTCCCATTTCAGCTCGGTGGCGATGATCCCCGCCGCGTAGACACGCACCAGCACTTCTCCCGGACCTGGATGGGGTTGTGGCGCGTCTTCATAGACCAGGTGATCTGGACCGCCACGGCCATGGATACGGATCGCTTTCATGTCCTTGTCTCCTTCAGGAGCACATTTATGGTCGCATGTGTGCCATCTGCCGACAAGACTCTGCACAGCGCCGACACTGATCAGCGCAAGCTCTCAGCTGGGCATCGGTGCCTCTGCCTACCTGATCACAGGAAACGGCGCACTGGTCGCACACATCAGCGCACACAGTGCAGATGGTTGCGCTGATGGGGGAACTCCGCAGCATGAAATCTTCGCTGAGCTGGCAGAGCTGGGCGCAGTCCTCTAAGAGCCGCAGATGATCGGGCGCGACGTGGGGACCCCCTTGCTGGACAGAATACTGGATCGTTTGGACGCAGATCAGATGACACTCTTTACAGTCATCAATAGCCCGTTGAACAACGGGCTTCGTTGCTTGCATACGTTATCCTCCTTTACGTGCCCTCGGTGATGTGCCATCAGAGTATACATACAAACTTGCAACGGTTCTTGCCTCACCGAGAGTGTGTAAGAACCACTCAATGTAAGTGTTTTCACTTTCCTGTTTGCTACTGTTTTGTATAGGGAGTATACGCCCAGTGACCAACAATAGTAACAAGACCGATAGTGACACTTTACCCGGATCTTTGCCCATCTAGTGAGCCTCCGTGCTTTCCTCCAGTTCTCTTTGCTCCTGTGCATCCAACTGGATGGCGAGGGACGCGATATTTTCTTCGAGATGGGCCACCGAACGGGTGCCGGGAATCAAGACCATCTGGGGTGAGCCCGCTCACCCCAGACGCCGGGCCCAGGGAGCTGCATGGTGCCAAAGCCCATGCGTGAGATGATGGCGTCGCCCAGGGTGACCGTGCCAGCAAGGCTCGCATGGAGTTCGTTCTTGTTCTCGCGTTGGGAAGTTATTACATCTTCTCCTTTGGAAGAAACAGACCCTGGTGGTCTCATCTGGTACATCCGAGGATTCCGCGGGCGGAATCGGCAGCAAGCTGCGGGCCGTTGCCAGACCAAAAGCCCGTGTTGCAGAGATCCACTGCCCTCTCAGGTATCCATGCCGATTGCGCAGGCGTCATCCTGGCATGCGCCTCCAAGACCGCTAGTCGATCTCCAGGCGACTGATCAGGTCACCCTGGAGAGTAAAGCGCCATTGCAACTCGGCGGTGCCACCGGGGAAGTTGCCGGTGATGCGGCCAGTCACGAGGTAGCTCTGCTCACCGATGCGCTGGGTGCCGCTCACCTGGGTGGTGTACTGGTACTGGGACGCCGCACCTTCCCGCCAGCCTCGGATCTCGGCGGTGCCGTGGTAGGTCTGACCTTCAGCGACGACAACCGCCTCGTCGGTGAACAGCGCAACGATGGCGTCGATGTCACGACGAGCGTCAGCATCGAAGTAACGGGTGATGACGAAAGCCTCAGGGATTGACATAGAGCCTCCTTGCGGAAATAGCGCAGGAGAGGAGAATATGATAGAATACAGGGCAAAACAAGAAGGAGACTTTTCTTATGCCCTCCCCGCAAGCGCGTCCGATTCACCTGAGTCCCCTCCAACACGACCTACTCCAGCGGCTGGTCAAGCGCACCACGAGCGAGCAGCGACTGGTCAAGCGCGGTCACATCATCGCGAGAAGCAGCTGAGGGAACCAGCAACACCCAGATTGCACACCACCAGCAGGTGGATTACGAAACGGTGCGAAGCTTCCGAGATCGCTGGTACGCAGCGGAGTCGCGCTTACAGGCCATCGAAGCGGCAGGCAAGCCGAAACTGCTGAGTCAGGCCATCGAAGTGCTCTTGACTGATGAGCAGCGTCCGGGAGCGCCTGCGACCTTCACGTTCGAGCAGTTCATGCAAATCATGGCCCTGGCGTGCGAAAAACCAGAGGAGGCAGATCGGCCGGTGAGCGCCTGGACGCCACGCGAGTTGGCTGATGAAGCGGTCAAACGCGGCATTGTCAGCAAGATTTCTTCCCGCACGGTGGAGCGCTTTTTAAAAGGCGAGCGCTTTACAGCCTCATCGGAAACGGTATTGGCTCACGCCGCCCCCCGACGATCCTCTTGAATTAGCTGAGCAGATCCGCACGGTGTGTGAGGTGTATGAGACCGCCCCAAGGCTCGCCGCGACGGGCACACACCTGACCAGTACCGATGAGATGACCGGCATCCAGGCCCTCGAACGTCTCCACCCCTCGTTGCCCATGCAGCCCGGTCACGTCGAGCGCGAAGAATTTGAATACAAGCGGCATGGCACCTTGAGTTTGATTGCCAACCTGGACGTGGCCACCGGACAGATTGTGGCTTCCAGCATGGGACCCACGCGCACCGAAGCCGACTTTGCCGCTCACATCGCTCAGACCATTCAGACGGACCCCGAGGCGGCCTGGATCTTTGTCACCGATCAGCTTAACACTCATCAATCCGAAACGTTGGTGCGCCTGGTCGCTGCGCAGTGTGATATCCAGGAGGAACTGGGCGAGAACTCGCAAAAGTGGCCATCTCGCCAGCATGAGTACGCGCGCAGCTTTTCTCTCCGACCCCGCTCATCGCATTCGTTTCGTGTACACTCCCCGGCACAGTTGCCTTTCTCAACCAGATTGAGATCTGGTTCAGTATCCTCGTCCGTCGCTTGCTTTCCCGGCACAGTTGCCTCTCCGTGCAGGAGTTGCGCACCCGCATCCTGACCTTTATTGCTTACTACAATCGCACGTCCAACGGAGCCTTTCACTGGACCTACAAAGGGCCTCCTGCCCGTTCCTAGACTCCCGCGGAACTTCCGCGAGGCTGTACTAGGAGCCCATTTTCATGTGAGTTGACACGACCCTTTGAGTGCGGAGAAGATAACCGATGTCCAGTTGACCGAGATAAGAGAAGCCATCCAGCGCTTCGGAGAGCGGACAGATCTTCATCTGTTCTTTGAGTCTGCTGAGTACTACCACACAGCTGTCGAAAAAGAGCGTCTTCGCTTCCTTTTCCGACTTCAAGTTGTGCTGTATCATCGAAGGCAAGTCTCTACACTGCCTCGCATTCGCCACCCACACCCGTCTAGTCATGCTGCATCCAAATCTCGCATGATTGCAGTTCTTGATCGATATCTCGCGGCCCGCCGTCTCACCGATGAGCCTGGCACAGTCAAGAGATTCAACACGAACATTCGCCAGCTCATTGCCTGGATTGAGCAGGCATATCCAGAGCTTGAAAGCTTTGCCCAGGTGACGCGGGACCATGTCCTTGCATATGCCGATTTCTTGACAACCAACCCTAATCCCAGGACAGGACAGCCGCTTGCTACTAGCACCAGGCGACAAGTGCTCTCCAGCCTCTCTGTCTTTTTCCAGGAGGTAGTTGCGTGGGGGTGGGACGATGTTCCCAGTCGTCCGCCGCTTCAAAGCGGCGATCTGCCGAAATTACCTCAGCGCGTTCCGCGCTACATTCCAGAGCACGAGCTTGATCAGTTCATGCCGGCCATTCGCGCTCTGGAGGTGCGCCACGCAGCGCGCGCAGGCAGGCTTCGAAATATGGGCAATTCGCCACATCCTTCAAGATGGGCTTCGGCGTGCTGCTGAAGGCAGGCATCAAGCCAGGCGATTGAGTGGCACGCGGGGATTTTCTGGGAACGATGAAGGATCACATCCACCTCAGCCTCGATGATCCCTACCATGACACATCTTATAGCGATTGTTCGCCGGGGGTGCAACGAATGTGTCGTCCTGTTCCTTTTAACGGCCGATACTTCACGATCGAGAATCAGGGCTTTGACCCGGATTCGATTTGAATGGAAATCTTATACATGATCAGTGTGATGGCGCAACTATTGTCTCGACGAATCACGAGAACAAAGGATAAGCAAGAGGTATGCTGTATAATCCACAGATCTTACATACCCTCCTCTCAGAAGAACCAACCCCAATTTCTGAGGCAGGAAGGGGGTTGAGGCACTTTTCTCTCCGATGCGAAAATCGCATCGGAGATACTGGATTTTTGCCGCTCACAAGTGGGTAAACATACCGTTTGTGCATCACTTCTCTATTGCTTGCATGCTGACGATTATACAGTGGTGATTTATGCAAGCAAATCTCGCTGAGAGGATAATCCAGGAAACCGTACTTAAATGTGAAGTGAGGAAGTTGATACTTATACACTCTACTCACTCCTAAAAGGACCTACCCCAAAATGTGAGGAGAGAAGCGGGCTGGTGATCAATCCGAATGGACGCAATTTGTGCGTCCGAAATTTGGAATTTTGCGGCAAAAGCGCCGGTAAAATTGAGTCGGTAATCTTCGCCTCAAGGTAAAATTAGACAGTATCAGCGGGTATCATCTGAGTTTGATGCTCAAGGAGAAGGAAATGGAGGGCGTCTTTATGAAAAGTAAACCTAGAGAAGATGGCCAGATGGTTATATTGCTGTATGCTTGCAACGAAGCATATAGTCTAAAAGTGGCACGGGACAACCGATGGAAGAGTGCATGCTGATTAATAAGGCAGGATAAGCAGCATGATGGATGAGCGATGCTTTCTGATCACTGTTGGTCAGTGACTGCCGAACAACTGTCGGCTTACAGTCAGGTGATAAAGCGATTTCCTCTCATTAGGTGTAAGCTTACAGAGAAATGGTTGTACTGCCCCCATCAGGTTGGACACAAATTCCGTGGTGCTTAGTGAATGGTGGTCTGCTGGGTTTGCTGCTCCCTCCATTGGCTTTCAAACTCGGCTGGAGTGAGATAGCCCAGGGAGGAATGAATGCGCTTGTGCATATAGACCTCATCGAGAAAGCGTCCTACTTGCCTGACAGCATCAGCATAATTCACGTAGTCGGATAAGTCAACCTCTGGAGTGCCCCCTTGTGACCGGACAAGGGTCATAGGGAGGTTTCCCTGGCCAAGCTATATGCCTCCTCAAATTCTGTGGGTGGCAGATAGCCTAAACTCGAGTGTAACCGTTTGGTGTTGTAAACATCCTCGATAAACTCACGGATGTTGTCCTCTGCCTCTTGAAACGTTTGGTACTGCTTCAAGTAGACTTCCTCGCGCTTCAACGTCTTGAAAAAGCTTTCGGCTTTGGCATTGTCATACGGGTTGCCGACCGCTGACATGCTCACGTGTGCCTCAATGCTGCGCAGCTGAGTGACATACTCGGTACTCGCATATTGTACACCTCGATCGGAATGATGGATCAAGCCTGCTTTGACCTGGCGAGTGGTTAACGCCTCTTCTAAGGCTCCGAGCGTCAACTGGGTATCAATCCGTTTCGAGAGCTTCCAGCCGATACACTTGCGTGAATAGGCATCCAGGATCGCAGCTAAGTACACAAAGGTACTTGGAAGCCGGATATAGGTGAGATCGGCCACCCACACCACATCTGGCGCCTCAATGGTCATCCCTTTGATGAGATTAGGATAGACCTGATAGGGATGCTGCGAGTCCGTCGTATGGACAAAGTGCCGCTTTAATTGGCACAGCAAGGACTCTTCTCGCATGATCCGCAGCACCCGCTTATGGTTGACGATCCAGCCAGCTCGCTTGAGCGCATGAGTGACGCGACGATAGCCATAGCCAGCAAACTCCAGGATGATGCACTCGATGGCATCACGCAGCTCCACATCGGCCTCGCCCGCCTCGGGTCTGCTCTGTTTCTCATAGTACCAGGAGCGACTGACCTGCAAGGTCTCACAGAGCTGGCTGATTGGACGCTCAGGCCTGTCTTGATGCACTTGGGTGATCACTGCGTGCCGCTCCTCGATCCGACCTGGCGCAAGGCTTTTTTTAACACGGTATTCTCCCAGGCCAATTGCCCGCAAAAGCGCTCTAATTCAGCCACCTTATGCTCTAAGGCTTCTTGCTCTGTCGCCTCTTTCTCCGTAAATGCTGCCTCTCCACGCTGCTCGTATTCTTTGCGCCACCGGTCCAGCACACTATTGGACAAGTTATGCTCTCGGCAAACTTGAGCAGGACGCTTCTCTCCAGTGACCACCTGGCGCGCCACCTCTAACTTGAACTCTCGACTGTGAACCCGTCTCTTTATGGTTGTTCTCCTTGGTCTCACTGCCTTTCAACAGTATATGACACATTTTTGGAGAACCTCCCTTTCTTCAGTGTCCGCTCTCACGGGTGCAGTCCACTCCTCTTCTTTGATGGTCCGCATCAGCCGTTCGGCATACCCATTTTGCCAGGCAGCACCGACCTCTGCCATGCTGATCTGCACTCCTGCTGCTTGCAACCGTGCGGTAGAGGCCGTGGCTGCGTACTGTACAGCTTGATCCGAGTGATGAATCTCAGGTGTGTGGGAGGTCAGCGCTTGCTCCAATGCCCGCAAAGTCAGGCTCTGATCGAGATGACGCCCCAGATGCCAGCCGCGAATGCCACGCGTAAAGACATCCATGAGCACCGCCAAGTACACGAACTCCTCCAGGAGCCCAATATAGGTGATGTCACACACCCAGACCTGATCTGGATGGACAATCTCCAGATGCTCCACTAAGTTCGGATAGCGAGGAAAGGCATGGGCACTGTTGGTTGTCCCCTTGCGTTTGGCTTTGCGTCGAACTGGGAGCCCACGTTCGCGCATGATGCGTTCCACCCGCTTGTGGTTGACCACTTGTCCCTGTCGCCGCAGTTGGTGCGTGATGCGTCGATAGCCATACCGGGGATAGTCGGCTGCCACTGCGGTCCCTGGCCTGACGCACCTCCTGCTCATCTGACGGCGCTCGGCGATGGTAATAGGTACTGCGGGCTACCTCCAAGACCTCACTTATCTGGGTGATCGGATACTGCTGTGCCAACATCTGCATCACCACCCGTTTCTGTTCGGTTGCGAGCTCAACATAGACGAGGCTTTTTTTGCAATCTCCAGGTGCATCGGAAACTGTTCAGACTTGACCTAAAGAAGTTTTCATGGTCAAGGTAGCCAGGCATTGGTGGAAGGGATTGAGGTGCTGTGCCATCCAGGTCCCAAAGAGACTAGCGAGTCCCATGCGGGTCTGGGAACCTTTGGGACTGC
>WNGQ01005910.1_pt1 | contig 11913 bp, 9 predicted proteins | sample 5407661 | NCBI WGS metagenome assembly WNGQ01 (sample SAMN13153382, study PRJNA577476) | soil metagenome | isolation source: 60 cm soil or saprolite under Garry oak tree replicate 2 | place: USA:California | collected 2016-06-15
GCCGCCGCCGGCAGCCAGCCCACGTAGCGTCCAGGCTCGGGCACGTGTCGGCGCGGCGCCGTATCGATCACGAAGGCGCGGACGCCCCCGGGGGGCTCGGCGGGCAGCGTGTCGGGGACGAACGGAACGCTCGAGCCCCACGGCAGGAGCAGGCGTACCGTGGCGCCGGGCGTGGCGCGCACACTCAGGGGAATCCCCTCCTCCAGCGGCAGCGCGAGACTCCCCGCGGGCGTGAAGCTGGTCGTGTCGATCCACGCCGCCCGTCCGGCTGGGGGCCGGAACTGTGGCGCGACGCGCGCGGTGAAGACGGTGCGGCTCGAGTCGGCGCCGTCGGTCGCGGCGATGTGGAATTGCGCGACGGTGTCGTCAGGCAGCGGTAACCAGGCGATCCACGCCCCGTTTGCCAGCACGGGCACGGATTGCCCGTTGATACCGAGGCGCACGGCTCCCCGGCCGCCGCGCACCGCGCCGAACAGGAACGCGGAGTCGTGCGACTGGATGACATCGGTGACGGCAGGATAGACGACGGCGATACGCAGCGAGTCGCGGACCGGCGCAATGGGCGCCGGGAGGGGTCCTCCGGACACGGGCGAGGTACCGGAGCGCGGGACCGCGCATCCGGTCACGACGCTCACGAGTGCCGTTCCAACCAGCCGCGCCAACGTACGAGACGACCCACGAGTACGTTGGAACGGCACGAGCAACACGCCGACCGATCGCACAGGACGCGCAAGGTAGCATCGGCCCTTTCAGCCCGCCAATTTGCCTAATAGATTGGCAGGGCGTAACTTCTGCGCCGAGTGGAGCACTTCCGGCAGTGACCGCCTGCCCTTATTGCGGCCGGGGGAACGACCCGGGCGCGCTGTTCTGTGTGGACTGCGGCAAACCCATGAGCCAATCCGCTAGGCGCAAGGCCCCCGCGGCGTCAGCGGGCGGGGGGACGGGGGGAGCCGCGTCGTTACCGGACACGCGGGTCGTGGCGCGCCCCACAGTGGCCCAGGGCGAGCCGATCTCCTGCCCGTTCTGTGGTAGCCGTGCGAGCGGGCAGCAGCCGTTCTGTCCCCAGTGCGGCCGCCGACTCACGGCCCCCAGCTCCGGCCCGAACTGCCCGCGCTGCGCCTCGCCGGTAGCGCCGGGGATCAAGTTCTGTGCGACCTGCGGCGCGCCGCTGGCCGATGTCGCGGCCGCGCGGCGGGCTCCCTCGGGACCCTCGGGAGCGGGAGCGACGATCACACTCGTGCTGCTCGACGATCTGGGTAAACCGGTGCAGCGTTTCGAGCGCTCGGCGCCCGACACGACCATCGGCCGGCAGGACGGCGACATCCGTTTCCCCGAAGACGTGTTCTTGTCGCCGTTGCACGCCAAGCTGTCGTGGGAGCACGACACCCTCGTCGTGCGCGATCTCGGCAGTCGCAACGGTACCTGGGTGTTTCTCGAGCAAGCACATCGTCTGCTGGACGGCGACCTGCTGCTGATCGGGTCTCAGGTGATCCGGTTCCGGCGGCTGGGGTACCCGGGGCCGCATCCGCCCGACGCCGACGCCACCAAGCGGATGGGCAGTCTCATCCCGAGCGCCGATATCGCGAGCCTCACCCAGCTGCGCTCCGACGGCAGCGTGCGCGACGTGATCCAGCTCTCGCCCGGCCGGGACGTCGCCATCGGCCGCGAGCAAGGCGACTGGCTTTTCCCCTACGATCCGGCCATGAGCGCGCGCCATGCGCTGGTGCGGTCGGAAGACGCGGATTTCGTCGTCCTGGACGCCAGCAGCCGCAACGGGATCGCGCTCGCCGCGCGCGGCGACATGGCGCTGCGCGATCAGTCGCGGATCCTGGTGGGCGACAAGCTGCTGCGGATCGAGATTCCGGCGTGAAGATCTGCCCCGTCTGTGCGACCCAGTACCGCGACGACGTGCGATTCTGCCCGAACGACGGGCAGACGCTGCGCTCGTCGGGGCCGACGCACGATCTCGTGGGTCAGGTGCTGGCCGACCGCTATCACATAATGAAGAAGCTGGGCGAGGGAGGCATGGGCCAGGTGTACCTCGCCGAGCACGTGAAGATGGGCCGCCGCAGCGCCATCAAGGTGATGAATCCCTCTATGGTGCACGATCCGGAGGCGGTGGCCCGCTTCAATCGCGAGGCGGCGAACGCCAGCCGCATCTCCGACTCCCACGTCTGCGCCATCTACGACTTCGGTGAGACCGAGGACGGGCTCATCTACCTGGCGATGGAGTTCGTGGAGGGCGAGCCGCTGACGGAGCTGCTGGCGCGCGAAGGGGCGCTCCCCGTCGCGCGGGCCGCGGACATCTGCATCCAGGTGGCGGCGGCGCTCCAAGCGGCTCACGACCTGGGCATCGTGCACCGCGACCTGAAACCCGACAACATCATGCTGACGCGCGGCCGCGATGGGACGGACGGGGTGAAGGTCGTGGATTTCGGACTGGCGAAGGCGGTGGGGGGCGAGGGGGGCGGGCAAAAGGTGACGCGGACCGGGTTGGTGATCGGCACGCCGGAGTTCATGAGCCCCGAACAGCTCTCAGGCGACAAGCTGGATGGCCGGAGCGACATCTATTCCCTGGGCCTCGTGCTTTTCAATATGCTGACCGGGACGCTCCCCTTCCCCGCCGACTCCGTGCAGGAGGCGATGGTCAAGCGCCTTACCGACGAGCCTGCGGAGCTGATCGAGGTGCGGCCCGATCTGCACTTTCCCCCGGGGCTCCAGCACACCCTGGACACCGCGCTGGCACGGAGCCCCGTCAACCGCTATCAATCGGCTGCCAAGTTCGCCCATGACCTCGCCGCGGTGTGCGGCTCGTCCCGGTCGGACGCCGGCACGGCCCTGCCCTTCACGCTGGCCGACACCGACGAGACGGAGCTGATCGAGCCCGTACGCCCCAGGAAGCGGTCGCGCGTGCCGATCGTCGTCGCCGCGATCGTCGCGCTGGGAGCCGCGGGGGCGGTCGTCACGATCGGTCGCACCGTCAGGCAGACCAGCAGCGTCCCACCCGCCGACACGGCGCGACAGATCGTGGCTCCCCGGCCAGCCGACACGGCGGTCTCCCGCCCGCCGGTGGCGCCGCCGGTCTCCCGCAGGCCCGTGGCGCCGCCGCCGCGACGTCAGCCGGTCAAGCGCCCCGCCCCAAGCGCGCCCCAGCCTGGGATCGACGTGGCTCGGGCACGGGACCTGCTGGACACACTGCTGCTCAGCCGGCTCGAACCCCGCACCGCCGCCATGGTGCGTGACTCCGCCAGGCACATTTTCAACGCGCCGGACATCTCGGAGAGCGACAAGGCGTACGCCGCGTATGTCCTGGGTACCGCGTATTTGCAGTTGAACAATCGCGCGCAAGGGTGCGAGTGGATCGGGGTAGCCGCACAGATCGATACGACCAAACCGGCGTACCGCAACCTGCTCGCCCGGTGCCGCAACTGACAATGTTCGGGCGCCCTTCCACCAAGCCGATCAAGGTCGAGGTGTTCGCGAAGACCGACCTCGGCAAAACGCGCGACCACAACGAGGACCGTTTCCTGGTCGCCGATTTGTCACGGCGCGAGGCGTCGCTCCAGCCCGCGGTGCGCGCCCACGAGGTCGGTGAGCGGGGCTCGCTGTTCGTCGTCGCCGACGGGATGGGGGGTGCGGCCGCCGGCGAGGTGGCGAGTGAGATGGCCACCGACACGATCTACCGGCAGCTGGTTCGGGGATGGGGAACCGAGCGGGAGGTGACGGCCCAGCGGTTCGCCTATCGCCTCAAGGAAGCAGTCGAGGTGGCGAACGAGCAGATCCACGCCTATGCCGCAGCGCACCCCGAAGTCCGCGGGATGGGGACCACGACGACCGCCGTGGGGGTGTTGGCCGATCAGTTCTTCCTGACCCAGGTCGGCGACAGCCGCGCCTACTTGATCCGGAACGGGCAGGCGGTGCAGCTCACGAGGGACCAGTCGCTGATGCAGCGCCTGGTCGAGGCGGGTGAGCTGACGGAGGAAGAAGCGGCGCGGAGCGAGCGCCGCAACATCATCCTCCAGGCTCTGGGACCGGACGCGCGCGTCAAGGTCGACCTCACCCATCAGCAGGTCCGCAAGGGCGACATCCTGGTGCTGTGCTCCGACGGTCTGTCGGGCCAGGTGAAGAAGGAGGAGATCGCCGCCGTCGCGACGCGCGAGCGGGACCTGCAGGCCGCGTGCGACAAGCTGATCGCGCTCGCCAACGAGCGGGGTGGCCCCGATAACATCACGGTGGTGCTGGCGCGGTTCGACGGCGAGGGCCTGCGGCCGCCGGAGCCCAATGGGCAGATGGGCTATCAGGTGTACCCCCTCATCGACACCGAGACCAGCACGGAGCCGGTCCCGGTATACCGGGGGAGCCCGATTCCCGAGCCGGCGGCGCATAATCGCCGGCGCGCGATCGCGCTGCTCGTCATCGCGGCGGCCGCTGCCGTGGCGCTCTACCTGGTCAACCGGAGCCAGTGACCGCTCGGTTCACCTTCCTCTCCGGCGCGCGCGTCGGGGAGGTCGAAACCTTTCGCAAGGCCTACATCGGCCTCGGCCGGCACCCGCTCTCCGACGTTCGCTTCGACGCCGAGCACGATCTCGACGTGTCGTCACGCCACGCCGGGATCGTGCGCCACGGCGAGACCTTCATCGTGCGCGACCTGAGCAGCACGAACGGCACCTTCGTGAACGGCGCCCGGATCTCGGGCGACGTCCTGCTGGCGGACGGGGACGTCATCGGTCTCGGCCAAAACGGGCCCACCCTGGAGTTCCACATCCTGCCGGGCGAGCCGGCGATCGACACGGTGCCTGACGCTGGGGTGCCCGTGCTTCGAGCCCGGCGCTCGAGCACCGCCCTGCGGATTGCGGCGGAGGTGGCGCGCCTCAACCGCAGGACCAAGCTGCTGATCGTGCTGCTCGTCGTGGTGCTCGCCGGATTCGGGGCGCTGCAATGGGAGAGCGCGCGTGACGCGCGCGACGTGGCCCGGCTCCAGGCGCGGGCGGACAGCCTGGAGGCGGAAGCGCAGCGGCTGCTCACGCGGCTCCAGAGCGAGCTCGCGAGCGTGCGGGACGCCCTGCGCCAGTCGCAGGCGGAAGTCGCGCGGCTGCGCACCGAGCTGGCAGCCGCGGGCACGAGCGGCAACGCCGGCGCCGTCGCGCGGCTCCGGGCGGCACTGGACGTGGCGGAGACGCGCCAGCGCGGCCTCGCGGGGGCGGTGGCGATGGACTACCGCGCCATTTCCCTCAAGAACCAGGACGCGGTCGCGCTGCTGGTCGTTCAGTTTTCAGACAGTGAGGTGTTCAGCGGGACGGCGTTCGCCGCCGACTCGCAGGGCACGCTGGTCACCAACCGCCACGTCCTGGTGGGCGAAGACGGCAACCGGCAGCCCCGGCGCATCGCGATCAAGTTTTCGGGGAGCCGTCAATGGTTCCCCGGCCGCCTGGTCGGCGTCGCCGATTCCGCGGACCTCGCCGTAGTAAAGGTGGAGATCCGCGGGGGCACGCCGCGCGTCGCGGGCTTCGCGGGCGAGCCGCGAGCGCTCGCGCGCGGCGATCCCGTCGCCATCATCGGATACCCACTGGGCGAGGATCTCCCCATGGAGCGTATCGGCGAGAGCGGCGTGGTCGCCGACCCGACGCTCACGGTGGGCACAGTCAGCAAGACACTCGCCGGCGTGGTACAGGTGGATGGTTACGGCGCGCCCGGGTCGTCGGGGAGCCCGATCTTCGATCGCACGGGTCGCGTGGCGGCCGTATTGTTCGGCGGCAATCGGGAGTCACAAGGCAAGATTATCTACGCGGTCCCTGCAGCCGCCGTCATCGCTTATCTGAACCGACTTCCTAGATAGAAGCGTCTCGAAGAGACGTCACGAGAAAGCGTCACGGGAAACCGTAGGACGATCCTACGTGACGTCGTTTCGTGACGTCGTTCCGCGACGCCTCTCACTTCAACCAGGTCATCAGGCGCCTCGCCGCCGCTCGCTGCATCAGCGGCTGCCCGTGCCAACACAACAGGATCGGGGCCGTGCCGGGGATCTGCGCCGCGAGACGCGGGTGTCCGAGCAGCACCACGAGCTGCGCCCCAGGGACCAAACGGCGCAGGGCCGCGCGCGAGCGCGCGCCGAGATCGGCCCGGCCCTTCCACGAGCGGGGCTCGGCGTACACTAAGACAATGCGTTGCACGTTCCCGGTTGCACGTTGCACGAGAGCGACCCCCGCCTCCCGTAGCGTCTGGTGGAATACGTCGCGCGGTCCGACCGTATATGGTCCACCCACGTCATCATCGACGACCGACACGCTGAGGGGCGCGTGGATGCTCGGCGCGTCACCGCGCACCAGGTGAGCCGCACGGTCGGCAAGCCCGTCCGCGAACGCCGCATGGCCGGCGCGGTCCGGTTCTCCCTGGTCGGGCAGCTCGCCCCACGCGGCCAGCGCCTCGTCGTAGTGCACGAGCGCCTGGTCCGCGCGCGCCGCCGAGAGCTCAGCACCGACGGCGCGGTCCAGCGCGGCGACGACGCTGGTGAAGTTCTCCGGGTACAGCAACGCGTCGCATCCGGCGGCGACCGCGCCTACGGTGGCGGCGGGCACCGGCTGCGCGGCACGGGCCCCCGCCATGATGAGCGCGTCGGTTACGACGAGACCGCCGAAGTTGAGCGTGTCCCGCAGGTAGCCCAGGATGTCGGGCGAAAAGCTCGCCGCCCGCCCAGCGGGATCCCAGTCCGGATAGGCCACGAACGCGCTCATCACACTGCCCACGCCGGCGCGGATGGCGTACTCGAACGGGGCCAGGTCCGCCTGCTGCAGCTCGGTGAGTGCGGCGCGCACGCGCGGCAGGGTCGCGTGTGAGTCCTGGGTCGTGCGTCCGTGACCGGGATAGTGCTTGGCGCACGCCAGCACGCCGTGCTCCTGGGCACCGCGGATCCACACGGCCGCCTGCTCGCCCACGCGCACCGGGTCGGCGCCGAAGGCGCGCGTCTGGACGATCGGGTTCTGGGGCTCGAGATCGAGATCGCACACCGGGGCGAACGCCCAATTGATCCCGACCGCGCGCGCCTCGGTCGCGGTGATCATCCCACAGATGCGCGTGGCATTCAGGTCGTCCAACCAGCCGAGCGCCGCGGGCGGCGGCAACTCGGTGAGGCCCTGCACCTGCTGCGCCGGCCCGCGCTCCAAGTCCGCGCCGACCAGCAGGGAGCGCCCCGCCTGCTCCCGCAACTCCCGCGTGAGCGTCGCGACCGCCTCGCGTGTCCCCCCGAAGACGATGAAACCGCCCACCCCGGCGGCGAGCGCGGCGTCGATCTTGGGACGCTCGTGGGCGAAACTCTCGCGCCGCCAGCGCAGCGAGGGAAACACGAGACGCGCGAGCGACCCGGTCACGCCGGTGTGATGTGGCCGAGCACGCGGGGGCCCCGGGCGCCCGTCGCGGCCGGCAGGTTTCCAGGTTCGCCGCGGACCGTGAGAAAGCCGAGGAACGCGAATACCAGAGCCTCCTTGGCTTCCCCGTCGAAGAACAGGCGATCGAACGGCACCACCGGTCGCGGAGCCACACGGGCGGTGAGGAGCTCGACCAGCCGCGGGTTACGCGCGCCGCCGCCCGAGACCACCACCTCGTCGGAAGCCCGAGCAGGCGTCCAGCGCTCGATCCCGCGGGCGATGGTCTCCACCGTCAGCGCCGTGGCCGTCGCCACCGCATCGTTGTCGGACCCGCCCGCTTGCTTCACATCGTCGATCAGCCGCGCCGCGTAGTCGGGGCTGAAGCGCTCGCGCCCGGTGCTCTTGGGCGGCGGCGCGGCGAAGTAGGGATCCGCGAGCAGCGCATCGAGCACCTTGCGGGAGGGTTTGCCGCGCCGGGCCCGCTCGCCGCCGGCGTCGAATCGCGCGGCAGGGTCGATCCGACGGGTCACCGCGTCGATCACGCCGACGCCGGGACCCGTGTCGAACGCGATCGCGCCGCCCGTGACCCCGCGGCGCGGCGCAAAGGTGACGTTCGCGATTCCGCCCAGGTTCAGTAGCAGCCGCCCCTGCTCCGCGTGACCGAAGAGAACCACGTCGGCGAGAGGTACCAGGGGCGCCCCCTGGCCGCCCGCCGCCACGTCGCGGGAGCGGAAGTCGCTGACTACCCGTACCCCCACGCGCTCGGCGATCACCGCCGGGTCCCCCAGCTGCAGCGTCGCCCGGCCCGGCTCGTGCCAGATCGTCTGCCCGTGCGACCCGATGAACGACAGATCTCGAGGGGCGACCTTCGCCTGGGCCAAGAGCTGCAGCACCGCCCCCGCGAAGCGCTCGCCCAGGGCAACGTGCAGCAGGGCCAGATCTCTCGACCCGCCGCGCGCGATGGCTTCGATGATCTGCCCGCGCTCCGGCGCGGTATAGGCATCCTGTAAGAACGCGACGAGCTGCGCGTCGAGAGGCTGCTCGCTGAGGCGCACCAGCGCCGTGGAGACCCCGTCAAGCGACGTGCCCGACATCACTCCGACGGCGAGCGTCGTCACGCCGGCCGTACCGGCGGCGGATCTCCCGCCGCGCGGCGCACGAACCCGTCGGCATCCGCGAGCAGGCGCACGGCCTCGGCCTTCCCCACGGCACGCCGCATCATCACGATCGCCAGCTTGACGCTCCCACCCGCGGCCTCGATCGCCCTGCGCGCCGCTGCCCGATCCACGCCGGCGCATTCCATCACGATACGCTCCCCGCGGTCGCGCAGCTTGTCGCTCAGCGCCATCAGGTCCACCATGAGGTTACCGTACGCGCGCCCCAGCCGGATCATCGCGCCGGTCGAGACCGCGTTGAGGACGAGCTTCGTGGCGGTCCCGGCCTTCATGCGCGTCGACCCGGTGAGCGCTTCGGGCCCGACCTTCGGGAGAATGAGGACGTCGCATGTGTCGACGAGCACCCGCGGCGGATCCGAGCAAGAAAGCAGTCCGGTCGCCGCACCGATCGTCTGCGCGCGAGACAGCGCCGCGCGGACGAACGGCGTCGTACCGCTCGCCGCGATGCCGAGGACGAAGTCCGCGGGCGCCACCCGCACCTGGTCCATCGCCGCCATGCCCGCGTTCACGTCGTCCTCGGCGCCTTCGGCACTCTTTACCAGCGCCGGGTAGCCGCCCGCGATCACTCCCACCACCATTTCCGGCGGCGTGCCGAACGTCGGCGGGCATTCAGTCGCGTCGAGCACGCCGAGCCGCCCGGACGTGCCGGCGCCGACGTAGATGAGCCGTCCCCCGCGGCCGAACGCAGCGACCACGAGGTCGATGGCGCGGGCCACGTCGCCGCGCACCGCATGCACCGCCCCCGCCACAGTCGCGTCCTCCGCGTTCAGGAGGTCGACGATTTCGAGCGCCGACGCGACGTCGATGCGCTCGGTGCGGGGGTTGCGCTGCTCGGTGAGCCGCGGATCGCGGTAGTCGGGACCAGTCATGAAGGGTGTCGGATGGCCCCCAAGTTAGATGTTGACCCGAACTCGGGTCAACGTGCACAATTCGGCATGCGCAGATCCCTCGGGCTCGGCCTGCTGCTCGTGACGGCGTGCCGGGGCGGCATCAAGGTGCCGGAGACGATCCCCGTCGCCCCCGGCGTCCCCGGCCCCCTCCCCCCGGCCATCGCGGTTCCTGCTGTCGACACGTCCGCGAGACCGGCGGCGGGAGGGGTGGCCGGTGGCGCGCTGATTGCGCCGGACTGGCCTCTCACCCAGCGCGTCCGGTCCGTCGCCGCTGAGCACGCCATGGTGGTGACGTCGCATCCACTGGCGAGCGACGTCGGTGTGGACATTTTGCGCCGTGGCGGCAACGCGGTCGACGCCGCGGTGGCCGTCGCATTCGCCCTCGCGGTGGTGCACCCCGTCGCCGGAAACCTCGGAGGCGGCGGATTCATGGTGATCCGGCAGCACGACGGCACGGTCCACGCGCTCGACTTCCGCGAGGCCGCGCCGTCCGGCGCGGCGCGCGACATGTACGTCGATTCGGCGGGAAACGTCAGGCAGTCCTCTCTGACCGGTCACCTCTCGGTCGGCGTGCCGGGGAGTGTCGCGGGGCTGTACGAAGCACACCGCAAGCTCGGACGGTTGCGCTGGCGGGCGCTCCTGGCGCCGGCCATTCGCCTGGCGCGCGAGGGGCATGTCCTGGACGGCCCACGCAGCCACCAGATTGCCCGGGAGGCGGAGCGCCTGGCGCGGTTCCCCGCCTCGCGCGCACAGTTCCTCCCGAGCAGCGAGGCACCCCCGCCTGGCACCCTGTTCACCCAGCCCGACTTGGCGCATACGCTCGAGCTCGTCGCGGACAGCGGGCCGACGGTGTTCTATCACGGCAGCATCGCCGAGCTGATCGTCCAGGAGATGACCCGGGGCGGTGGACTGATCACGCGACAGGACCTCGCCCGGTATCGCGCGAAATGGCGCGACCCGATCGAGATCCTGTACCGCGGCTACACGATCTACACGATGCCGCCGCCTTCGGGCGGCGGGGTCACGCTGGCGGAGATCCTCAATGTGATGGAGGGGTACGCGCCCCTGCCGCCGTTCGGGAGCCCGCAGCTGATGCACCTCCAGACAGAAGCGTTGAGGCGGGCCTACGTGGATCGCAACACGTTCCTCGGAGACCCGGACTTCGTGAGCATGCCGCTCGGTCGCCTGCTCGCCAAGTGGTACGCCGGCACGTTGCGGGCGGGGATCGACCGCCAGCACGCGACTCCGACCGCACCGGTGGCCGGCATGCGCTCGGAGGGAACGGAGACCACACACTTCTCGATCGTGGATCCGGAGGGAAACGCCCTATCGTGCACGACGACGCTCAACAACGATTTCGGCAGCGCCGTCACGGTGACGGGGGCAGGATTCCTCCTGAACGACGAGATGGACGACTTCAGCACGGCTCCCGGGAAGCCGAATCTGTTCGGCCTGGTGCAGGGTGAGGCGAATGTGATCGCACCCGGGAAGCGGATGCTCTCGGCCATGACGCCGTCGATCGTGCTCGATACGGTGGGACGGCTGTTCATGGTGCTGGGAAGCCCCGGCGGCTCACGTATCCCCACGGCCGTGTATCAGGTGCTCAGCGACATGATCGACCAGGGCATGCCCCTCGCGAGCGCGGTAGCGGCGCCGCGGCTCCATCACCAGGCGTTGCCGGACAGCCTGTACCTCGAGCGCGACGGGTTCGTGAGAGCCTCGATCGACTCGCTCGTGGCGATGGGGCACAAGGTGAGTTTCTGGAACTACAAGACCGAGGTGAACGCCATCGAGCGCGCCGCCGCCGGCTGGGTCGGGGTGGCCGATCCCCGGCGCGGCGGCGGCGCGGCGGGATACTGAACTCCGGCGGGCTACTGAACTGAGGAAGGCGCATCCGATCCAGGAGCGCCGAAGAAAAGCGACCTCCCCCGCGTGAATTTGATTACCGCAGCACGCCGAGCGTAGATTAGCGTATCGCCGTACCGAATAGAGGAGCGGGAATGCCGGTCACGGCGACGTTGTCCCGGAAGTTCTACGAGAAGTTTGGGGACGACCTGACCAACGAGCTCGTGAACTGGTTGAACCAAGTGGACGCGACTTATCGTAGCGACCTGCGCGATTTGAACGAGGTCAACTTCGCGCGGTTCGAGGCGAAGCTCGAGCAGCGAGTGACCGAAGTCAAAGCGGCCGTGGAGGCTCTCGAGAGTCGCCTCGAGGCCCGGATGTCCGCGTTTGAGGCCCGGATCATTCGGTGGATGTTCCTGTTCTGGGTGGGGCAAGCCGTCACGACGGTCGGGCTCGTGTTCGGGGTCGTTCGGTTGGTGGGACGTTAAGGACCCGCCACCAGCGGCGGGACACTGACCTAAGGAAGGCCCATCCGGCCCAGCAGGCGACGGTAGCGTGGATCGGCGCGTAGCGGCTTCAATCGACCTGACACGCGGAGCTCGGAGTTCGGCGGCACGTCCACGAGCGACTACCCGGATTCCG
>WNGQ01006568.1_pt1 | contig 11908 bp, 9 predicted proteins | sample 5407661 | NCBI WGS metagenome assembly WNGQ01 (sample SAMN13153382, study PRJNA577476) | soil metagenome | isolation source: 60 cm soil or saprolite under Garry oak tree replicate 2 | place: USA:California | collected 2016-06-15
TGCCGCAGAAGAACAACGTCAGCGCAAACGAATGGAAAACAAACTCAAACGTAGCGCCCAACAGCTCGGCTACCGATTGATTCCCTTGGAGCAAATTGCATAGGGGACTGCAAGCGGCATCGTTCTTGTTCATTAGGAGGAGCGAATGCGACGAGGAACCTGCTTCTCTGCTTTTCCTAGGGGAACAGCAGGTTCCTCATCCGCTTAAGCGGACTTCGGAATGACAAGATTTTAATTTTTGGAATGCCTAGGCGGACTTTTCTGCTGCAGGCGCTTTTGCGAACAGAATTTCAAATACCAGCAGCCCCGCTCCCACCACAATCGCGCTGTCAGCTACATTAAACGCCGGCCACTGATAAGGCCCGATATAAACCAAGAGGAAGTCCACCACGCGGCCGCTCAACAAGCGGTCCCATAGATTTCCCAGCGCTCCGCCCAGAATGAGAGAGAGTCCAACAGCCGTAGCCGTCATGGTATGGCTGCTTCGCCAAAGCAAAGCGGAAACAATCACCAGCGCCACAATCGAGAACAAGACCAACAAACCAATCTTCCATTCTGAAGGCGAGTCGGCGAACAATCCAAACGCCGCGCCCCGGTTCTCGACGTGAGTGATATAGAAGACGCGCTTAATAACCGTGATGCTGTCGTGCAGCGAAATATCCCTTGCCACAAGGCGTTTGGTGAACCGGTCGAGCAGCAACACACCTAGAGCTATGAATAGATGAAATCGTCGCATTACCCGCACTCACCCTGAGCTTTGCTAACGTCGATGGTCGCGGCGCTTTTGCTGTTCCCGGATGCATGCGACAACGATACAGCAGAAACGATGAGCAAATAGCGGAGCTCAGCCTCATGTCGCTTTAGAACGTCATAAAGCGCTCCGGAGGCGTTGATCGTAACCCGCGCTTCCAGCCCTCCGCCGATTTCCTTTCTGTCGCGTAGTTCTTCGAGTCTCTTCAGTACCGAGTCCCGAAAGCGCCGCAATTCGTCCCAGTCATTGGCTTGTTGGGGATCTTCCGTCGCTGCGCCCTCGTCAAGAATCTCGCTAATATTGGGCAACGAAGCCACATGCACGCTCTCAGGCCGGCCCGCCAGCTTCGGTAGATGTTGCCATACTTCTTCACAAGTGAAGCTCATGATCGGCGCCAGCAGCCGGACCAGCAGTTCACCTGTGCGCCATAGCGTGGTTTGAGCGGAGCGTCGGGCATGTGACTCCGGCAATGAAATGTATAAGCGATCCTTAAGAATATCGAAATAAAAAGCACTCAAGTCCACGATGCAGAAATGATTGGTTCGTTGAGAAATCTTATGGAACGCAAATTCGTCATACCACTGCACCACATCCCGTGCAAACCCTTGACTCTGGCGAAGCATGAACTGGTCCAGTGACTCGAGTTCCTCGAATGGAATCAGGTCGGTGGCTGGATCGAAATCGTAGAGATTCCCTAGAATGTAACGGAATGTATTCCGGATTTTGCGGTAGTTCTCCGCAACCCGCTGCATCAGGTTCTCGGAGCCAACTACATCTTCGCGGAAATCCACCGACGCAACCCACATCCGGACGATCTCCCCACCCATGCGGTTGGCGATATCCACGGGATCAACGTCGTTCCCACGCGACTTCGACATGGCCCGCCCCTGCTCATCGAGCGTCCATCCGGGAGTAGCGGCGGACTTGTATGGCGAGCTGCCCTTCGCTCCAATCGAGCAGAGCAGGGAAGACTGGAACCACCCTCGGTACTGATCGCCACCCTCCAGATACAGGTCTGAAGGCCAGGGCTGGTTCGGCTCGTTCGCGGTTTCGACAAGATAGCTGCAACCCGACTCGAACCACACGTCCAGAATGTCAGATTCCTTGGTGAACTCATGCCCGCCGCAAGGGCATTTTGCTCCTTGCGTCAGCAGATCAGCCTCCGGCATGTACCAGGCGTCAGCGCCTGACCGGGCAAACAGCTCTACAACTCTGCTGTTCACCAGAGGATCGTTCAAGGATTTCTTGCACGAGTTGCACCCAAACACCGCAATGGGAACGCCCCACACCCGCTGCCGCGAGATGCACCAATCCGGCCGCGTCTCAACCATGTTGGCGATGCGCTCTTCGCCCCATGTAGGGTCCCATTTCACTTTCTTGATCTCTTCGAGCGCCCGGGAGCGGAAGGTCCCGCCGCCCATCGGCGTCTCCATCGAGATGAACCACTGCTCCGTGGCGCGAAAGATGACCGGATTGTGGCACCGCCAGCAATGCGGATACGAATGCTCAACGTTCTCCGAATGCAGCAGCACGCCGCGGCTCTGGAGAAGGTTTATGATCGGCTCATTCGCCTTCAAGACTTGCAAGCCATCGTACTCGGGCAAGCCATTGTGAATCCGTCCCGCAGCATCCACGTCGCAAGTCGGATCAAGCTTGTATCGCGCGCCGGTTGCGAAGTCTTCAGCGCCATGAGATGGAGCGGTGTGGACCACGCCTGTGCCGGTGTCCATGGTGACGTAATCAGCCACCACGCCCAGGATCCGCCGCCGCTCCCACGGCAAGAATGGATGATAAAACCAGGTGTGCTCCATCGCCTTCCCAGGAAATCGCGCGACGGTGTTCGCATCTGGGAAGCCGCATTTCTCAGCGACTGTTTTTGCCAGCTTCTCCGCGACAATGTAGATACCGTCTTCTGCCTCGAGCGCAACGTACTCTTCAGTGGGATGGAACGCCACCGCCATAGAGGCTGGGAGTGTCCATGGCGTTGTTGTCCAGATGATCGTAAATATCGGCTTGTCGCCATGAATGCGGGCATCTGCCAGAGAGTGCCCCATTCTTGTCTCTACAACGGCGCGGATTTTCTCGGTATCGGCAACTGGAATCTCGATCTGGAACGCCTCCTCAAGCGCCATGACCAGTTCAACGGGATTCAGGGAGTCAACCCCAAGGTCGTCGACTCGGGATGCAATGGACGCCGCCTGGGCCTTGTCCACGCCCGGTCGTTCCTCGATGATCTGCTTTAGTTTTTCGGTCTTTGCTGACACATCGCGGGGAATCTCAATCGTTCTCGGATCAGATTGCAGCCGATATTTCACCCATACCGTTGGGCTGATATGGTTCTCATATTCCACTTCCGCTTCGGCTAATGCCGTGCGATCGTGCATGCACCAATAGACCGGTCGTAGGCCTTTATACACGAAGCCTTGCTCGAAAAATTGGTAGAAGGTCTCGATCACCACCGACTCGTACTCGGGCGTCATGGTCGAGTACGGCTTATCAAATCGGCCGAGAATGCCCAGCCGCTTGAACTGCTCGCGCTGAAGGTCCAGATATTTCTGCGCGTACTTGCGGCACTCTAGCCGGACGTCGACCGGCTTCATCTGCAATTTTTTTCCACCCAAGTGCTGATCGACTTTGATTTCAATTGGCAGCCCGTGGCAATCCCAACCTGGGATATACGGAGCATCAAAGCCCGCCATGTTCTTCGACTTCACAATGAAATCTTTCAAGCACTTGTTCAAGGCGTGCCCAAGATGGATTGGCCCATTCGCGTACGGGGGCCCATCGTGCAAAACGTATAGCGGAGCGCCCTGTCGGGCCTCGCGAATGCGCTCGTAGAGGCGCATTTCCTCCCACCGGGCCAGGATTTTGGGCTCGTTCTGCGGCAGGCCCGCCTTCATGGGAAAGGCGGTTTTGGGCAGGTTGATGGTAGATTTCAGGTCCAGCGGAATTCTCCCAAATAGTTGATTTCTTTCATTATAGGGAGCAAGTCAGTCAACGTCTAACATCCCACGAAAAAAGGCGCGGAAAAGTGGAGGGGGAGACAATCCGTAGCCGGCATTCGTCGCGCGCCCGGCGGCGAGAACCGGTACCTCCGATGAAAATAGGATTGCCAAAAATTCCGCCAGGAAGTGTACAATTTTCGCAAGGTTACGTTTCCCGAGTGTGAGCATCTAAACTGACGTACGGTGCAATGCGTGCTGGCTGGGTTAACCAGACGAGAACCAGTAGTTTGTGAATAAGGTCACCGCATGTGCAACTTGGCGACTGGGATGCTCATCAGGTAAGAGATGAGGTTCCGTGTGACGGCCTCTAATCAAAGACTCGGGTAACTTATGGCAACTTTGGAATTTAAACCACCGCAAACCGCTCCGCCGGAACCCGAACTGAACCTGCTCATGCCGAAAGGCTCAGAGCAGTCGCTGTGGCAATCGCTCGTCCAAAATTTTAACGACACCTTCTTCCCCAAGCCACAGCCGCCCCTTGTTCTGACCTCGAAGCCCATTCCTGTTAAAGATATTTGGGGCTTTTACAGCTACAAAAGAAGCGGCGCTACGGTTTCGACTATCGTCCACATCATCATGCTTGCCGGGATTCTCGCGCTCAGCTACATCGGGATTAAGAAGGCGGTCGAGAAACCAAGAGAAACCGTCACGCTGGTGGCGCCATCGCCTGATATACCGGTGATGAAGCCGGCGAAAACCGAAGCCGGTGGCGGCGGTGGCGGCGGCGACCGCGATAAGTTCCAGGCACCGAAGGGGAACATTCCCAAGCCGTCCATGGAGCAGATCACGCCTCCCGCTATCGTCGTGAGGAATCCTCATCCGAAGTTGGCTGTTGAACCAACGGTGGTGATGCCGCCGCAGGTTAAGCTGGCTATGAACGCCCCTAATCTTGGGAATCCCACAGCCGCTATGCCATCAGGGCCTCCATCGAACGGAACCGGCTCTGGAGGCGGTATTGGCTCCGGCAGCGGTGGTGGAATTGGCGTCGGCACAGGTCCTGGCGTGGGTGAAGGCCGTGGCGGAGGAATCGGTGGCGGAGTTTTTCGTGTCGGCGGTGGAGTAACTCCTCCGAAAGAAATCTTCTCGCCAGAACCCGAGTACTCTGAGGAAGCCCGCAAGGCGAAATTCCAGGGTACCTGCGTGGTTCAGCTAGTTGTCGGTCCTGATGGTATGCCCCATGACATGCGGGTAGTTCGCACACTTGGACTTGGCCTGGATGAAAAAGCAATCGAGGCCGTGCAAAAGTGGAGATTCGAACCTGGCAAGAAGGACGGAGTTCCCGTCGCGACATTGGTGAACGTTGAAGTTCAGTTCCATCTGTATTGAGGATATTAGTTTTTCGAGATAGGCCGGCTTGCCAGCTGGCCTTTTTTATTCTTTCAGATCCACGTGAGCAATGTCGTTGATGGGCTGTCCCAGGAAACGCGTCCCGAGCCTGCGGAATTTCTCGGTCGAATCCGTAACAAAAAATCTGAGCTTCGGGTTTTGCGTCTGCCTCGTAATATTCTCTGAACCACGTAGGGGCGGACGCCCTCGCCCGCCCGCTTTGGTCTCGCCAGCTTCGAGCAACTTGTAAACCGCCAGCGCCGTCGACTCCGCTGAATCCACAAGGACCACATTCGCTGGAGCAACGCGGTGGAGCAGCGGCTTCAGTAAAGGATAGTGAGTGCAGCCAAGCAGAAGCACGTCGGCGGAGCGGAAGCCGTCGGCGAACGCCTCCTTCAGATAGATCCGCGCGACCTGCTCGGTTACAGCGTGGTCGATCCAACCTTCCTCTACCAGCGGTACGAGCAGTGGGCAAGCCTTCTCCCGAGACTCAATATGAATCGCGGCCAACGCGCTCTGGTAGGCATGGCTGCAGATGGTCGCCTCGGTCCCGATCACCACAACCTTGCGGGCCTTGGACACCGTGGCTGCGCGCTGTGCCCCCGGCTCGATCACCCCGACGACCTCGACCTCAGCGGCGGCCCGGATTTGATCAAGCGCTAAGGCTGTTGCCGTATTGCAGGCAATCACGAGAAGCTCCGCCCCCTGCTGTTGAAGAAATCGCGCAGCTTCGCAAGCATATTTCGCGACTGTTTCCGCAGATTTCGACCCGTAAGGCAGCCGCGCGGTGTCGCCGAAATATAGATACTCGACTTCAGGAATGACTTCAAGTAAAGCTTCAAGAACTGTCAGGCCGCCAAAACCGGAGTCGAAAACACCGATAACAGGAGAACTCACGGCTTCGCCGCCAGTCGCGAAGTTCGGAAAGAAAGGGGGGCGATGCTATCGCTCATTCATCTCGTCCCGAGTATAGGGACCACCGGATCTAACATTCGTCAAGCTCTTCTGAAGCTCGTCGTAAGCTACGGTCTTCTCGCAGCATTGCCCGGGAGGAATGGGAGCGCCGTGCGGACAGGTCGCGGGATGGCCGAGGAAAGTGCATATCTTGTCCGTAGCCTCCGGCGAGAGGATGTGCTCAAACTTGCAGGCTTGCTGCTCGATCTCGGACTCGCTCTCCAGCGCCAGGCTGTCCGTAAATAACCGCTCTGCTAGACGATGCCGGCGGATGATATCGCCTGCGCGCTGGCGTCCGCGCGGAGTTAGTTCTACAAGCATGCTGCCATCGCCAACTGACACACCGGTCGGCTTCAATGCATCATGGCAGGGATTCATAAAGGGCTTGTGATCGTGAGCGACAGGCGGATGCGGCGCAGTCTCAACCAGGCCCATCTGGCGCATCTTTTCCACCGCGATGCTCACCGGAAGAGCGCCATGCACTTCCATGTGCTCAATCTCGGCAATCTCCCCGTGTTCTGCCATCACCCAGAGCTCTTCAAGGACTTCCTCAAACTGTTCTTCGTCGGCCATCGAGAAGACTTCCTGCGACGCGATTTTTCCGTGGTGCAATTCGATCCTGCGATCGCCGAGACGCGCGACCACCGGGTCATGCGTGACCATCACAATCGTGCGCCCTTCGCGGTGCAGGTCACGCAATAGTTGCAATACGATCTCTTCATTCATGGCATCAAGGTTCCCGGTGGGTTCATCGGCCAGAATGATCTTTGGATCGTTGATCAGTGCGCGGGCGATGCAAACCCTCTGCTGTTCACCGCCAGAAAGTTGAGCAGGCAAATGATCCGTGCGGTCTTTCAACCCCACACGTACCAGCGCATCACGCGCTTCCTGCTCGTCGGTCATGCTGTGGAAGTACTGCGCAAGCATCACGTTCTCGACAGCTGTGAGGTAGGGAATCAGATGGAATTGCTGAAAAATGAAACCGATCTTCTCGGCGCGGATGCGGGTCAACTCGTTCGAACTCAAGACCGCTACGTTCACGCCATCCAGCCAGATTTCGCCTGAACTAGGGCTATCCAGGCAGCCGATTAAATTGACGAGAGTAGACTTGCCCGAGCCCGACGGCCCCATCACGGCAATCCACTCTCCGGGATCGACGTTCAACGTGAAATCGTCGAGAGCGCGAATCATGCCGCCGGGCGCGTTCGCTCTGGCGGGATAAAGCCTGCTGACTCGCTCGATGCGGATCATTATTCTCCCCTCAGAATCATAGCGGGCTGAATCCGCCGCAGCAAACGCAATGGGAGCAACGCTGAAACAAGGGTGACCACAAGCGCACCGGCCAACACTGGCGGAAACACGCTTAACCGCGGCGATACTGGCGCGTGAAAATTTGCGCGACCTATCCATGCGGCAATGCCCGTCCCGAGCGCGAACCCAGGGATCGCTCCCACCAAGCCCAGCACGGCAGCCTCTCCGGCGACAAACATCGCAATCAGGCGGTCTGACGCACCCAGCGCCTTCATGGTGGCAAAGTCGCGCCTCCGGTCGAACACCCAGCCCATCAGCGTAGCCAAGACGCACAGCGCTGCCGTTGTCACGATGAACGCGGCGGAGAAGAGCAGCGTCGAGCGAGTCTTGGCCATAATTCGGGCTTCCCCTTCGTTGACCTGTCGCACGGGACGAACGCCGGCGCCAGGGATGCCCTTTTGCAGATCGCGGACTACGGAATGGATCTCTTCTGCGGAACCCGATACTGCAACTTCGACAACGGACGGTTCAAGCCCTGTCCAGGAATGGAAATCTCGCAAGGATAGATAAACGCGGCTGTCTTCACCGGCTCCCGTGCGCAGAGTTCCAGCACTCAACAGGTGCACCGCATGCCCTTCGTACGCGAGGTCGAACGGTCCGCCATTTGGAGCGAGCACCTGCGCCGCCCGCACGCCGACCAGCGCCTCGCCAGAAGTGTGCGGCCACGCCGAGACCGACCACCACGGGTTCAGCTTTCGCGCCAGATCGAAATCAACCCCGGCCACTACAATCGGTTGGTCCTTCGAGGTGCGCGCCACTGCGTATGCGAACGGGACCGCAAGCCCGCGTCCGGCAACTGCGGAATTAATTTTCGTTAAGTGGTCAGAAGAGAAATTCTGACCAGCCGGCGCTTCGATCACAACATTCGCGCCGAAGTTACGAAACTCTTTCTGCAGCTTGGCCTGCACATCCACGAACAGATTGAGCATGGCCGTCGCGGCGGCGGCAGCAACCACGGTGGCAGTTAGGGCCGAAATTGCGCTTCCTTTTCGGAGCACAGCCGCCCGCAACAGCATCCGCAGAAGCATAGACGTCCGCTGGTCCCGTGACCGGCTCATGCCTCACCTCGCAACGCGTGCACAGGATCGTATTTAACCGCTCGGCGGATTGCTGCCGCGCTTCCCGCAACCGTCACCAGTATCGCAATCGCAAGAATGAGCGGAAGCAGGACGGGTTGAACGTCAATTCCGGACCCGAAAATGGCGTGACCCAACGCGCGCGAGAGAAGCGCGCCAATGGCAAAGCCGGCGACACCTCCTACACAAGCCAGCATTACTGATTCGGTAATGAAGATGGCCGAAAGCGCAAAGCTCCCGCCGCCCAGCGCCTTCATAAGCCCAACTTCGGCACGGCGTTCAAACATGGCAGTAGCCATTGCCGCTGAGATCGCGAGCCCAGAAGTGAAGAGAGCAGCCAGCGTGATCAGCAACATCAAGCCTTTGATCCGCGCCAACACGGTCCCTTCGTTCTGTGCTACTTGGCGAATCTGTTCGGCATGTGAGTGCGGAATCGCCTCCTGCAGCTGATAAGCAATCGATTGCGGATACGGCGAGCAATACCAGCGGTCGCGGTCAGCCGGGCTAAGCGAGTCAGGGTTCCGCCTCGCAAACGCATCTTCTGGCTTAGTCACTGCGCTGACAAAAATCTTGCGGACCGCCCCTGGCCGCCCGGAGAGTCTCTGAGCCACTCGCACAGGAGCGACGATCTGATCGTCTTCTGCCCCGCCCGTAGAGAGAATTCCTGAGATAGGGTGAAGTACACCCTTAATGGCCAATTGAGATCCAGCTCTCAGCCCCATCCGGGCTGCAAGCTTTTCGCCAACCAGCACGTCGTTCGAATCGTCTGCCGGCCAGGTGCCATCCACTTTCCACCATGGAAAAGTCGTCCGTACGCCAGCCGAAAAATCCTGATTCCCAAATCTCAGCGTCTTTGAAAAATAAGTTCCAATGAGCGTGACGTCCTCTGTGCCAACGCTGACGTTCACCGGAAGTTCAGGCGCAAAGCCCGTGATATTGTTGCGCCAGAAAATCCCTTTGATCTTGGGGAGATCGGCCTCGATCAAATAGGAGCCCGTATGGGCAGGCTTGAGATTCACACTGCCGATTTGAACGTCGAGCGTGTCCTCTTCCGGAGTAACCACAAGGTTCGCGCCGTAAGCGCGCAGTTCGCGGCCGATCTTGTCGCCAATGCCGGTAGCGATTGCAATCATTGCGGTCGAGACCGCAGCCCCCAGCGTGACTGCAACGGCCACCAGCAGCTTTCGCCGCGTCTGCCGCCGGAAAGATTCGTAAACGAGTCGTATGAACATGAGTTAAGTGAAAACCATCGGTGCGGGCGTCTGCGCTCGCGCATCAGCGCTGGAATAGCTTGGCCCGCGCCGCCAGGTCTGCTTCCTGAATCAGAATGCTATCCTCAGCAGCCGTTGAGGTCAGCGGAACGGGATTACAGCCCCCCGGAGTTCCTACGGATTGCGAGTTGATCGGAGAGGCGCAGTTCTTGCAAACCAGCCCGTTCTGTCCTTTGAAGAAGCCGACGGAACCGCAGATCTCGCAAGCATCGAATACCGCGACCACCTTCCCGTCCGGTTTTTGATACAAAAGGAACCGCACTTCAGTCCCGCCCTCGCGCGCAGCATAGCGATGCAAATCGCCGTCCGAAACCTGTGCCAGTGGGATTTTCACCACACCATTCGCAAATGTGACAGGAGTCGCCGGAGAGAGTGCGTTCACGCTCTTCGCATAAATGAATTCAGCCGTCACTAGCACAATAAATATGAACGAGCTCGCGAAGACAGCGATCATCCACAGGCGCTCTCTTCGGGTACCCCACTGCGCCTTACGCCTCTCAGCGGCAGAGTCCGCCACAGAAACTGGCTGCCGCCGTCGCGATTCGAACAACACCATGAGTGCTGCGAGCGCGAGGATCGTCACAAAGAAAAACAGATCATTCCTGACAATCGGGCCAATGATGGCCATCTCTTGTTTCGACGATCCGATTACTCCGTTCTCCGAAAGCTCATGCAGTCCAGAGACAAGCAGCTGCGCAGCCACAAAGAACAGGATCACCGTGGTCACGCGAAAGAACTTTTGCAGGTTGATGCGAACGCTTCCCTTGACGAACATCACTCCGAAAAGGACCGCCGCGAGCACGCCAAACAGTGTCCCGAGAAAACTTAGTAGCGCGCTGGAATCCAAGGACACAGCGGAAAGAATCAGGACCGTCTCCGCCCCTTCGCGCAAAACCATGAGAAAGACAAACAGAAAGATTCCCAGCTGCGATCCCCGGCCTGCCAGCGATTCGACCTTTCCTTCAATTTGGCCTTTGAGTTTCCGCCCTGTCTTCATCATGAAGATGATCATGGTTACGACAAAGAACGCCGCCGCCAGCATCACCCAGCCTTCAAACAGGTCTTCGTTGAACTGGAAGCGGGAGAGCAGGATGGCAACGCCGATGCTCGCCACAAACGCGGATCCCAGGGCAGCGAAAACGGACTTGCGCAAGTCGGACCGCCCGATCTTATTCAGATAAGCCAGCGTGATCCCGATGATCAAAGCAGCTTCGACGCCTTCGCGCAGGGTTACGATGAAAGCCTGTAGCAAATCATTTCCTCAAAGAATAGTTGCAACTGAGTTGCAACTAGGGTTCCTTCTCAAGGATATCTGCGTGAGCACGCACCCGTCAATTCTTCACAACTGTTTTAGGAACTGTTTCGCTTGGTCCAGCTGCGGGAATCTCTTCTCCTCCGCCTGGAATTCCGCCGGATGCACGCACCTCCGGCTGCCCCGCAGCTTCACAGGACGCTTCAAGTGCAGCATCTCGTGGTAGACGATGTACTCGACTGCGTACCTCGGCACTCGGGGATGATCGAAGACGCGGCTGATAACGATCGTGTTGTGCGCAGGATCGTAGTGCCCGAGGCGGTTTCGCGCTCGCTCGCTGCTCCAGGTGATCTGCGGACGCGCCAGCAGTCCGTAGAAAAACCTGATGTTCAAATTGTCAAAAACAGATTCGAGATCGTAGATGTGCCCTTGTGGGGAGTAAATCTTCTTTCGACCGCGTATCTGGCGGACCAGATCAGCTTTGCGCGACATTTGCTGGCCCGACACGTAACGGCGGTAGCGAACAGCATGTTGCCGATCAACCGGCTTGCGGTACATCTTGGCGAGGAGAATGTGGGCGATGGCCTTTAATACGTACTCAGGAGCGCCTTCGAGCAGGTCAGAGATGCGCACGAGCAGCTTGCCATCGCGAAGCCGAATCGTGTTATTCACGTTGGCAAAGCTGAAAAATTCAACCCGCAGCTCTGGGATTTCCGACCGGGGCCGGAGCTCGCGATAGCTCTGGTGGAAGAGTTGTGTAAGCCCGTCACGCACTTCAAATTCAGACTAGCATGACCCTCTACTCGGGATGCTGTGCGGCCTCTTTACGATCTTGCTTCTTCTTGTGTTTGAACGTTATTTCCTGTTCGGCGAGCAGATCGCGGTGGTCTTTGGCCGCAGCATCAATTGCCTCGAGCGCGCTCCCCAGCAGGAACTCGTATTCCTGCGCCTGCTCACGATTG
>WNGQ01005914.1_pt1 | contig 11907 bp, 10 predicted proteins | sample 5407661 | NCBI WGS metagenome assembly WNGQ01 (sample SAMN13153382, study PRJNA577476) | soil metagenome | isolation source: 60 cm soil or saprolite under Garry oak tree replicate 2 | place: USA:California | collected 2016-06-15
CGACCATATACCCGCCATGCCGCTGGCACCACCATCCGTGCCCGCGGTCTCGACCCCGAGCGTGCAGCGTGTGACGGATTCATCCGCTCGAGTCCCGGTAGTCACCGCGACATCGGCTTCGGATGCGGCGATGGCGCCGCTGGTCGGCACGAGGCCGCTGCGGCCGACCGCGATGCTTCAACGATCGGCTTCCGCGGACACCCCGCACCCCGACCCTCGCCCGCAACGGGGGAGTGAGTCTCCCTTCGTGACTCCCCAGCAAGGCGGGAGGGAACTTCCTTTGATGAGGTCGAGTGACGATACCCCCCTCCCCGACCCTCCGCGGAATGGTGGGTCGGAGTTTCCGTTCGAGACTCCCTCGCAGGGGGGCAGCGAGTTCCCCCACCCTGCCCTTCCCCAGACGAGGAGGGAATTTCAGAGCCCGCAAGGGGGGAGGGAATTTCGGTTTGACAATCCCCCGCCGGCGGCGAGGGAGGTTTCCTCTGGCCGGCTGCCGCTGGCGCCATCCCCTGGGATCGCGGTCCAGAGGGCGAGCGACAATCCCCGACTCCCCGACCCTCCACCACAGGAGGCGGCGGAGACTCTGCAGGCCCTGTGGTACGAGAATCGGGTCGCGGTCAGCCGGCCGAGTGAGGGCGAAACCACACCTGGCAGTGCGAGACCCGTCGCGGCGACAGGGCCGAGCCAGGCGTCTGAGACAGAGATGGATGAGCTCGCGCGAAAGCTCTACGACCGGATCCGCGGCCGGCTGAAGACAGAACTGCTGGTCGATCGGGAGCGCGCCGGCTTCCTGACGGACCTGCGCTGAGGAGGAAACGATGCCTGACAATCCCCACGGCCAAAGTCTTCGCTTCCGGGTCAAGATCGACGGCGAGGGCGATCTTGGAAACTGGTCGAAGTGCGACGGCCTCGCTGTCGAGTACGACGTCTTCGAGTACAAGGAAGGCGGCGAGAACGCCTTTATTCATCGCATTCCCGGTCGCGCCAAGTACCAGAACATCAAGCTCACGCGCCCCATCAACCGTGACACCAAGAAGGTCGCCAACTGGATCGCGAAGATCAAGATCGAGGTCAAACGGCAGACGGCGGAAATCGCCGCACTGGACTCCGAGGGTAAACCAATCGCGACCTGGAACCTCGAAGGCGTCTTTCCCGTGAAATGGACGGGACCGTCACTCGACATCGGCGCCAACCAGGTTGCGACGGAAACGCTCGAACTCGCCCACAACGGATTCCTGACCTGAGAGGAAATGATGTCGAAGATGATTCGCGCGAAACTACAAGCGGCTGACGGGGCGGGAAGCCTGGAGTTCACGTTCAATCCAACGGAGTACTCCGTGACAAAAAGCGCCAAGTGGCAGACCCCGCCTCGGAACATGAAGGAAAAGGCGGGGGCAAAGCCCGAGTATCTGGGCAGCGACCCGCAGACCATCAGCATGCAGATCTTTTTCGACGACTGGGAAACCGCGATCGGTGATGTGACCAAGCAGGTGGACCAACTGTTTGCCTGGTGCGCACCGAGCCGGATGTCGGTGAGCAGCAAGAAACACCAGCCCTCGGCGCTCCTCTTCTTTTGGGGGAGCAACAGCCAGCTCGCCGACCGGAAGTTTTATCTCGAGAAGGTCAACGTCAAGTACACCATGTTCGGACGGACCGGCAACCCACTGCGGGCCACCGCGGACATCAGCTTGAAGGAGATCTCCGACCCGGACGGCCCCCAGAACCCCACTTCCGGATCCATCAACGCGCGACGAACGCATCTCATCTCGGATGGGGATTCGCTGCAGTCGATCGCCAACGAGGAATATGGGAACCCGAACTTCTGGCGAGGCGTCGCGATCTTCAATGAGATCGACGACCCGCTGCGATTGACGAAGGGCGACCGCATCCTTCTCCCGAGCCCCGACGAGGCGGCGGAGATCAGCAAGGGAAACTAGAATGACCCAGCCCCATCATCTCTGGCCCGATGTCGAGGTCGATGGATCCGCGCTCTCCGGTGCGGTCGCGTCGCTGCTCGAGCAGGTCGTCGTTGATCATCACCAGCACCTGCCCGACATGTTTGCCATCACCTTCCACGACCCCGCTCGCGACGTCATCAGCCAACTTCACGTCAACATTGGTTCGACCGTCAGCATCAAGATGACACCGCCTGGCGGTAGCCCCAAGACCCTGATCAAGGGTGAGGTCACCGGGTTCGAAGCCGAATACGACGCCACCAGGCTGCGCACTATCTTGCGAGGCTACGACCTATCTCACCGGCTGCACCGCGGCCGCGAAACCCAGACCTATAAGAATGTGACGGATTCAGACATCGCCCGCCAGGTTGCCCAACGCGCCAGCCTGCAGGTCGGCCAGATCGATTCCACGAGCGTCACGTTCGACCACGTGTCGCAGGCCAACCAATCGGGCTGGGATTTCCTCAAGGCGCGCGCCCGGGAGATCGGCTTCGAGATGGGAATGGACGAGGGCAAATTCTATTTCCGCCAGCCGGTGCAAGCGTCGGGCGCTCCCCAGGCCGGCGATTACCAGAATCACACCGATCCACTGCAGCTCGTGTTTGGCGACGACCTGCTCGAATTCCGTCCGCGCGTGACGTCCGCGGAGCAGGTGAGCACCGTCAAGGTCCGTGGGTGGGATCCGGTTCAAAAGCAAGTCGTCATCGGATCGGCGCCTGCCGGTACGGTCGCGGCCGGGATTCAGGACCGTCCCAGCGCGCTGGCCAGCACATTCGGCGGGCCGACCTTCACCGCGGTCAACCGTCCTTTGCCGCAACAGCCAATGGTCGACGGCGTCGCGGCGTCGATCGTCGAGATTATCTCGGGCTCCTTTGCGGAGGCTGATGGCGTGGCCATGGGCAATCCCGACCTCAAGGCGGGGAGTACCGTCAGCATCGGAGTCGTCGGCGATCGTTTCGAGGGGCAGTACACGCTCAGCGGGGCGCGTCACGTGTTCGGTGAAAACGGCTACCGAACCCATTTCGTGATCAGCGGCCGGCAGGACCGATCGTTGCTCGGACTCGCGTCACTGGGGGCGTCGAACGGGCATGCCTCCGCCGGTGGCCAGCCGATCAACGGCGTCGTGGTGGCGATCGTCACCGACAACAACGATCCGAACAACGCCGCACGCGTGAAATTGAAATTCCCCTGGCTGGATGACAGCTACGAGTCGGACTGGGCGAGGTTAGCCCAGCTGGGCGCGGGCCCCAACAGCGGCGCCCTGTGGATTCCCGAGGTCAATGACGAAGTCCTGGTCGCCTTCGAGCACGGTGACATTCGCCGGCCCTTCGTGGTCGGCAACCTCTACAACGGGGTGGACACGCCCAACGAGGGCAGCGGGCTGTTCGACAACGGCAAGGTCAAGCGGCGCGGCTTCATCTCGCGAAAGGGGCACAAATTCATTTTCTTCGACGACCCCAACAAGGCAGGGATCGCCTTCATCAGCAGCGATGGCAAGCTCAAGATCTCGCTCAACGAGACCAACTCCGAGATCCACATCTCGTCGCAGGGGAAGGTTCACGTCGAGAGCCAGCAAGACATGACGCTCGAGTCCCAGGCGAATCTCAACCTGAAGGCATCGCAGGGGATCAAGCTCGAGGCCGGGAGCTCCCTCGATCTGAAGGGGACGTCCGGAGCCACGCTCGATGGCGGACCGCAGCTCGAAGTCAAGGCGAGCGGACAACTCAAGGTCACCGGCGCGATGGTTGACGTCAACAGTGGCGCCCTGCAGGTGATGTGATGCCAGGACCAATCGTCAACATGAGCGGTACGGTGACCTGCATGCACGGCGGTCAGGCGCAATGCACGACCGTCAGTCCGAAAGTGATGGTCGGCAATCAACCGGTCGTTACGATTCCCGCGTCCTACGTGGTCGCCGGCTGCGCCTTTCCACCGCCGCCGGCCGCGAACGGTCCCTGCGTCAGCGGCATCATTCCGTCGGGGAGCACGAAGGTTCTTGCCGGCGGCATGCCGGTCCTGCTCGCCTTGCCACCCGTGGCCGGCACCTGCGTGCCGACCGGGACACCGATGATGATCGCGTCGGCCGGCCAGATGAAGGTGATGGCGCAATGAGCGAAGAATTCATTGGCTCCGGCTGGGCGTTCCCCCTCCGGACAGACCCGACCGGACGGATCGCCCTTGTCTCGCGCGAGCAGGAAATCGAGGAGAGCATCCGGCTGGTCCTCGGCACCGCCATCGGCGAGCGCCCGATGCGACCCGAGTTCGGCTGCGCCATCCATGACTACATCTTCGACAGCGCCGATACCGAGACGGCCGCCCGCGTCGCGGCGGCGGTGCGCACGTCGCTTCGCCGCTGGGAGCCACGCATCGAGGTGCGCGACGTCCTGGTCAGCTTCGACACCGAAGACTCGAGCATCCTCTACATCGACATCCGCTACGCCGTCGGGGAGACCAACGATCCCCGCAACCTGGTCTTCCCCTTCTACGTGATTCCCCCGGAGACGAGTTGACCCACCACAAATCTGCAGGAGGAGGCTGAGCGATGGCACTTCCGGTCCCAAACCTCGACGATCGGCGATTCCAGGACCTCGTCGACGATGCCAAGCGCCTCGTGCAGCAGCGCTGCCCGGAGTGGACCGACCACAACGTGTCGGACCCCGGCGTCACGCTGATCGAGACCTTCGCCTGGATGACCGACCAGGTTCTCTATCGACTCAACCGTATCCCCGAGCGCAACTACATCAAATTCCTCGAACTGATCGGCGTCCGGCTCTTTCCCCCCACCGCCGCGCGAGCGGCGATCACCTTCTGGCTCGCCGGACCGCAACCGGGGACCATCCATATCCGTCCCGGAACTCAGGCCGCCACCGTTCGCACCGAGGCCGACGAGGCCATCGTCTTCACGACGGTCGGCGACTTGCCGATCGTCCCCTGCACGCTCTCCCGTCTCGCCTCGTCGCTCGCCGGTGAAAAGGAGGTCAGCGACCACACCGAGGCACTCGAGGCGCGCACCTCGTTCTTCTGCTTCGACAAGGTGCCAAAGCCGGATGACGTGCTCCTGGTCGGCCTCTCGGAGGCCATACCCTCGTGCGCCGTCACGCTGCGCTTCAGGTGCGATATCGAGGGCGTGGGTGTCGATCCCGAAAACCCGCCGCTGGTCTGGGAAGCCTGGGATGGCTACGCCTGGTCACCGTGCGAGGTCGACCGAGACGGCACGGGCGGCCTCAACCGGGACGGCGACGTCGTGCTGCACGTCCCCAAGAGCCACACCGTCTCCGTGATCCAGCAGCAGCGCGCCGGATGGTTGCGAGCGCGCGTGCTCAAGCCGGAACCCGATCAACCGACCTACAGCGCGTCACCGATCATCAAGGGCCTGACGGCTTTCACCATCGGCGGCACGGCCGAGGCGGTCAACGCCGAACTGGTGGAGAACGAGCTCCTCGGCGTATCGGAAGGGGTCCCGGGCCAACGGTTCCCCCTCAAGCACCGGCCGGTCGTCCCCGGGGGCGCCGCGAACATCCTCGAGGTGAGCGGCATCGAAGGCTGGCAAGAATGGAAGCAGGCGCAGCATTTCGTCGACAGCACCGCGGACGATCGTCATTTCGTGCTGGACGCCGTCAGCGGCGAGGTCCAGCTCGGCCCGGGCGTCCGCGAGCCGGACGGCGCCTTCCGCAACTATGGCGCGGTGCCATCCAAGGGTTCCCGGGTCCGGCTGCGCTCCTACCTCATCGGAGGCGGCCAGAAAGGCAACGTCGCGCGCAACACCATCACCGTCCTCAAGTCATCGATCCCTTACGTCTCCCGGGTGCAGAATCGCCGTGCCGCGGAGGGTGGCGTCGACGGCGAGGACATCGAGGCGGCCAAGGTGCGCGGCCCGATCGTGCTGCGGACCCGCGATCGAGCCGTCACGATGGAGGATTATGAACATCTCGCGCGCGAGGCGGCGCCTGAAGTGGCGCGCGTCCGCTGTGTCACTGCCGGCGACGGCGCGGATGCCGGTGGCGTGCGCATCCTGGTGGTGCCGGCGGCGGGGAGCAACGACGGCCGGCTGCGGTTCGAGCAGCTGGTGCCGGCCGAGGAGACGCTGCAGCGCATCGCCCACCGCCTCGAGGATTCCCGCGTGATCGGCACGCGAGTACTCGTCGAGCCGCCCGTCTACCGCGGCGTGACGGTCGTCGCCAAGCTGCGGCCGCGGGCGAGTGCGAACCCGTCGCGGCTGCAAGCGGAAGCGCTGGACGCACTGTTCCACTACTTTCATCCGATCATCGGCGGGCCCGATCGCACTGGCTGGCCATTCGGCCGGCCGGTGCACGTCGGCGAGGTCTACTCGGTCCTGCAGGGCCTGCGCGGCACCGAGCTGGTCGAGGACGCCCGGCTCTTCGGTGCCGACCCGGTGACCGGCCAGCGAGGCCAGGCGGTCCAGCGTCTCGTCATCGAGCCCCATGCCCTGGTCTACTCGTACGAGCACCAGGTGCTGGTGGAGGGCGCATGATCGCCGAGGCTCCAACGCTCAACCATCGACGCGGCCTGGTCCGGTCGCTGATCAGCCCTCATCCGCTGGGCGACGCCCTGCCGGCGCTCTTCCAGGAAGACGGCTTCACCCAGCGCTTCATGTCCGCCTTCGATGCGGCGCTGGCGCCAGTCTTTGCCACGCTGGACAACCTGCCCACCTACTTCGATCCCTGGCTGACTCCGCCCGACTTCCTGGAATGGCTGGGGAGCTGGTTCGGGCTTGTTCTCGACGACAGCTGGTCGGTCGAGCGCCGCCGCGCCGTGCTGGCGGGCGCCTTCGACTTCTATCGCATGCGTGGCACGGTCAAGGGGTTGAAGGCGCAGATCGAGACCCTCACCGGGGGTACCGTCGAAATCATCGATACCGGTGGGGTCGCCACGTCGACGACCGCGGGCGAGGCGCTCCCCGGATCGCCGAACCATGCCCTCATGGTTCGGGTCGCTGTCGACGACCCCGACGCCATCAACGCCAGCCGGCTCGAGGCGCTGGTCGCGGCCGCCAAGCCGGCGCATGTGACGCACAAAGTGCAGCTTGTCAAACGATCGAAAGTACCGGATGCTGTGGGGGTGACAAGCGCGTGATCGTCTGCAAGCAGTGCGGGCACCACAACGAAGACAGCGACACGTTCTGCGGGTCGTGCGGGAAATTCCTGGAATGGACCGGGGAACGCGTCGTCGTCGCCCAGCCGGAGCCTGAACCGCCGGCCCCCGAACCGCTGCCCGAGCCGGCCCATGTCGGCCTGATCGACCGGGTCAAGCACGCGGTGGGGATCGAGGAGGCGGCGCCACAGCCAGCCCCGCCGGCCCACGCCGACCCGGCACCCGCGCCGGTTGCCGCGGCCGCGCCCGTCTCGGCGACAGCCCCGGCCCCTGAACCACAGGTCGTGTGGACAGTGCCGGTGACCTCCGCCGCGCCGACTGCACCGCCGCCGTCGATAGCCGCCGCGCCGCCAAGCCCGGCATCGGCGCCCGTTCTCGCCGGCGTTGCGGCTCCAGCCACTCCCGCTGCCGCACCTGCGATCCCGGCCGCCAAGGCGGACGAGCCGATGTCGCGCCGGCCGACGTCCGTCGCGCCGACGGTTGCCCGCCCACGTCAGGCGCCGCGCACGATGGAACCGCCAACCCGCCGGCACCCCGGCGACCTCATCTGCGGCCAGTGCGGCGAGGGCAACGACCCGGTCCGGCACTTCTGCCGCCGCTGCGGCAACTCGCTGGACGAGGCGATCGCGGTTCGCTTGCCGTGGTACCGTCGCTTCTTCAACCGGCGCTTCGGCGTCCGCACGCGCGAGGCGGGATGGCGGCCGCGCCGGGTCGGTCCGCCCAACGTGATGGGCGTGGTCTGGCGGATCGTCCGCCTCGCGCTCGGCGCCCTCATCGTCGTCGGGCTGCTCGCATTCCTCCTGGTCCCCTCCTTCCACAACCTCGTCGTCAATCGCGTGACCGGCGCCGTCACGACCGTTCGCGAAGCGATCTTTCCGCACTACGATGCCGTCTACGCGACGGGCGCTTCGGCCAGCACCTCGACCGCGGGGCATCTCCCGACCCTTGGGATCGACAAATTCAACAACACCTACTGGGCAGCGCAAGCGAAAGACCCTGCCCCGTACCTCAAAGTGAGCTTTCACGACCCGGTCGACCTGGCCCAGATCGGATTCGACTCGGGCGCCGCGGGCACCGCGGCCGCTGACGATTTCCTCGCCCAGCCGCGGCCGCACAACGTCCACCTGGTCTTCTCCAACGGCACGACCGCCGACCTGACGTTGAAAGACGAGGATCCCAAGGTCGCGAAGAACGCGCAGTTCTATCCGGTTGAGGCCAAGCAGGTGACCTTCGTTGAGATCCACATCATGTCGGTCTACGCGCCGGCCGGCGCTTCGCCGTCATCGGTTGCGCTCGCCGAAGTCGAGTTTCGGGTCCGGGACTAAGCGCGCGAGCTGGCGGTAAGGCCCAGCTCTTCGAGCACGCGCGCGTAATCGCGACGCGCCCGGCTGGCCGCGCCGGGATCGCCTGCCTGTTCCCGCGCCTGGATCAATAGCTTCCACAGCGGATCGTGGAGCCGATCGACCCAGAGCCCGGTCGCGCAGGCGTTCGCCGCCGCCGCGGGATCACCCTGCTTGAGCAACAATTCGGCGAGACCTTGCGCCGCCTCGAGCGCGCCGGCGCGAAATCGCTCTCGTGGTTCGATCGCCCACTCGGCCGGACCGTCCTCGGGCAAGAGCTCGCCGGCATAAAGCTCGAGCGCTTGCTGGAAGTGCGTGATCACGGCGTCCACCCCGCCGCGCAGGCGCGCCACGCGTGCCGCGGCCAGCGCTTTGGAAAACTGGACCAGGTCCACCTCGGCGTCCGCCTGGATCGCGAGGCGGTAGGCATCGCCCTCGCGCAGGAGGAGCGATGACCCGCCGCGACCGACGCCGGGCTCGAGCCACGACCGAAGCGAGGAGACGGCGACATGAAGGTTGCGCGCACCGGTGTCGGCATCGGCGTCGGGCCAGAACGCGGTTTGCAGGACCTCGCGGTGCACGGGATTTCCCGAATGGATGGCCAGCAGCCGGAGCACGGCACGTACGCGCGGCTTGATCGTGGTCAGGTCGACCGGGCGTCCCTTGATGGCGATGCTGAAGCCGCCGAAGCAGCGAATGCTCAGCGACGGCACCGAGCGACCAACCCCGATCGGAATCACGTTCTCGGCCGCGGGCGCGGGCGCGGCCAGCGGCGCCAGGCAGCATTCGTCCTGTACAGCGACCGCGAGGCTCTGATACTCGGCGGCGCGCTCGGGTTCGATTTCGGCGAGCGCGAGGTACGGGAAGTAGCGCGCACCCGGCGTACCGCTATAGCGAGCGAGATTCTCCGCCTGCAGCGCCGCGTCGCGGGCCTCCGGGGCCCCGTTGCGCGCCAGGCCGAGTGAGACCAGCGCGCGTGACCAGGCTTCGAGGACTCCGGCGCCGAGCTGGCGAAAACCGTCGGTCGCCTGCTCGAGCGACGGCACCGCGTTGTCGCCGGCGTAGATCGCCGCCCATCCGATCATCAAGCCGATCAGCGCACTCCCCCAGCGATCGCCGTCGCGATCGCACCCGGCGCGCAGGCCCTCAGCCTCGCGCGCACTCCCCGGCCGTTGGGTCAGCACCAGGGCGGCGCGAGCGAGCCGCGCCACCCAGCCGAGCCCGAGTGCCTCGGCACGTTCGGCGGCTTCCTCGATGTCAAAGACGCCCTGTAAGTCACCGCTCAGCAACGCGGCGACACCGGCCCAGAGCCGGGCCGCCGTGGCGAGCGCCGCCGTGGCGTCGCGGCTGTCGGCCGCCGCATTCAGGTGGCGCCGCGCCTGGTCCATCTGTCCGGCTAACAGGCAGACGACGCCAAGACTCAGCTTGCCGGTCGCCTCCGGCAGCTGGCCGGCGAATTGCTTGGCGGCGAGCGGATCATGCGCCACCGCCTTGCGCAACAGTCCGGCCCAGTCATTGCCGGGCATCGGTGCCGGCTCGAGCCAGCCGGCGAGCGCCTTGCGCTCGGACGCGCAAATAAGGCCAGCCTCGCTCGACCCGAAGACGCGCTCGGCCCGGTGGTAGGCGTCGATCGCCTCCCGCCAGCGCCCCTCGGCCCGGTGACGCCGCGCGCTGCCGAGCATCAACCAGGGATCCTGGCGAAGCAGTGCGGGCGGGAGGGCATCGATCCAGGTATCCGGTCCTTCGAGCAGCTCGCCGCCCTGGTGATGGAGCATGCGGTCCACCGCCTCCCAGTCTTCGCCGCGTGAATACGCCTGCACTGCGTCGGGGAACGCGCCGTTCGCCTCCAGCAGCCTCCCGGCTCGCCCGTAGGCGGCGCGAGCTTGGATTTCACCCAGTTCTTCCAGGAGCACCTGTTCCAGGTGGGATCGCAGCACTTCGTGATAACGGTAGCCACCGCGATCATCGGTCGCCGTGGTGAAGATCTGCCGGCGTTCGAGCTCCTCGAGCACCTGCTGGCTGCCGGTTCGGTCGAGGAAGGCATCACAAATCGGTCCGGTGAGTCGGGTCAGCACGCACGTCCGGACGAGGAACCAGCGGAGCTCGGCCGGCAACTGATCGAGGACATTGCGCGTCAGGTACTCGCGGGTCAGCCGCGACCGGCTGCCGAGCGCGGTGAGGATGCGGCGCCGCTCCTGCGGCGACTTCCCGCGCGTCGCGAGGTGGAACAGCTGCAGGCCGGCGGCCCACCCCTCGGTGCGGCGGGCGAGCTCAGCGAGCTCTTCCGGCGGCAGCGGAGCTCGGTAAAAATCCCGGAAGAGACGCTCGACCTCCCAGGAGCGAAAGCGCAGGTCCTCGCTACCGATTTCGAGTAGCGATCCGGCGACGCGCATGCGTGAGAGATTGAAACCGGGAAGCGCGCGCGACCCAATCAGGAATGTGATGCTGGGCGGGGCATAGTCGATGAGTCGCTCGAGGGTGCGTTCGGCCGGGCTGTCTTCCAGGGTGTGAAGGTCATCGATGATCAACAAAGCGCGACGGCCGGCCCAGGATTCTAGCGCGCGAGCCGCGGTCTCGACGGAATCCCAGCCATCCGGTATCGAGCCAAGGGCCGCGGTGAACGCCGACTGCAAATGGCTCAGCAGCGTGGTCGTCTTCGCGTCCCAGCTCTCGGCGCGATACCAGGCGACGGGCACGTCGGCCGAGGCCGCGAAGCCGGCCAGCAGCGTGCTCTTGCCCGAGCCCGCCGGTGCCACGACAAGGCCCACGCGATGCTGCCAGATGCGAGCGAGGAGGGCATCGACGCGTTCTCGGGAAAGCGACTGTACCTGAGGAATCAGCACTTTCGCTGAGACCACTGCTGTCGACGCTTCCCTCACCCTGGCTTCCCCTCACCTCAACCCGGGCCGCTTGCGCGTGCTACGCCAGCGCGATGCCTGCGCCTATCCCTTCAACGTCCTGCCTGCAACACTTTCGCCGCCGCGCTCCGTATCTTCGCCAGACTACTCGCACGTTCGCATTTGTCAATATGGTTATGGCAAAGAGTCCAGCCCGCTGACCCGGACCCGCACGTCTGTTCGCCAGGGTCAGCGCGTCACCCGAAGGCGTGACTCAAACCAAAGGCAGCCGGACCATCAGGCCCTTGCCTTCTGGGCGACCTTCCCCTGCTGGAGGATCCGGATGGCGTTGCCGAAGGGGTCGCGGACGCCCATGTCGGTGCCGTAGAAGTGGTCGGTGGGCTCCTGGGTGAAGTCGATGACGCCGCGCGACTTGAGGGTCTCGTACAGACCCCGGATGTCGTCCGCCTTGAACACGAGCCCTCCCAGGGCGCCCTTCGTGATCAGCTCGCGGAGCTGTGCAGCGGTGGCTTCGTCATGCACGGGCGGGCCCGGCTCCTCGAGGGAGATCTCGGTGACGTCGCCAGGGACGCGCACCGTCAGCCAGCGGTAGGAACCCTGCTTGACGTCCTGGCCCTTCTCCAGCCCGAGCTTGTTGACGTA
>WNGQ01005915.1_pt1 | contig 11907 bp, 13 predicted proteins | sample 5407661 | NCBI WGS metagenome assembly WNGQ01 (sample SAMN13153382, study PRJNA577476) | soil metagenome | isolation source: 60 cm soil or saprolite under Garry oak tree replicate 2 | place: USA:California | collected 2016-06-15
ACGATGCCGCCGAGATTGAAGCCGGTGGAGACGATGCCGAACGCCCGCCCCGCTGCGCCGGCCGGGGCCGCGCTACGCACCAGCATGTCGCGCGAGGGCGCGATCACGCCGCCGAGGAAGCCCGCGGTGGTCATGGCCGCGGTGAGCAGCACGGTCGGCAGCGTGACGGTAGCGATGACGAAAACGATTCCGGCGTTGATGGCATAGCAGGCGGCGGCCACCTGGGCGTGGCGCCGCGTGCGGTCGGCGAGGAAGCCGCCGGCGAGCACGCCGATGGCGCTGGCGCCGAGAAAGGCTGTCAGGGCCATGTTGGCGGTCGAGAACGATGCGGCATAGCCGTTCATCAGCGCCACCACGCCGAAATTGCTGATGCCGGCGTTGGAGAGGCTGAGCAGCATGAAGAACAGCGTCAGCACCATCAGTGCGGGCGTCATGACGGCGGGCTTCGCCGCGCTCGCGCCGCGTTCCTTGTGCTTCACCGCGCTGGCATCGGGCACATTGCCGACCAGCAGCAGCAGCGCGACCAGGGGGCCAACCGCGCCCGCTGCGATCAGCGCGCCAACCCCGCCTCCGAGCGTGACCAGCGCGGCCACGGTCGCGGGCGCCACCGCGCCGCCGAGGAAGCCGGCAAAGGTGTGGATCGAAAATGCGCGGCCCATCCGCGCCTCGTCCATGTGCGCGGACAGGATGGCGTAATCGGCCGGATGATAGACGCTGTTGGCAAGGCCAAGCAGCACGGCGCTCGCGATCAGGCCGACATAGCTCAGATTGAGGCCGAGCAGGATCAGCGCCAGGCCGCCGGTCGCAAGGCCGATGATGAGAATCTTGCGGGCGCCGACATGGTCGACGAGGTATCCCACCGGCGCCTGCGTCAGTCCGGAGACGACGGCGAACACGGTCAGCGCGAAGCCGAGCTCGATATAGCCGACGCCGAGCTGCGATTTAAGGAACGGAAACAGCATCGGCAGCACCAGCATGTGGAAATGGCTGACCCAGTGCGCCGTCGAGACCAGCACCAGCGTGCGCGCCGAGGCGTCCGCCTTGGCGCGTTGCGATGCTTGCTGCGGTGCGGTGAGAATGTCGACCATCGCGCGCGCGGTTCCTCTGCTTGCTGCGGGCAACAAACTATCGACGAGAGAGGTTATTTGTCCATCAACGGCGCTGCATGGCAGCGCCTCACAACGGCTCGTCGTCGTTTCCGTAGCGATCGCGTTTGGGGGTCGCGATATCGCCGTCCTCATAGTCTTCGTCGACCGGTTGCGGCGGCGGCTTCTTTGCCTTCGCGTCGGCTTTCTTCGGAGGCTGTTTCTTCTTGCCTTTGTCAGCCATATGACTCGCCCTTTCGCTTTCGGCCAATTACATCCGACCGGACCAGGTCAACCGGTGACCACCGGTCCGCCGGCTTTCTTCCAGGCGTCCATGCCGCCTGTGACATGCGCGGTGCTGGCAAGGCCAGCGTCCTTCGCCGCCGCGACCGCCATCGCCGAGCGCTCGCCATAGGCGCAGAAGAACACCAGGCGCCGCCCGGTGGCAGCCGCCACCTCGCGCAACATGCCGCCGGGCTTCAGGCTGTCCTCGATCGAAGGATACGGCGCATGCAGCGCGCCGGGGAGCGTGCCGTGCTTGGCGCGCTCGCCGGTCTCGCGCAGGTCGACCAGCAGGATGTCGGGACGGCCGAGGGACTCGATCGCCTCGCGCGCGGAGAGCGAGAGGCCCTGTTTGTCGAGTTCATCCTGATGCAGGCCGACATGCATGTTGGCCGGCACCGCGACATCCATCATCTTCGGATTGGGCAGTTTCAGATTGGCCATCAGTTCGACATAGTCGTCGACCGAGCGGACCTGGAGCCTTGGATTGTAGCGCCGCTCCTCGCCGATGGTGGAGACGGTGTCACCCTTGTAGTCGTGGGCCGGATAGACCAGCGTCTCCTCGGGCAGCTTGAGCAGGCGATTGAAGATCGAATCATATTGCACCCGCGCGTTGCCGTTCTGGAAGTCGGTGCGCCCGGTGCCGCGGATCAGAAGCGTATCGCCGGTGAAGACCCGGTCGCCCATCAGGAAGCTGTAGGAATCGTCGGTGTGGCCGGGCGTGTACATCACGTCGAGGTTGACGCCCTCGATGGTCACCTTGTCGCCGTCGGCGACCCGCATCGCCACCACGTCGGCCTTGCTCTGCTCGCCCATGATGGTGACGCAGTGGGTGCGGTTGCGCAGCTCGCCGAGCCCGGTGACATGGTCGGCGTGCAGATGCGTGTCGACCGCCTTGACCAGCTTGAGGTCGAGTTCGCGCAGCAATTGGCAGTAGCGGTCGACCTTCTCCAGCACGGGGTCGATGATCAGCGCTTCCCCGCCGGCGCGGCTCGCCAGCACGTAGCTGTAGGTCCCGGAAATGCTGTCGAACAATTGGCGAAAGATCATGGCCGGCTCCGGCGCGAGGTGATTCCCAATTCTAGCATTTTTGGGCGCAGCGGCCGCGCGCTGAACCTCTCAGGGCCGGACATAACTCCAGCCCTGCTCCTGCAACTCCATCAGGCGCACCACGCCGGACGGAACGACGGTGGCCGCGGGCACGACCGAGATCGCGTGGCCCTCGGCCTTCTCCATGCCCTCCTTGGTATGGTTGCAGGCCGAGAACTGGACCCTGCCTGGCGACAGCATGTCCTTGAGGCGCTTGAGACCGTCCTGCACCGGCGAAGTGTCGGCGCGCAGCATATGCAGGCCGGGGCCATAGGCGACGATCTCGACGTCCACCTCTTCGTTCCTCTCGCGATAGTAGTCGATCACATGGCCGGCGTTGTTCAGCACCATGGCCATGACCTGCGGGTCGTTCTGGTCGATCTGGATGGCGATGCGATGCGGCTTGGTGTCAGCCGCGAGCGCGGAATACGCAAGGGCGATCGCCATGGTCGCGGCTGTCGCAAGACGCTGAAACATGGTGAAACCCCTCCTTGTTCGAGCCGGCGTGGCTCACCCCGCAAAGCCCGGGTTACCGTCGACGCCTTTCAGGACGACGCCGCTGCCGCGCGAGGCCGGACCCTTTCCCGCACGCAGGTAGCGGGCAAAGACGTCCCACACCGGAGCGCCGGCTTGCGGATTGACCGAGGCCCAGCTCGCCACCTTGTAGCTCTTGTGGGCGTCGAGCGGGTGGCCACTGTCGAGCGCGAGATCGGAGATCCGGCGACCGATGCTCTCGGCAGGCGCGCAAGTATAGGACAACCCGCCGAGCCGCACCATGTCGCCGCCCTGCTGATGATAGGGATCGGCATTGAAGAGATTATCGCAGATGTCTTCGAGCACGTCCTTGATCTGGCGGCCGGTCATGCTCTGCACGTAGGTTTCCGGATAGGTGATTGCGGTTTCCGCCAGCACGTCCTCCATGGTGAGCGGCTGGCCCGCGAGCGCGGTGGTGCCCCAGCGGAAACCCGGCGACAGCGCAATTTCGCATTCGAGTTCGCTGCGTAGCGCGTCGCAGATCAACTGATCCGTGGAGCCGGTAAAATTACCGCGGCGGTAGAGCAGGCGGTCGGCGGTTGCGATCTTGTCGAACCATTCCGCATGCGGCTCGCGCATCTTCTCGATCAGCGCCAGCATGGCGGGGTCCGGCTTGAGGAGTTCGGAATATACCGGCAGCAGCCGGTAGCGCAGGTCGGCGAGGCGGCCCTTGGCAAGCTCGAGATCGAGCACGGCGAGAAACTTGCCGTTCGAGCCGGCATTGGTGACGCGCGTGATCCCGGCGGCATTCTTGACCAGGATCGGCTGCGGAACGGCGTCGTGGGTGTGGCCGCCGAGGATGACGTCGATGCCGCTGACGCGGCCAGCGAGCTTGAGGTCGACGTCCATGCCGTTATGCGACAACAGCACCACCGCATCGACCTTGTCGTCACTGCGCAGTGTGTTGACGAGCTTCTGCAGTTCCTCCTCGCGGATGCCAAAAGTCCAGTCCGGCGTGAAGCGCCGGGGATGCGCGATCGGGACGTAGGGGAAGGCCTGGCCGATCACCGCGATGCGGTAGTCGCCGAGTTCGCGGATCATTGCCGGCTTGAACACGCGCCCCGAGGCGGCATCGAACGACTTGGCGTCATTGAAGGCGGCTTCCTCGGTGAGAAAGACGTTCTGCGCCAGGAACTCGCCCTTGAAGCGCTCGAGATTGGCGCGCATCGCAGCCTCGCCATAGGTGAATTCCCAGTGCCCGGTCATCGCCTCGATGCCGAGCAGGTTCGCCGCCTCGACCATGTCGGCGCCTTGCTGGGCATTGGCAAGGCCGCTGCCCTGCCACAGGTCGCCGCCGTCGAGCAGCAGCGATCGGTCGGACCCGACGTCGCCGCGCAGGCGGTCGATCAGGGTTTTCAGATGCGCAAAGCCGCCGAGCTTGCCGAAGCGCTGCGCCGACTTCTCGAAATCGAGACTGGTATAGGCGTAGGCGTCGGCGCTATCGGAACTGATGCCGAAGCGGTCGAGAAAGGCGCTGCCGACCAGATGCGGCGGCTGGCCGCGCATCTCGCCGATCCCGATATTGACGCTCGGCTCGCGAAAATAGACCGGCTTCAACTGCGCGTGCGTGTCCGTCATGTGCAGGATGCGAGAATTGCCGAAGCGCTCGACGTCGTAAATGCTCGGGCTGTCGGCGGCGTGCGCGCGGCTCCGCAGCGCGCCCGACAGGGCGGCAACGCCGGCAGCCTTCAGAAAATCGCGGCGGCGGATTGGCATGACGACGTCTTCGCGCCCCCCAAAATAGAATCAGCGTATTTCGAGCGCCTTCCAGGCGTCCTTTTCGCTTGTCGCCTGGAAAATGGATGCCCTTGCCAGCGCCTCGGCTTCCTTGGCGAGCGCTGCAGCGTCATCGAAATTGCCGGCATCGGCCGCCTTCCTGGCCGCGGCCAGCGTCGATTCCGTGGTGGTCCATTGATTGCGCAAGGTTCCTGCCTCCTTCTCGGCGGCGTCGGCAGCAGTGTAGGCGGTCTTGTAGTCGGCCTCGGAGCCTGCAGGCGCCGGTGTCAGGCCTGTGATCAGAAGGAGAGAAACGAGAGCGAAGGAGAGCGGGCCGATCTGGCCGCTGCTATTTCCGTTCATGGTCGCGCTCCCGGGCCGGAAATCGGCAGGCCGTTGCTGACATAGGACAGATAATATTCGAGATTGCGGTATTCGTCCGACTGCGGCTCCAGCGGCACGCCGCGGATCTGGCTGTTGCAGGTGGTGAAACGCCGGCTGATCGTGCCCATGCCGCTCCATTCCGAGCGATAGATCGGCATCGCATTGAGGATCCCGTACGCGGGCGCCAGCACCTCGGCGCGGATGTGCTCGCCGGGGCTCTGCACGTGGCAGGTCGCGCAGGAGAAGTTGAGCTGGCCGCGCCGCGTGTAGAAATAGCGCTTGCCCTCCTGGTAGGCGGCAAGCGCTCGCGGATCGTTGGGGACCTTGATGTCAAAAGGCTTGCCGCGCGAGGTGTAGGCCATATAGGCGGTCAGCGAAGCCATCTCGTCCTTGACGTAGGAGTAGGGCGCCTCGCCGTTGGCTTCGCGGCAGCGGTTCAAGGCCAACTCGAGGGTGACGACCTTGCCTTCCTTTTCGTCGAAAGCAGGATAGTTCTGGCGGATGCCGATGCCGCCATTGGCGAAGCAGTCCGCATAGCTCTTGCCGTTCTTGAACGGCTTCCCAAACATTTCCTTGCCGGCCTCGAGCGCAAACTCGTAGGGCGGAAACTGCTCCTTCTCTTCCCATTGTCTGCGCATGTCCTCATTCATCGAATAGGGACCGTTGACGAAATCCTCCAGCTTCACTTGAGGGAATTTCTTGGTGAAATAGTCGCGGAACGCCTTCGCATCCGCGGCTGGGTCGGGCGTCTCGGCGGCGAAGGCCGAACGCGCCGCCACGCAGGGCGCCGCCAGCACGAGAGCGACTACGGCAGAGCGGAGGAGAAAGCGCGCGCGCATGCTTGACGTTCCGATCCTACTGAATCTTCGCCGCCGTGGCGTCGCTCACACCCTTGTTGTCGACCCAGGCGATCTTGAGATCGTCGCCCTTCTTGCCGCCCTTGAAGCTGAACTTGACATAGGGATCCTTGGAGACGGCCGGCCCCCAATCGGCAACGAAGACGTTCTTGCCGTCATGTTCGAAGGTCAGTTGCTGGATGAAGTGCGGCGGAATCAGCGCGCCTTGCGCGTCCTTCACAAAGCCGGAATCCATCGGGTGCTGAATCAGCGCCTGCACTTCGGTGAGATCACCGTTGGCGATGGCGCGAACGCGAATGGTTGAAGCCATTGAAATCCTCCCTCGTGTCGGAAGCTGCGCAGCCGTGGTGCTAGCCGCCGCAGCCGCCGACGGTCACCTTGACTTCCTTGGTTGCGCTATAGAGCTTGCCGCCGGCTTCCACGATGGCGATGACGTTGGTTGTCTTCGCCATCTTGAGCCGGTTGGCGACGGCCGGCATGGTGCCGGGCGGAATTTGATAGGACGCGGCCAGCGCGTTCGGATTTTCGCTGACCAGGAACGAGATCGAGGTCACGTCGGCAAGCGTCGTCGTCACCGAAATCGGAACGACACCGCCGTTCTCGGCAATTTCGGGCGCGTCAAGCTTGACCTGGTCGGAGGCCTCGTGAACTCTGCCGTAGAGCGCCTTGATCGCATCCGCATCGCTCTTCTGCTTGAAGGCGTCCTCCGGATATTTGTCGTTCGCCGCGGCGAGCGCCGGGAGCAGGCCGAACGGGATGTCGCCGAGCCCGATCAGCGCGACCGCGCCAGCGCCTTTCAGGATCAGGCGGCGAGTTGCCGAAATGCCGTCGTGAAGTGTCATCTCAAATCTCCTGAAGGCCGTCAGCCATCACAATGTCTGCAGGAAATCCACCACCGCGTTGATCTCCTGTTCGGTCAGGATGCGATTTCGGCCGAACGGCGGCATCACGGTCTGCGGATTGCGTTTGGTTTCGTCGGTGACGATGGCAACGAGGTCGCCGCGCGCGGGATATTTGCTCTTGAGGTTTTCGAGCTTCGGCCCGATCGTGCCGGCCAGATCGCCGCCCTTGATGTCATGGCAGGTCAGGCAATTGCCCTTGCCGCGATCGAAGGCGAGCTTTTGTCCTTCCGCAGCACCGGATTGTGCGCGGAGCGGAGCGGCCGTGGCGCAAAGCGATGCCGCCAGCGCGAGTGCCGGGATCAGGACGGACCGGAATGGGCGGCTGGCGATCAACGACGTCCCCGCGCGTTCACTTCGGTTGCATGGCATCGAGCGGTCCGGACGTCCGCGGCGTCAGATTCATGCCCTCCGCGGTGGACTTGATCTTGACGTCGGCAGCGTTGCGACATGCGTTCATGCAGGGCCTTGTCATCGTATCCGGTCGCGGGTCGGTCCAGATGAAATTGTCGTGATTGGGCATTTTGACCTTTGGCAAGGTGTCGCGGTCGGCAACGAAATCACCCGGAACGATGTCGTTCAGGTTCAGAATATAGGCGGTCAAAGCATAAACGTCATCCGCAGGCAATGTGTGCGGCGCGGGAAACGGCATCGCCCGGTTGATGTAGTCCCAGAGCGTCGGTGCGAACGGCCAATAGCTGCCGACCGTGGGTTCCGGCCGGTCGTCCCGCAGCGAGCCGGCGCCGCCCGCGAGCTTCGGAAAGCGGCCCTCGCCCTCGCCGAACGCGCCATGGCAGACGGCGCATTGATCGGCGAAAATCTCGCCACCCCGCGCCACGCTGCCTTTGCCGGGCGGCAGGCCCGCACCGTCATCGCCGCGGACGTCGATGTCCCATCCGGCGACCTGTTCCGCCGCTGGTGGCGTGCCATATCCGAAATGTGCGGGCTCGCCGGCCTGCGCGAACGCGCCGGCGATGGCCACCAGGCCGGGCAGGAGACTACGCCAACTGGACATCGAACACGCTTCCGTCAGGCTTCACCTGCCAGGTCTGGATCGAGTTGTTGTGGTAGACCGAATTGGAGCCGCGCTGTTTCCGCAGCTCCGCCATCGTCGGCTGCATGAAGCCGCTCTCGTCGATGACGCGGGATTCGAGCAGCGCGGGCCGGCCGTCCCAGCGCCAGGCGTAGGTGAATTTCGCGAGCGCCTTCGACAGCACCGGTTCGTGCAGCCGCGCGCTCTGCCAGTTGACGCCGCCATCCGTCGAGACATCGACCCGCTTGACCCTGCCGCTGCCGCTCCAGGCCAGCCCGCGAATCTCATGAAGGCCGGGTCCTTGCAGCGGCTTCTCGGGGCAGGGGAAGGTGATCACCGACTTGGCGTCCATCTGCCAGGTGAAACCGTAGGCGGTCCCGTTCGGCATCAGGTCGGTATATTTCGATGTCTCTTCCCGCGAAAACCATGGCTTGTCGCCGAGCTTGATCCGGCGCGCCCATTTGACGCTGATATTGCCTTCCCAGCCGGGCACCACCAGGCGCAGCGGATAGCCCTGTTCGGGCCGCAGCGCCTCGCCGTTCTGCGCATAGGCCAGCAGGCAATCGTCCAGACATTTGTCGAGCGGAATGCTGCGGTTCATGTGCGCGCCGTCGGCGCCCTCGACCATCGCCCATGCCGCCTCCTTCTTGACTCCGACTTCCTCCAGCAAGGTCGAGAGCCGGACGCCGGTCCATTCGGAGCAGCCGATCATGCCATGGGTGAATTGCAGCGAATTGAGCTGTGCGCCGCGCCATTCCATTCCGCCATTGGCCGCGCATTCGATGAAATGGATGCGCGACACCTGCGGGAAGCGCATGATGTCGTTCATCGTCAACAGCAGCGGCCGCTCGACGAGGCCATGGATCATCAGCCGGTGTTCCCTGGGGTCGATGTCCGGCCGCCCGGCATGATGCCGTTCGAAGAATAGGCCGTTCGGTGTGATGATGCCGTTGAGGTCCTGCAGCGGGGTGAAGCTGACGGAGGATTGGGTCCCAACCGTGAGCCACGGCACGTTGCGGCGGATCACGCCGCTTTCTGCTTCGGCCGGTTGGCCGTAGGGTCGGTCGACGACGCCGGCGCCGAGCGCCTGCGACCATGGGGGATCAGCAGGTGGAGCGGCGGGGTCGGCGTGACCAGGTTCTGTGCCGAGAGCCAGACTGCCGGTGACCGCGGCGCCGAGGCCAAGAAAGGCGCGTCGGCCGAGCCGATTGCGCAGACCCTCAGGCGTCGACAGCGCGGCGATGCCGCGCCAGAGGTCTTGCCGCACGTTTCCTCGCTCTTGCAATTCATTGTTGGTTGATCGATTGTATATTCGTATTCCCTAATTTAGTCAATTCTAACTTAATGGATCGTCCAGATGTGCTAAACACACCAGCTGATGCGCCATCAGCACGCAATCCGGACCGGAACCATGACATGAGAGCTGCAACGGCAACCGCCAGAAAGATGCCGGCGGACATCGGCAATGGCGACGCTGCCGCCTTGAAGAAGCTCGCGCGACAGGCGGGCGAGGCAACACGGCTGTTGAAGTTGCTCGCCAACGAGAAGCGCCTGCTGATCCTGTGCTTTCTGGCCGCGCGCGGCGAGATCACGGTCGGGGAACTCGCTGACAGGGTGGACCTGAGCCAATCGGCGCTGTCGCAGCACCTGGCGAAGCTGCGCGCCGATGGCCTGGTCACGTTTCGGCGCGCCTCGCAGACGCTGCATTACCGCGTGGCCGACGAACGGGCCTTGCGTCTGTTGCTGTTGCTCAAGGACATCTATTGTGGCGATATGAAGTGACTTGATGAAACCGCTGGCATCTCGCCAGCCGCGCTCTCGCGCGCTCGCTGATCACAGGGCAACATGGCCGACTATGTCGTTGAATTCGGCAAGGACGGCAGGCCGCTCGAGCCGGACGGCCGTCTCGACGCGCCGGCGTTCCACCGCAACCACCAGCCGATCTGGGAGGTGCTGAAAAAATTCCTCGCCGAAAAATCCGGCGACGTGCTGGAAGCCGGCAGCGGCACCGGTCAGCACGTGGTCTATTTCGCGGGCCAGAGTCCCGGCATCACCTGGTGGCCGAGCGATCTCAATGCGCAACATCTCAAGAGCATCGCGGCCTGGCGCGCGCATGCAAAGGCGTCAAACGTTCGGGACCCCCAGCGCATCGACCTGTCCGCGCCGGCCTGGTGGCCCGATGACGGCAGCGTACCTTCCGAATTGCTCGCGATTGTCTGCGCCAACGTCATTCACATTGCGCCGTGGCGCGTGGCGGAGGGGCTGTTTGCCGGCGCCTCGCGCATTCTCGGCAAGGACGGACGACTGTTCCTTTACGGACCGTTCAAGCGCGACGGCGAGCACACCGCGCCGAGCAATGCCGCCTTCGACGAGAGCCTCCGGAACGGCAATCCCGAGTGGGGCGTTCGCGACATCACCGACCTCATGGAATTGGCCGATCGTGTCGGCCTGGTCCTGCTCGAAGCCGTCGAGATGCCCGCCAACAATCAGATATTGATTTTCGCGCGACGCTGAGGCCTACGCGTCGCTGTCCCGCCAGCCGATCTTGTCTTTCAGGAACGTATAGCCGAGCACAATGGATGCGGCGCGCTCCTTGTTGTCCTTGCCATAGCCGTGACCGCCGGCGGCGGGCTCGTAGAAATAGGCCTCATAGCCCATTGCCTGCAGCTTCGCCGTCATCTTGCGCGCGTGGCCGGGATGGACGCGGTCGTCGCGCCGCGTGGTGACGAAAAGAATCGGCGGATAGGTCTGCCTGGGTTTGGCGGTGTGATAGGCGGAATAGGTCTGCAGCCAGGCCCATTCCTCCGGCTTGTCGGGATCGCCATATTCCGCGATCCAGCTCGCGCCGGCGAGCAGCTTGGTGTAGCGCCGCATGTCGATCAGGGGAATCGTGCAGAACAGCGCGCCGAAGCGTTCGGGATAACGCACCAGCATGTTGGTGATCAGGATGCCGCCGTTCGAGCCGCCCTCCGCCGCGATGCGGTCGGGGCGGGTGACGCCGCGCTTGACGAGGTCGGCGGCAACGGCGGCAAAATCGTCGTGCGCGAGCCGCTTGCCGGCGTAGCGGCCGGCATCGTGCCAGCGCGTGCCGAACTCGCCGCCGCCGCGGATGTTGGCCTGAACCGTCGTGCCGCCGCGCTCGAGCCACAGCCTGCCGAGCGCCGAATTGTAATAGGGCTTCACCGAATGCCCAAAGCCGCCATAGGCGCTCATATAGACCGGCGCGTCTCCGGTTTCCGCGGCAGGTCCGGTCTGCACATAGGGAATGCGCTCGCCATCGATCGAAATCGCCTCGTGCTGCGTCACCACGAGTCCCTCGGCGGAGAACGTCCGCGGCGCCCGCTTCAGGAGCGCGGGGCTGCCAACGCTCTCGATCAGCATCAGCGACGGCGGGGTCAGCGGGTCCTGGACATTGGCGAGCAGGTCGCCATTGCTCGCGGCTTCTTCGCCGTCGAGCCGCCAGACATCGACGATGCCGACCGCGGGAAGTCCTTGCAGGGAGCTGTGGTTCCAGTCGTCGGCCGATGGCGTGCAGACGTCGAACACCGGTTTGAGTTCGTCGAGGATCGACAGCACGAGCTTGCCGCCGGTCCAGAACCAGCCTTGCAGCGCCCGTCGCGGTCCCGGTTCGAACACGACGGTGAAATTGCGGTCTCCCGCGAGGAATGCCGACAGCGAGATGCCGATCACGGTGTCCGGGGCAAACGTGCTGTCTGCAACGGTCCACGCCGTGCGCAGTTTCACCGCCAGCCAGTCCCGGTGAGCCTCCATCCAGACGTCGGTCGGAAGATCGAGCCTGGTCCGCGGGCCGGTTTCGTCGCCAATCCAGAGGTGATGATGGAAGAAGTCGATCTTTTCCACGAACCAGACCCTCGGGATCGCACCGGTCCGGTCGACGTCGACATAGACAGCCATATTCGCGGCCGATGTCTCGAAGATCACCGGTGCCGAGTTGACGTCCGTGCCGCGACGCCACAGTCGGGCCGTTCGCGCATAGCCGGATGTCGTAGCCATGCCTTCGCCATACG
>WNGQ01017575.1_pt1 | contig 11906 bp, 9 predicted proteins | sample 5407661 | NCBI WGS metagenome assembly WNGQ01 (sample SAMN13153382, study PRJNA577476) | soil metagenome | isolation source: 60 cm soil or saprolite under Garry oak tree replicate 2 | place: USA:California | collected 2016-06-15
GCTGCTGTTCGACCTCGGCGACGTGACGGCGTTGTCCGCGCGCGAACTCCTGCGCGTCACGCACGCTTTCGTTTCTCACACCCACATGGATCATTTTGCCGGATTCGATCGCCTGTTGCGGCTGTGCCTCCACCGAACCGGCCCTCTTCACCTGGTCGGTCCGGCTGGCTTCCTCGATCAGGTGGAGCACAAATTGAGGGCCTATAACTGGAATCTTCTGGATGAAGATTCGCTCGACTTCGCGCTAACGGCGGCCGAATTCACGGGAGGCGCCGTTGGCGGTGTTTGCGAGTTCCGCGCGCGGGAGGCGTTCCGCCGGCGTGAGCTCGCGTCACGCCCGCTGGCGCCTGGCACGCTGCTGGACGAAGAGGAGTTTCGCATCGAGAGCGTCGTGCTCGATCACGGAACGCCCTGCCTGGCCCTCGCCTTCCAGGAAAAACTACGGATCAACGTGTGGCGAGCGGGCCTCGATTTGCTCGAGCTTCCGGTCGGTCCCTGGCTGAATGAAGCGAAGCGCGCGGTGAGGCGCGGGGCGCCGGACGACAGCCCAATTCTCATCCGCGACGATCTTTCCGTTCCCCTCGGCGTGCTCAAGCAGCACGCGCTGCGCAGCGCGCGTGGACACAGAATCGCCTACGTGGTCGACGCCGCTTTCCATGCATCGAACATTGCACGCATTACCGAGTTGGCGCACGGCGCCGACCAGCTCTTCATCGAGACAGCATTCCTGGACGAGGACGCCGGGCTCGCCGCCGAAAGGCGCCATCTCACCGCTGCGCAGGCGGGCTCGCTCGCAAAGAACGCCGGCGTTTCCCGGCTGGTGCCGTTTCATTTCTCTCCTCGATACATCGACCGGGAGGATCTACTCCGGCGCGAAGTCGAAGCCGCGTGGCGCGGATGAGCGGCAGGCATGTGCTGCGCGCATGCGAGGTCGCCGATTTTGCCGAGGACGGACGCCCGAAATCGAGATTCCTCAGCAAAAATTCCGAGGCGACGAGGTGCGCCGATGGATGGCACTTGAATTTCAATGACGCACTTCGCAAATGAACTGGTGCGATGGCGGCATCAGTTCGTCCGTCGCGTTCCTCCCAAACTTGGGCCGCTTGTAACGTCAAGCGGCCTTTTTTTCATCGCGCCACCGGTCCTCGTCCGCGCGGCCGCGCACAAACAGCTCACCCCTTTGCCGCGGGGGCATGCGATGTCCAAGCCTGCATCATCTCGATCGGGAACGGAAACACGATGGTCGAGCTGCGCTCACCCGCGATGTCGAACAAGGTCGCGAGATAACGCAGCTGCATCGCCTGTGGCACCGGCGCCAGGATTTGAGCGGCGTCGAGCAGCTTTTGCGCCGCCTGCTGCTCTCCCTCCGCATTGATGATCTTGGCGCGGCGGGTGCGTTCGGCCTCGGCTTGGCGGGCGATCGCTCGGATCATGCTCTCGTCGAGATCGATGCGCTTGATCTCCACGGTCGACACCTTGATACCCCACCCCTCGGTCTGCTTGTCGAGCACGTCCTGGATGTCGGCGTTGAGCTTGTCGCGCTCGGCCAACATCTGGTCGAGGTCGTGCTTGCCCAGCACCCAGCGCAGCGTGGTCTGCGCAAGCTGGCTGGTTGCGGCGAGATAGTTGTAGACCTGAATCACCGCCCGCTCGGCGTCGACGACGCGGAAATAGATCACGGCATTCACTTTGACCGATACGTTGTCGCGCGAAATCACGTCCTGGGTCGGCACCTCGTCGACCACCACGCGAAGATCGACCCGCACCATCTGCTGCACCAGCGGCACGAGCAGGAAGAACCCCGGTCCCTTGGTGCCGGTGTAACGCCCGAGGGTGAACACGACGCCGCGCTCGTATTCGCGCAGGATCCGGACCGCCGAGAACAAGATGATCACGATGAAAATCGCCAAAACGGCGATGGTGGCGAGGGAAAGCATTGGTCTTCCTCCTTGTGGTCGGTGGGGGATCGTCAGGCCGGTTCGACGACGAGAACGAGGCCCTCGCGGTTGATGACTTTGATGCGAGCCCCCGGCTGCAGCGGCCGGTGAGCGCGCGCACGCCAGATCTCCCCGTTGACCCGCACTCTTCCCTCGTCTCCGTCCCACGCCACCGTCTCGCCCTCGGCACCGAGCAGCCCCTCCTTGCCGGTGACGACAGGACGCCGCCGCGACCGCAGCAGCATCGTGAGCACCAGCAGGAACAGGGCGGCGGTCGCGGCCGTCGCCGCGCCGACCACCGAAAGCGAGAGGGTGAAGCCCGGCGCACCGGAGGGAAACATCATGATCGCGCCGATCACGAACGCGACGATACCGCCGACACCAATGACGCCGAAGGAGCCGATATGGGCCTCCGCCACCATCAAACCGATACCGAGGAGCACCAGCGCCGCACCGGCATAGTTGATGGGGAGCAGGTTAAGCGCATAGAGCGCGACCAAGAGGCTGATGCTCCCGATCAGACCAGGGGCGACCGCCCCCGGATTGAGGAATTCGAATATCAGACCGTACACGCCGATCAGCATCAATATGAAAGCCACGTTCGGATCGGTGATGACGGCGAGCAGCTCGGTCCGCCAGTCCGCCGCCGCCGTCACCACGTCGAGTCCCGCCGTCGCCAAGCGTTCGGCTTTTCCCGCCACCTTCACCGTCCGTCCATCGATCTTGCGCAGGAGATCAGGCACGTCATCGGCGATCACGTCGATGACGTGAAGCTTGAGCGCCTCGGATGCCGGGAGGCTGACCGCCGTGCGCACCGCCTCCGCCGCCCAGTCGGCGTTGCGGTCATTGAGCTCGGCCAAGCCGCGGATGTAGGCCACGGCGTCGTTCACCGCCTTGCGGGTCTCGGTGTCCGCCGGCTCGGCGGCGGGGCTCGTGTTACCCTCGCTCCCTTTCTCTTTGCTTTTTTGCCCGGCCGGCTGTTCCGGAGCACCGCCCGGAAGGCGCGGGACCCGTCCCAATTGGATCGGGGTGGCGGCACCGAGGTTGGTGCCTGGAGCCATGGCGGCGATCGCGCACGCATAGGTGATGTAGGTGCCGGCACTCGCCGCCCGCGCGCCGCTCGGTGCCACATAAGCGGCAACCGGCACCGGCGAGGACAGGATGGCGCGAATGATGGTGCGCATGGACGTGTCGAGACCACCCGGCGTATTCATGCGCAAGATGACGAGGCGCGTGTCGGGCTGCCCGATCCCACGAAGCTCACGCACGACGTAGTCGGCAACCGCCGGGCCGATCGCACCGTCGATCTCGAGCACCACCGCGCGCGGCGCCGCCGCAACTTCGCTCGCCGGCAAAGGCAGGGCGACCATCGCGGCGAAAAGCGCACGCGCGACGCATCGGCTCAGACATGCATCGACACGGCGGGCGGAGGCCCCAGTCGGCGCCGAACGCATGGGCCGCCTCCTCGTTGCGCGCCGCCCGGGATTTGGGATTGGCGGCGACTTCCCCTCGCCTGCTGACGGATCGGCCGCCGAAGGAGACCGGACATGACATCAGGTGGCGGGCGTTCAATCTTCACACGCGCGGCCAAATTGGGAAAGGCCTTCCCGCGGATACTCGCTGCGCGCCGGCGGACCGAGGAGATAGGCGGCGCTGTGGGCTGCGCTTGCGGCGGCGCCTCGGCGCCAAGTCATCGGTCTTGCGGTCAGACCGGTTCGGCTCAAGCGATGGCATCAGCGGCAACAGCCGCGATGCCCAACGGCGCGAAGCTCGCGCGCGTGGCGGCGACCGAGCCCTCGACGTCGATGCCGCGGCAAGCATCCTCGATCACGACCACGGCAAAGCCCTCGCGGCGCGCGTCCTCGGCCGAGTAGCGTACGCAGAAATCGAGCGCGAGCCCAGCAACGAAGACTCGCGTCAGGCCCCGCTCGCGCAGATAACCGGCAAGGCCGGTGGAGGTCTTGCGGTCATTCTCGTAGAAGGCGGAGTAGGAATCGATCCTAGAGCGGAAGCCCTTGCGCAAAACGAGCTGGGCGTGCGGAATCTGCAAGTCGTCGTGGAATTGCGCACCGGCGGTGCCTTGAACGCAATGATCCGGCCACAGGATTTGCTCTCCGTACTCGACCGTGACGGTCTCGAATGGACGTTTGCCGCGATGCGACGATGCGAACGAGTGGTGGCCGGGAGGATGCCAATCCTGCGTCAACACCACGTGGTTGAAGCGCGTAGCGACGCGATTGATGATCGGCACGACTTCATCGCCGCGCGGAACGGCAAGTTTGCCGCCCGGGCAGAAGTCATTCTGGACATCGACGACCAGGAGGACGTCGCTTTCGCCAACCGTGATCGTGTCGGTCATCACTTCGCCTCCTGCTTGTGCGCCAGGCGTCCATCAACTTCGGCAGCAAGCCGTCTCAGGGCTTCGCTCACCTCGACGGGATAAGATGCGTCGGGTTCGAGCCTGCGCAGAGGCTCGGGCAGGTGCGCGAGGTCCTGCGCCGCTCGCGCTCGAATCTCGGCAAGCGTGGGCCACGGCTCGAGACGCTTTCCCGCTTGCATCACCAATTCGATCAGTGGCTCGCCGGAGCGATCGTCATCCTCCACGGACAGGACGTCGCCCGCCATGCGGCCGTCCGAAGCGAAGCGGCGCCACACCTGCTTGCGGCCAGGCCAGGTGGCTTTGCCGGCAGAGCGCTTGCGCCGCGCGACCCCGGCGTATTCCTCGAGCTTGTAGGCGCAATCGAGCCCCGGCGCGTCGGACGAGGTGGTCAGACTGCTTCCGATGCCGAACCCGTCGATGGGCGCGCCCGCGCGGATCATATGCGCGATCGAGTTCTCATCGATGCCGCCGCTGGCGAAGATGGTCACGTCGCCGAGCCCGCCTTCGTCGAGGATGCACCGTACGTTCTTGGACAGCGCGACGAGGTCGCCGCTGTCGAGACGCACACCGCCCACCGCGATGCCCGCGGCTTTAAGCCGGGGCGCGAGCGCCACAACCTTACGCGCCGCGGCCTCGGTATCGTAGGTGTCGATGAGCAGGGTCAGATTCTTGGGCCGCGCGCGGGCGAAATTCTCGAATGCCTCGGCCTCATCGTCGTGCATCTGGACGTACGAATGGGCCATGGTCCCGAAGATGGGGATGCCGAAGAGCTTGTCCGCCAGTACCGTGGCAGTACCGGCAAAGCCCGCGATGTAGCTTGCGCGCGCGGCCAGCAGGCCGGCCTCGGCGCCGTGCGCACGGCGCAGGCCGAAATCGACGAGACGCTTGCCCGGCGCGGCAAGCACCATGCGGGCAGCCTTGGCGGCGATCATCGATTGGAATTGCAGGAGATTGATCACGCGCGTTTCGACGAGCTGGGCCTCGGGCAAAGGGGCCGTCACGCGCAGGATCGGTTCGTCGGCAAAGAACACGGTCCATTCCGGCATGGCGTGGATGTCGCCGGTAAACCGCAAGCCGGCGAGATAATCGATGAAGTCCTTGCTGAACCGTCCGGTTCGCGCGAGCCAATCAAGCTCATCGGGCGCAAAGCGCAGGTTCGCGAGAAACTCGAGCACCTGTTCGAGCCCGGCCGCAATCAGAAAGCCGCGCTGGCTAGGAAGCTTGCGCACGAAGAATTCGAAGCTCGCGGTCTTGGTCTCACCGCGATCGAGATAGGCCTGCATCATGTTGAGCTGGTAGAGATCGGTCAGCAATGCGCTTGTCGCCGGGTCCATGCTGCCACCTTCGCACACGATGCCTGCCGCGCAACCAGCCGCGGCCCATCGCGATCGCCTGGAGAGCGAACGCGGTTCCTATTTTAACCTCAGGACCGGCGCGTTGGGTCGAGTTTGCACCCGCCCGACGCTGGTGCCGGCATGGGGCGCCACGCCCGCCTGCCGTTGCGCCTAAAAGCTTGTGTGCGGGCACGGAGTCCCTAAGCTTGATCGCAAATCCCGTTGCAATGGCGGGGCAGGCGTTCCCGTCGCCGCGAGGCAAGCAAAAGCACAGAAATCGAGGGATAAAGAGCCATGGCCGACGAAGGGCTTCCCGTCATTGCTCGCTTCGAGGTGCATCGGCGCAGCTATCTCGCACCGGACGGCACGGTCCTTCGACCGCTCCCGAGCTTTACCTCCGACACCGGCGTGCTGCTCTCCCTTTATCGCGGCATGGTGCTGACGCGAGCCTTTGATCTCAAGGCCGTCTCGCTGCAACGCACCGGGCGGCTCGGGACCTACGCCGTTTCGCTCGGCCAAGAGGCGGTTTCGGTCGGCATCGCCAGCGCCATGCGTGTGGAGGATGTCGTGCTTCCCTCCTATCGCGACAACGGCACGCTGCTGTGGCGCGGGACGAAGATGGAGGAGATCCTGCTGTTTTGGGGCGGCGATGAGCGCGGCAACCTTTCCTCCGGCCCCGCCCACGATTTTCCGTATTGCATCCCGGTCGGATCCCAGGCGCCGCACGCCGCCGGCGTCGCCTACGCATTCAAGCTCAGAAAGGAGCCGCGCGTCGCGGTGTGCCTATTCGGCGATGGCGCCACCTCCAAGGGCGACGTGTGGGAGGCGATGAACTTCGCCGGCGTACACCAGTGGGCGATCTCCGTGCCGCTGAAGCTGCAAACGGCGTCGCAGACGCTGGCGCAGAAGGCGATCGCCGCGGGCTTTTCCGGCGAGCAGGTGGATGGCAACGACGTCATCGCGGTGCGCGCCGCGGCGGAGGATGCGATCGCGCAGGCCCGCGCCGGCGCCGGGCCGCGCTTGATCGAGGCCGTGACCTATCGCCTCAGCGACCACACGACCGCCGACGACGCGGCGCGTTACCGCCCGCCCGAGGAGGTTCAGGCGCGCTGGAAGGAGGAGCCGATCGCGCGCCTGCGCGCCTATCTCGTAAGTCAAAACGCGTGGGGCAAGGCGCAGGAGGAGCAACTCGCGGCCGAATGCCAAAAGCAGATCGAGGCGGCGATCGAACGCTATTTGGCGTCCGCGCCGCGTGCGCCGGAAACGATGTTCGACCATCTCTACGCCGAACTCCCGCGCACCTATGCCAGCCAGCGGGCGGAGCTCACCGGAGGCTCCAATGCCTGAGGTGACGTTGGTCGAAGCCGTCAATCTGGCGCTTGCCCGCGCCATGGAAGAGGACGCCAACGTCGTCGTGCTCGGTGAGGACGTGGGCGTCAACGGCGGCGTCTTCCGCGCCACCGTCGGGCTGCAGCAGCGATTCGGCGCCGAGCGCGTGATCGACACCCCGCTGGCGGAGCTGTTGATCAGCGGGCTGTGCGTGGGCATGGCGGCGCAGGGCCTCAAGCCGGTCGGCGAGATCCAGTTCATGGGCTTCATTTATCCCTGCATCGATCAACTGGTGAACCACGCATCCAGGCTGCGCAACCGAACGCAGGGGCGGCTGAGCTGCCCCATGGTCCTGCGCACGCCGCATGGTGGCGGCATCCGTGCGCCCGAGCATCATTCCGAGAGCACCGAAGCAATGCTCGCCCATATCCCGGGCCTGCGCGTCGTCATGCCGTCCTCGCCGGAACGCGCCTATGGCCTCTTGCTCGCCGCCATCCGCGATCCGGATCCGGTCGTGTTCCTGGAACCGACACGCATCTATCGCGCGTCGAAAGGACAGGTGGAGGATAACGGCGAGGCTTTGCCGCTCGATGTCGCCTTCGTGCTGCGGCAAGGGCGGGACGTCACCCTGATCAGCTGGGGCGCCGCGGTGAAGGAGACGCTCGCGGCTGCCGACGAACTCGCCGCGCAGGGGATCGAGGCGGAGGTCATCGACCTCGCCACCCTTAAACCGTACGACGAGGAGACCGTGCTGGCCTCGGTGATGCGGACCGGACGCTGCGTCATCGTGCACGAGGCGGCGCGGACCGGCGGCTTCGGCGCCGAGATCGCCGCGCTGCTCGCCGAGCGCGGGCTCACCTCGCTGCTGGCGCCGGTGGCGAGGGTCACGGGTTACGATACGATCATGCCGCTTCCGCGGCTCGAGCAACGCTATATCCCGTCGGTCGCCCGCATCGTGGCTGCAACCACCAAAGTCTGTCAGTTCGCCTGAAACCTACCGGAAATCTTCCATGCGCCAATTCATATTGCCGGATCTCGGCGAAGGGCTCGAAGAGGCTGAAATCGTGACGTGGCACGTCAACGAGGGTGATCGCGTGGTCGTCGATCAGCCGCTCGTGTCGGTGGAGACCGACAAGGCCGTCGTCGAGGTGCCGTCCCCTTGGAGCGGCCGCATCGCGCGCTTGTTCGGGGGCAAGGGCGATCTGGTCAAGGTCGGGGCTCCGCTGGTCGAATTTGCCGAGGGTGAGCAGGGCGACACCGGGACGGTGGTGGGCGAGCTCGGGCAGGAGGAGAAGGCGCCGCGAGACGCCGAGGCCCGGGCCCCGACGCCGGCGCGAACCCTTCAGGTCCTTCCCGCGGTCAGGGCGCTGGCGCGCAAGCTCGATGTCGACCTCAACCTCGTGCACGCCACCGGCCCCGGCGGGACGATCACGCGTGCCGACGTCGAGCGCGCCGCCAAGAGCCTGGCCGAAGCGGGTCCGGCCGAGCCGCTGCGAGGCATGCGCCGGGCCATGGCGCAACGCATGGCGGCGGCCCATGCCGAGGTGGTTCGCACCACCGTGAACGACGAGGCCGACATCGACGATTGGCGCAAGGGCGAAGACGTCACCATCCGGCTCGTGCGCGCCATCGCGTCCGCCTGCCAGGCCGAGTCCTCACTCAATGCCTGGTACAATGCCGAGGCGAGCGAGCGCAGGCTGATCAAGCGCATCGACATCGGCATCGCGGTCGATACCGAGGGCGGCCTGATCGTACCCGTGTTGCGCAATGTCGGCGAGCGCGACGCCAGCGACCTACGCGCCGGCCTCGACCGGCTGCGGGCCGACGCCGCGGCGCGCTCGATCCCGCCGGAGGAACTGCGCGGCGCGACGATTACGCTCTCCAATTTCGGCATGATCGGGGGACGCTTTGCCAACCTGGTCGTCGTTCCGCCCCAGGTTGCCATCGTCGGAGCGGGCCGCATCGACCAACGCGTGCTGGTCCACAACGGTCAGCCGGCGGCGCGGCGCGTGCTGCCACTGTCGCTCACCGTCGACCATCGTGTGGTGACGGGCGGCGAGGCAGCGCGTTTCCTGGTGGCGCTCAAGGCGGACCTCGAGCGGGCATCCTAGCGCGCGAGGATACCCAAGTACTACCAAACTTGACCGCTCCCCGCCTGCAGGTCAGCGTTTCAACACGTCTCAGGTACCGGCCGCGTGCAAGGTCGAGAGTTCTTTCGCAAAAACGTGACTTCAGTGTTTCTTGGAACTCGGTCCGCGCGGCTTTCGGCTTTTCCGGCTCCATCGAAAATCGCGCAGTTTTCGCGATCTCAACTCTTCAAGCTCGGAATGAGCTTCGTCGCGTTGCCACTTCCGATGTCTCCTAGCTGCTCCTCGGTAAGGCCGAGATGCCGCAAGTTGGTGATCTGGTCGAGCGGAAAGTACGGATAATCGCTTCCATACGTAATTTGCGAGATTGGAACGAGCTTCATTAGCGCCGCCATCGCGGGCGCGGACGTTGCATTTGCGGTGTCGTAGTGGAGGCGTTTGAGTTCGCCTTCGATGCCGTCCGGCGCAAATTCCTTGAGATTCGGCCGCCTTCCGTAGAAAGCGTCGATACGGCCCGCCATCATCGGAATTGTTCCGCCGGCATGGGAGAATAGCCACTTGATGTCGCGGTAGCGCGCGAACGACCCGCTCAGAAGCAGGCTCGTGACGGTGCGAGTCGTGTCGTGCGGCACCTCGATCACCGCCGGGAAGGTGCCGACGCTCAGCTGGCTGCAGCAGGCTGCGACCAGGGGATGCACATAGACGACGGCCTTGCGTCGGTTGAGTTCCTCGAGCACGGGCTTGTACACCGGATGGCCCAACCATTTGTCGCCGTAATTGGTCTGCAGGTTGATGCCATCCGCCTTGATGACGTCGAATGCGTGCTCGACCTCCTTGAGCGTGGCATCGATATCCATCATCGAGAGCGGTGCGAAGATCCCGAAGCGCCCCGGATAATCCTTCCGCATCTCGGCAGCATAGTCTTGGCACATCTTCGCCGTCTTGCTCGCCGCTTCGGCGCCATCGTCAAACCACAGGCCGGGAGTGGATGCGAGCGACAGCACCGCCGTCCTGACGCCACTCTTGTCCATTTGTTCGACCGCCCTGGCCGGAGTCCAGTCCGGTACGCCAGGATAAGGTGGGATCTTGCGCGCGCTCTCCCACTCCATCTGTCGCTTGAGATAGGGCGGCGGATAAAAGTGATGATGGGTATCGATCAATTTCCTCTCTGCCTGACCGCGCGCGGCAGGCGCTGTCAGTATGGCTGCAGCACCGACAGCTCCGAGCCCTGCGAGAAACTGGCGTCTGGACGCATGGCTGGACGCGCAGATTGGGCAGTCGTTGAAATTCATGGTCGTTCTCCCGGATGTCTTCTTATGGAGCGAGTGCGGCCGGCATCCTCCGCCCGGTTCTCGCCATTGCGTTTTGCCGCCAGCAAGGACGGGCCAATCCGCCACCTCGAGGCTAGCATGCGCCGACGTCCGCTCACAGAAGGCATCGTCTTTATTCCCTCCGGGACGCGGCACGCCGACGATGACATCTAATCGATCGAGATGTTCGCCTCTTTCGCTAGTCTGGTCCAGGTCGCGAACTGGCTGGCCACCAGTGCACGCATCTCGGCGGGTGTGGTCGCGCGTGGATCGCCGCCCATGCTCTCGAGCTTGTTCTTCACGTCGGGCACTGAAATGGCGCGGCCCACCTCGGCATTGAGCTTGTCGACGATCGGCCTTGGCAGCTTCGCGGGACCCGCGAGCCCGGTCCACGAGATGACTTCAAATCCCGGGATGGCTTCCTCCGCGACCGTGGGCACGTCGGAAAAATCGCGCCAGCGCGTCTTGCCCGTGACGGCGAGGGCGCGGAATTCGCCCGAGCGGATGCGCGCGCTGATCGGTCCTGACGTTGCCGCGATGAAATCGATGTCCCCCTGCAGGAGGCCGGTCATGGCCGGCGCCTCGCCGCGATAGGGAATGTGCAGAAACTTTGTTTTGGTCTCGTTGCCGATGAGTTCGACCGTGGTGTGTAGGATCGAGCCCGCGCCGGCGGAGCCGTATTTCAGGACGCCGGGATTTTTGCGCGCCTCATCGATCAGTTGCGTGAGTGTCTGGAAGCGAGAGTCCTTGCGCACGCAAATAAGAAACGGATAGAAGCTTGCGACCGAAATCCATTCGAAATCTTCGACGACTTTGTAGTTTACGTTCCTGGAGAGCGCGCCATGCGCGGGGTGCGCACTGGGAACGACCAGCAGGGTGTAGCCGTCCGGCTCGCTGCGCGCCACAGCCTCCGCGGCGAGGCTGCCGGCGACGCCGGGCTTGGGCTCGATGACCCGGCGGGAAGCCGTGCATGAACTTGATCGGACGATCAGGATAATCCGGCGCCGCCGCCGCGCTGCTGACCGCAATCAACGCGACAAGCGTGGCGACGATTGTTCTGGTCATCGTATTTCTCTGCCGTGGGTACTTGTTCTTGGAAATCACGGCCGTCGATCACTGCGTGCGCGCAGGGGTGCGCCACAGGCTCTTCGGCGTCAGGCAGTGGACGGCGACTTCGCTGCCGGTTGGCGGCGCGATACGGCAATCCATGGCCACGCTGGCCAAGCCGTAGGCATCGAGGCGATCGAGCTGCCGCTTCTCGGCGATCAGGTTGATCATGGCCATCGACGCGGCGTCCATCGCCTTGTTGAGATCGGCGTTGCTGCCGACGGTAACGTAGTCGGTCGCCGTTTCCTTGCTCGGCAACGCCGCCGGGGGCCTGGCCCTTGCGTCCTTCGGATTGAAGCAGAACGTGCCCTTCACGATGTCGACGACTTCGGAGATGCGGCAATCCCAGCGCTGCATCATGATGCGCTGGGCGTCCGGCGCGGCGACGCGCCGCTCCTCCGTGATGAACTTCACGGTCTCCG
>WNGQ01005918.1_pt1 | contig 11905 bp, 10 predicted proteins | sample 5407661 | NCBI WGS metagenome assembly WNGQ01 (sample SAMN13153382, study PRJNA577476) | soil metagenome | isolation source: 60 cm soil or saprolite under Garry oak tree replicate 2 | place: USA:California | collected 2016-06-15
GTCTGTATAAACAAAACCTGAGCCGTGAACGTGCTACTCGCCTTGCATTTGTAGTACAGAGCGAGGAATTAACAAGGCTTGCGCAAAGTGACATATATTGGGATGAGATTATCTCAATAGAACCTGACGGCGAGACCGAAATCTATGACCTGACTGTGGAAGGCCTGCATAACTTTGTAGCCAGTGATATCGTTGTTCACAACAGTATCGAGCAAGACTCAGACATCGTCATGTTTATTTATAGAGACGACGTTTATAACCAGGATTCAGAAAAGAAAAATATCGCGGATATTATTGTGGCGAAACATCGGAATGGGCCTCTGGGCGGCAACAGTTTATATTTTCAGGCCAGCCAGACCCGTTTTCGCGACCTGGAAATCAACCAGGCCGCAGAAGAATAAGAAGGAACATGACACTCTTTGCTGGATTTCCATCGGGGAAAAATCCCTATGTGCCGGTACCGGACGTATTTTTTACGGTACTGCTGCCAGAGATCGAGGATATGGCGGAACTCAAAGTCACGCTGCACCTCTTCTGGCTGCTGGCACAAAAAAAAGGGGACCCGCGCTGCGTCAGCGACCGCGAGCTGATGGCAGATGTGGTATTGTTGCGCAGCCTCAAACGCAAAGGTGATCCACGCCCGGTAGAAGAGCGGCTGCATCACGGATTGGAACAGGCAGTAGCGCGCGGGACTATCCTGCGCATACACCTGAAACTATTGCGCGAAGAAAGCGACGAGGAGGAGCTGATTGGCTGGTATTTCTTTAACACAGCCCGCAGCCGAAAAGTCGTCAATGAATTGCAAGGAGGTGAGGTCGTTCCTGGAAGCTTGCTTAATGTTGAGGTCGAGCAGGTTGAGGAAATGCATGAAATGATTGTTCCAGCAGAGAGACCAACTGCTTTACGGGGCTTTGAATCGTCATCACATATACAGGTACAGATTGACCGTCCTAATATCTTTGTATTATATGAGCAAAATATCGGGTTACTCTCTCCACTGATCGCAGATGAACTCAAAGATGCTGCCGATCAGTATCCGGCGGAATGGATTGAAGTAGCGTTCCGCGAAGCGGTATTGCATAATAAACGAAAATGGAGTTATATCCGCGCCATTTTACGGCGCTGGGAAACGGAAGGCAAGCAAGCATGGAACGCCTGAACGATATCTTCAGCAGAGCGGCGCAGCGACGCCAGCAGGAAAGCGATCATCGATCAACGGACCAAACGCCTTCCCAGGGATTGCGGCCAGGCGCCGCACCGCCGCGTCGTCCCTTGCCTGAGCAGACCGCGCGCCTGGGACAACCTGCGCATGCTCCAAATGCTCCGCAGACAGGGGGGCAGCGTACTCTCCCACCCGGAACGCGCCGCGAGCAAAGTGACCCCAACGCCTACGCTCAGCGTCCGCCATATAATCAACAGCGTGTGCAAGCAAACAGGCCAACGGGAGACAAATTCTCATCCATACCTGAGCGCGGGGGATGGTCACCTGGCAGAAGTATGCCCTCAACGCATGCAGATGCTCATCACCCTATGGTACAGGCTGATGTCCAGCACGAGTGGGAAGATGACACCGCCATTATACGCTATGGCGACTGGGAAAACGATGTGTATGATGAGCGCGCGCATCCTCAGGCACCGGGCAGCACGCATACCGTGAACCGCGCCGCCGCGAGGATTGCCCAGACCTATAAGGGCAACCGTTCAATGGCGACACGAGAATTACATTCATTGTCAGAAGAAGAGGCTAACCTGCCAATGCCAATGATGCGGGATGGGCGCCTGCCAGTACCCCTTCCTCCATCTCCATTAACAGCGCCGCAGGAAGCCAGGCAAACACATCGAGCCACACAGCCGCTCAACAGAGCACAAACGATTGTGCGTATGAGCCAGGATTGGCCACCAGAAGCGCCACACATACAGAAACCGGCATACCAACGCATTATACAAGAGGAATCAGCGGCACTGATTCCTGCTCCATACAACGCCAATACTACTATCTGCCCAATCTGTAAAGGCGCTGGGTTTCTGCGTGAGGACGTGCCATACGGCCATCCCAATTTTGGCAAGCCCACTGCTTGCAAATGCAAAGAGGCTGAGCGTTTAGAGGTAAGACGCCAACAATTGCAGGAGATATCTAATCTTGGTAAACTCAAAGAAAAGAATTTCAGAAATTTCAGACCAGAAATTTCCAAAGCTGTTGAAAATGCGTACTACGCGGCGGCAGATTACGCCGAGGATCCCATCGGATGGTTGGTCTTAATCGGTAGAGTGGGTTGCGGCAAAACGCATCTGGCAGCCGCCATTGCCAATCAATCTTTAGCTCGCGGCTCGCTTGTGCTTTTTAGCACAGTCATTGATCTACTCGATCATTTACGTACAGCCTTTTCACCCACGGCTACAGAGGTATACGATCAAAAACTCAACAAAATGCGTGAAGCAGCATTGCTCGTACTGGATGATCTGGGAGCACAGCAGAGTACACCGTGGGCTACTGAAAAGCTCTTCCAGTTGCTCAATTATCGTTATAACTATCGTATACCTACAGTCATCACAACTAACAATGTTGGTCTGCAGGGAATCGATGAACGCATACGTTCCCGACTAATGGATTTTAGCCTATCCAATATTATAACGATCGATAAAACAGTTGACTACCGTCCACAAAATCCGAGTCGAGAGTAAGACAAATTAGCAAACATCACGTGAGAGTGCCAAATTCACCTGTTTTATCCTTGCGTTTGTGAATTGCAGGTGCTATCATAACGGTACACGACCCTGTAATTGCAGGGTTCCTCTGCACATTCAGTTTTTGCCGATAATGTCTCATATCGAACATACAAGGACGACACCAGGGCAGGGGCAAGCCCAGCCCGTACCCTATACGGGCGGTGGTCGTGCTTCGTATAGGGTACGGGCTGGGCTTGCCCCTGCCCTGGTAAGTGAGACAGATCGTTTCTGGGATATTAAAAGGAGCAAAGATGGGTAGCAAATTTAACCCAAATGATCCTCGCTGGATCAAAGACACTCGTGAAGTTATGGAACCGCGGGGCATTATTGTCCCCAACGTGATTGAATCAACGCCTCGTGGTGAGCGGGGCATGGACATCTATTCGCGCCTGTTAAAGGAGCGCATCATTTTCATTGGCACGCCCATCGACGATAATGTGGCTAACCTGACGGTGGCGCAGTTGCTATTCCTCCAGAGCGAGGACGCGACCAAGGACATCTGGCTGTATATCAACTCGCCCGGCGGCGTGATCTACGCAGGTCTTGCCATCTATGACACCATGCAATGGTTGAAGCCCGATGTTGCCACCGTGTGCGTCGGTATGGCTATGAGCATGGGAGCGGTACTGCTCGCCGCGGGCGAAAAGGGCAAACGTTACTGTCTGCCCAATTCAACGGTGCTGATTCACCAGCCTCTGGGCGGCGCTGAAGGACAGGCGGCGGATATCGAAATCACGGCCCGTGAAATCCTGCGCCTGCGCAGCAGCATCTATGACATTCTGGCTCGTCACACCGGTCAGACACGCGAGCGCATCCAGCAGGATGCCGACCGCAACTACTTCCTGACTGCGCAACAGTCGGTTGAGTATGGCCTGGTTGACGAAGTTCTCTCGAACGAGGATGCTACAACGCGCTAAATTCCAGGCAACGCCACACCTGAAGCGCCTGACGCTCGCGCACCTGACGCACACAAGGGGCGTCAAATACGCATCAACCGAAGCCTGGAAGCCAGGCAGGAGGCCAGATGATCCGTAGGGGCGAGGGCGGCGGACGTGGGGCGGTGTGGGCCTTTATGGTCGCCCGCGGGGTGGGGGTGATCGTGTTCCCCCAACATGGAAGCCAGAGCAACAGGACGCGGGCGACCATAAAGGCCCTCCCAACCCCTCATCGTCCGCCCTCGCCCCTACGGATATTGATGAGTCTCAGGTTGATGCGTATTTGACGCCCTCTTGTGGGCGTTAGGTGCGTGGGTCATTGTGAAGAAAAACGGGAGATGACCCTTGCCTGTTAAGCCTATACACACGCTCACCGATCGTACTATTCGCTGCATGCTGTTTGATCTCGGCGATACTCTCTGGTCTCGTGGGGAGACGGCAGCATGGGAGCGAAACGAGGATATCGCCAATCGCCGAGCGGTGGTGCTGCTGCGCGAACGCATTGACCCCGCATTCTTGCCCATGCTTGACGACTTCGCTCTTGGGCGACGCTTACGCGAGGCAATCGATCAGTACATACGCACCAGGATTCGCCGTGACCCCGAAAATGAGCCTGACGGAACACGAGCTGTAATCGAAACGCTGAGCCAATGGGGCATTCCAGAGCTACACCGGGATTTTGGCGAGGAGATTTTCGAGGCCCTACGCATTCGCATTCCGGAATCGCGCCCGCTTTTTGATGACTCGCTTTCGACGATTATAGAGCTACATAAACGTGGCTTTTTGTTGGGGATCGTAACCAACCGTATCTGGGGTGGACCACCTTTTCTTGAAGATTTGCGCACACTCGGTCTGTATGACTACTTTCATCCAGCCGCCATCGCTATTTCAGGTGATTTAGGTCGGCGCAAACCCAGCGCTGAAATCTTTCTGCACGCGCTCAACGCGCTCGATGTCAGGCCGGAAGAGGCGGTGATGGTGGGCGACTCGCTCAGCGCCGATGTACTGGGAGCACAGGCTCTCGGCATTTTTGCTATCTGGAAGCCTAAACCAGAGATGCTCAAAGGTATTCAAGCGCTTAGGCATAGAGCAAATACCGCTATCAACGCACAGCCTCTTGCTGAATCAGGAGTGCGTCCAGCAGAACTATCTCATCATATACCCGATACCCCGCTACCAGGCATGCACACTACAGATGATGACTATATATTGGCGCAAGATTGGAGCCGTGATTATCTCGATCGCTACCTGCACGGCGAAATTATACCCGATCTCACCATAGAACATCTCAGTGATTTACTGGAAATCTTCCAGCAGGCAGGTGTGCAATGACACCATCCTTGCGCAAATGGCTTTTTGAAACGCTCTATAAGAACAAATACCTATATCGTTTTGCCAGCACGGTCCCTTTCGCCGGTCAATGGCGTGTATGGCAAAGACTGGTGCTGACTCGCCTTCGTGGTCATGACGTGCTCGAACTCGGCTGCGGTCTGGGCGATTTGCTGGCGGACATGATCGAGGCCGGTTATAACTGCCGCGCCATCGAACACTCTCCCCCGATGGTTGCAGCCGCCCGCGAAACCCTGCAACATCGCGAACTCGGTGAAAGAGCCTGGGTGATTCAGGGATCGGCGCAGAGTCTCCCCTTTAGTGATGCTTCGTTTGATAGCGTGGTGAGTACCTTTCCCTCTGAATACATTTATGACACCGACGCCATTGCCGAAGTAGCGCGTGTCCTACGTCCAGGCGGGCGTCTCATTGTAGTAGAAGGGGCAAACTTGATCCCTGTAGGCTTCCTGCAGCCCTTATTGGTATTCGTGCAAATGCTCGTCTATGGCCCACCCGCCGTTTTTGGTCCTCGCAAACGCCGCAACCTCGACGATGAAGTCATGCGCAGCCGAAGTTATCGAGACGCTAGCCCGCCTGAACCAGGCGTGATACAGGTTGACAGAGATACAGGCACAGGTTTCGCTACAGATGTATTGGACGATGCCTGGTTCGGCCAGCATATTCCCTTGGAACATCATGGCCTGCGCCGCCGCTCTGAACGGGTACGCAGCCATCGTTGGGAAGTGTACATCACGATTGGGGAAAAGCCAGGTAACGCTGCTTCCTTGTTGACGTGACCCCTCACTTTCAGTACCATGAAGAGTAAAGGGTTATGGTGAAAGGGATGCAGGGGAATGTCAGGAACACAGGGAAAGCAGAGAACGCAGGGGAAACAACAAGTAACGCCGCGTGACACGCCGGTAGGTCGTTCATTGCAACAGGGAACCTACCAGGTAGAAGCTGCCATCGGCTATGGGGGAATGGGGCAGGTATTTCTGGCGTCGCACCGGGCGCTTGATGTTCCGGTGGCGTTAAAACAGGGGCGAGCCGACCAACCTCTCCCGCAGAGTGTGATAGCGGAGCTAGATCGCTTTCTACAGCAGAAACAGGAGAAACAAGGGCAGCAGCAGGTTACACCTGTTACTCCCGCGCTACAGGCACTCGAGAACGATTTTCCACTCAGCGGCGGCGCTGACACTGATCGATTTTTACGTGAGGCATTGTTACTGGCTCGTTTGCATCATCCAGCCATCCCCACACTTTACGACTACTTCTATGAGAACGGCTACTGGTACCTGGTCATGGAGTATCTGCCAGGACCTACTCTTGTTGCCTATATGCGCCAATATGCGCCGCTGCCTCCACTTGAGGCGCTCAACTATGCCATGCAACTGTGCGACGTGCTGGATTATCTACATAAACAAACGCCGCCTGTCGTCTACCGCGACCTCAAACCATCGAACATTATACTTTCGCCCGAAGGCCGCCTGATGCTGGTAGATTTTGGCATTGCGCGCTACTTCAAGGAAGGCCAGATCAATGATACCACTGATTTTGGCTCACCTGGTTACGCCTCTCCGGAACAATATGAAGGGAGTGGACAAACCGATGGGCGTTCCGACCTGTACAGCCTGGGCGTAATGCTGCACGAGATGCTCAGCGGACAACGCCCGGCAAGGGGGAGCGTGCGCAAAGGCATGCTCGAATCCTTGCGCCAGATCAACCCCGCGCTTTCACCCGCGCTAAGCGGCTTAGTAACAGTCGCCACGCGGCCAGAGGCGATGTATCGCTTTCAGATGGCGCATACATTTTATACCGCTTTAGAGCGTACCCGCGCTATTGAAGAGCGCAGAGCGTACCAACGGCATGCCCTCTTAGTAAGCGAGACTTCTCACCACGAGGATGCAGGCACATCAATTCAGGCGTTCGCCAATCCGCCGCATACGCCAAACCGGCATACATCGTTTGCCGCCCTCAGATCGCAACGTGTACATATACGTGAACATCTCCATGCGGCTCGGCGCGAACGGTTGGAACAAGAGGCGCTTGCCATGCAACTGGCGTCTATCGACGAAAGCTTAAAACAACGCGCGGTCTCTCCCGTTTTTCCTACTCCCACACCCGGTGAACGTGAATCCTCTCCACCCCGCTCAAAGACACCCAATCGCCTTCTGCAGGTGCTGTTTGTAGTCGCAATGCTGCTTTCTGGTGTATTAACATCGTTATTCGCGCTCAACCAATACGCTCATCACAATCCAACCATTGTATCGAATCAGAAGCATGTGGTAACCCAGTTACCAACCATAACAACTCAAAGTTCCTGGCAAGCTCTGCCCTCGCTACCAGTGCCACAGGCTGATAATACTGCCGTCTATACAGAAATTCAAGGGAAAGCCTATATATATGTAAGCGGCGGTTACCGGGGTGCTAGCTCAAAGCCCCTCTATAGTCGCGGCCTCTACCGCTACGATATCGCGGCGGCGCACTGGGAACTCATAACAAATAATGGATTTCCTGTTATGGGGAATAACGCCGCAGCTGTAGATGAACAACACCATATCTTCTTTACTGGAGGCTATTCAACAGATACCTTTACGATAAACTCCGTTTTATACAGGTACTCGCCTGAAAATGGCGCATTGGGAAAAATTGTGCCGCCTGCTCAAGCCCTGATCGGTTTTGGAAATGCTATGCTCGCTGATCAACAAGGACATCTCTATATCACCCAGGGCTTCACCACTCCTGGCAATCCCCGGGCGCGAGCTGGCACAGGCTGGTATCGTTATGACCTCGCCACTGACCAATGGGCAATATTGACTCCTTTACCAGCAGGTGTTGGCTACGTGGTTCTGGTCTCCGATGGCCAGGGCGGGATCCTGATGATTGGAGGGTCCAGAGATGCAGGCCAGCGTATGCCAACCTCACAGATATACCGGTACGATACTGTTCAAAATACCTGGACACTCACACCGACTCACGCCCCGATAAGTATAAGCGGCGCGGCCAGCTGCCTGGATGGACAGGGCCATGTCGTCATCATCGGCGGTTATGACCCTGCACACTCGAGCGCGCTGGCTTCGACCTGGCTCGTGACCTTGAGTACTCTCAACTGGGAAGCGCTGCCTGCTCTTCCCTCCGGTGGCTCTTTGTTAGGCGCGACAGCCTGTGATGGCCAAAGAGATGTTTTTCTCGAACGCGGGGCCAACGATACAAGCCATCCAACAGCGGATTTTTTGGAGCTGACGATTCAGTCGTAATAATGCTCCATTTTGCTCGATAAAACCCCTCGACAGGCTGTTTCCGATATGCTACACTTGTCTCAGAATATACATGGAGAGGGTATCGGGCGTGGCTAAGACTTGGGATATTCTCATGAAAATGCTCGTGGGAGCAAATCGCCAACATTTAGTATCGTTGGTACTTCCTGGTGCAAAGTATGAGCATGAACTCAACACTGAATTGCAAAGTCGAACACTGGAAGCTGATCTCTTGTATGTTGTCACCTGGAACGCTCAGAAGACGATCTTGCACGTCGAATTTCAACGACGGCGCGATGGCAATATGGGAAGGCGGCTCTGGAAATATAACGCCCAGACAGCCATTATCACTGGACTTCCAGTTTGTTCTTTTGTTATCTATTTGAAGAGGGATGGCAAAGTTGCGCAGTCTCCCTACGAACTTAAGCTTCCAGATAGAGAAGTGGTACACTGCTTCTACTACAGGACGATCAAGTTGTGGGAGCTTCCAGCGGAAGCACTCAAGCAGGCAGGTCTGGAGGGGTTACTTCCTTTGCTACCGTTAACAAAAAACGGGACAAAACGCGAGGTAGTAGAGGATATGATTGTAAACTTAAAGGCCGCTGGGAAAAATGATTTACTGCCACTTGGTTATGCGTTTGCGGCACTCGTACTCAAGAAACTAGAGGACCGTGACTGGCTTAGAAAGAGGTTTGCTATGCTTCAAGATATCCTTGAGGATTCATGGGCCTACCAGGAAATGGTGGCAAAAGGTCTGCAAAAAGGCCTCGAACAAGGTTTGCAAAAAGGCCTCGAACAAGGTTTGCAAAAAGGTCTTGAACAAGGTCTTGAACAAGGTCTTGAACAAGGTCTTGAACAAGGTCTTGAACAAGGACTACAAAAGGGGGAAGTGCGTGGACTGCGTGAGGCAATTGTAGATGTAGTCCAGGAACGCTTCCCGGAGATTACAGTTCTTGCACGAAAGCAAGTAGATACGCTTGAGGACCCTGCATTACTGCGACGTTTGATTGTCAAAATAAGTACAGCGCAGACTGTAAAGCAGGCAGAACAGGCTCTTGCAACTATAGCCAGAGAAAAGAGAATACATTAAACAGGCTATCTTCTCTCTCATGGTCGAATCGTATCTAACACGAGTGGTCCCGCTTCCACGGGTGTATCGCTCCAGCTATAACATCCCAACAGCGCGTTGCGCACAGAATCAACTTCGGATTCGCTGCGCGCGTGAATTTCTACCAATGGTTCGCCCGTCTCGCGATAATCACCCACCTTCGCCTGCAAAATTAAACCGGTGCGATGATCGATCTGTTCACCTTTTTTGAAGCGTCCCGCTCCCAAACGCATGCTGGCAAGGCCCACCTGTTCGGCCTCAATACCAGCAATGTAGCCGCTGCCAGGGGCGCCTAGCATAGTACGCACAGGCGCAATTGGTAGTAGCTCTGGCTGCTCAATCTGGCGAGCATCGCCCCCCTGGGCGGCGATCACTTCGGCCAGCTTTGCAACTGCATCTCCTGAATGCACTGCTTGCTCAACGCGCCTCTCGGCATCAGCAAAACTGTGCACGGTTCCAGTCATTACTAATAGCTCAGCAGCCTCGTGACAACACAGGGCCGAAACGTCTTGTGGGCCATCGCCGCGCAAAATGGCAATTGCTTCCGCCATCTCCAGTGCATTGCCAATAGCGCGGCCTAGTGGCTGCTCCATCGAGGTAATGGCAGCGACGGTATGCAGGCCAGCCAGGCGCCCGATATTCACCATCGTCTGCGCCAGTTCACGCGCCTGCTCTACACTTTTCATAAAAGCGCCGGAACCGACTTTTACATCCAACAGCAAATGAGACGCGCCGATAGCCAGCTTTTTACTCATAATGCTGGCTGCGATCAGAGGAATGCTCTCCACCGTCCCCGTAACATCGCGCAAAGCGTACATTTTGCCATCGGCCGGGGCAAGATCACCTGATTGCCCGGCCAGCACGATATGATGCTGGGTGAGGATACCCATAAATTCATCACACGTGAGCGCTGATCGGAAGCCGCGCACAGACTCCAGTTTATCAACCGTGCCGCCTGTATGCCCCAGGCCGCGCCCTGTCATTTTCCCTACGGCGACGCCGCACGCTGCTACCAGGGGCGCAACCGCCAACGTCACCTTGTCACCAACCCCACCTGTGCTATGTTTATCTATCACCGGCGAGATAGTATCACGCACATGTAATTCCTCGCCCGAACGCGTCATAGCCAGCGTTAGATCACTGATCTCGCGAGCATCCATGCCGCGCCAGTAAACAGCCATTAGCCACGCTGACATCTGGTAATCAGGGATGTTCTCTTTCGTATACTGATCGATCAACCAGTCGATCTCGGCAGTGCTCAAGCTATGCCCATCACGTTTTTTACGAATGAGTTCTACAATCTGCATATGCTCTTCCTCTGACTGCCGGCTAAGTACTCCTCTTATTCCGCCTGCCAACAAACTCCGTTCAGGATCCTTATGCAGCTTGCCAACGAGACTGCGTCTCTACCTGCGCTCAGGCAAGCTGCAAAGTAGTACCTGCGGTCAGGCAGTCGGCTAGGCAGTACTCAAGACAATACGGACAGAATCGCTTTCAAAACCATTACCAGTCTCGATCTGAAAGCGGTCAGTAGTCATTCCACCCAGGCGCACGTTGCGATCAAAGCGCAACTGGCCGTTGGTAAATGCGTACACACTGGTATCCTGTTCCAGCACGCCTTGAATGAGAATGGTATCAAAATCTTTTTCCTGCTGCTCATGGAAAGCTTTGAGCAGTGTAGCCACTTGCTGCCACGCGACTCCCCTGGGATAGACGATGCGCACAATCTTTTTCCGCCCATCTCCGATAGCGCTTTCCACCACTGAATATGCTAACGCGCCCTGCTCAAGCGCCTGTAATTCCGCTGTTGTGCTGGGAGGGAATGGCGCAGGAGGTTCGGGAGCCTTTGGCACTGGTGGAGGAGGCGGAGCCATTGGAACCGCAGGTTCTACTATATGCCTGGTACGCTGGGCCGTCTGCGGTGGCATAGGAGTTCCCGTTCGGCCTTGCGGCGCAGACGCCGGACGCCCTGACTGCGGAGTTTGCGGCATAGACGCCGGGCGCCCCTCTGGCGTAGGGGTCGAGCGTGATGGTTGATACGATTGTTGTTGAGGTTGCTGACCTGAAACTGGTTTGGAAGGCGACTTCAGATTACGGCCACAGTAGGTACAAAAACTGGTATGGTCCGAATTAATGCCTCCACAATATGGGCAGCGCATAGTTAAGCTCTCCCGTCTCTCATCTTCAATAGGTTGATACATGCTGTAGTATATCATAACGACCTACCCACTATGACTTTCGTCACGTACAAAAACATGTCTTTTCGTACTCCCCACGCGCTTTATCATCATCGTATACTATCTTCTGTAACGAAGAACGATGTTTCTTTTAGTTTAGGCAAGGTTCACCTTGTGAGCGAAAGAACTTGACAGTGTAAGAACTGGGAGTTGCCAAAGGACTCCCTGGAGAATATGGTAGAGAAAATGCATCACCATACGAAGCAGGGAGGAACCGATGGTACAGCGACATTGTAGCACAGCCAGCCAACGAGGAGAGTGGGTGAGCCAGCTGATAGCACACCGTGGCAGCTATGGAGAGGTCACGCAGCT
>WNGQ01005919.1_pt1 | contig 11905 bp, 11 predicted proteins | sample 5407661 | NCBI WGS metagenome assembly WNGQ01 (sample SAMN13153382, study PRJNA577476) | soil metagenome | isolation source: 60 cm soil or saprolite under Garry oak tree replicate 2 | place: USA:California | collected 2016-06-15
AGGCTCAGACTTTGTTCGTCAATGACCTCAAATCCAAACATGTTAAGCGGATGCCTGAGGGTTCAAAAATAGGAAGCAGACGATACATGGAAGAGGTATTCGTGTTTGCCTGAACAAGCATCCAGTGGCGTCAGGGTCCGCCTGATTGGAGTACTCGGATCCGCAGCCCCACATCGGGAAATGCAATTCATATGGTCAGAGTCTCTGACCGTGTCGAAACTTGTCGACGAGCTAGTCCGGACGGTAGGAAGTCACCAGTTTGAGGAGCTGCTCATCGATTCGGCTACCAAGGATCCGAGGCCGAACGTGATCATTCTCCTCGACGACCAGGATTGTAACTTGTTTAGTGGACTTGGAACGAAACTGGAGAAGGACTCCACTGTCACGATAATCCCCGTAGCTCATGGGGGATAGTCAGCACTGTGCTCCCTAAGATTGGTTCCTCAGTAAATGGGCAGTTGCTTGTTGAGGAAGGCACTAGCCCCCTTCCTGAAGTCAGGGCTCGTAATCGTCCGGAACAGCTCACGGTAGGCTCTCTCTAATGCTGCTTTAGGAATCATTTCCTTTCGTATTCGTTTGAAGCTGGAGTTTGAGATGGGAGAGACGCTCCGCAAATGGTCCAGCACCTCATTCACCATCTTCTTCACATTTTCATGTGGGACCACGTGTGTTACAAGCCCGGCTTGCCGGGCTTCTTCCGCGGAGAGCGGGTTCGCGGTCAAATTCATCTCGACGACTTTTCTTCCACCCATCACCATCGGGCCGATGATCGGTGATATGCAGCAGAGGGCTCCGACGCGACCGCCCGAGAACGCGAATTTTGACCGTGAAGACGCGACCACGATATCGGACGCAAGGACGATTTCGGCTCCTGCCCCATATGCGGGACCGTCGACAACCGCAAGAATCGGCTTTTCAGAATTGAGCATCTGTCGCCAGAAGGGCCGAACTAGACTGTAGACGAAATTCTTGGCTTCTGTCTTCGATTCGAATCCATGGACCTGTTTGATGTCAAGGCCCGCTGAGAAGGAGTCGCCCGCCCCTGTGATAACGATGAAGCGTATGTTCGGGTCTCGGACGGCTTTGCCGAGCGACTTTGCAAGGTCGCTGAACATCTGCTTTGAAAGCGCATTCCGAACCTCGGGCCTGTTCATCGTGATCCAGGCGCAAGATTCTCTTTCTTCGTAGGTCAGCTCCTTGAAGCTCAAGCCTCTCTCGAAAACATGCCGCCCCTCAGTTGTTATTTTAACAGTAGTTTGCATTGGACCACTGAGTTCGGGAACGTTTTTCAAGCACTCACGGGACGAGTCCATTCGTAAACGTGGTTCTTCCTGATTAACCTCCCGTACAACTCAAATGACAAACTCAAGACTGTCCTCGGCCGCGTGAACTCGAACGAGTATCTTCAGAGCCTCTGGGACTGCACCAACATGAATGCGGTTCGAAGGCTGGGCCTATCCGACCACGGACGCGTCCACTTCGCCATAGTTGCAAACATCGGACTGAAAATCCTCCGTGACCTAATCGAGGCCAAAGTCAAACCCAATGTCGTCACGGATTATTCAATGACCAACGATGACGCCGAGGTTATCGTCTTCCTCGGATCTGTCCTCCACGATTTAGGCATGGTCGCTCATCGTGAAAACCACCAGATCTTCAGCGTCTCACTGGCCAACCAGATACTACCTGAATTGCTCCAAGGAGTGTACGACGACAAGGAACGCGCGATCATCACCGCCGAAACCTTGCATGCTATCTATGCGCACGAATCCGAGATTCCCCAGTTCACCTTGGAGGCGGGTGTCGTCAGAGTCGCGGACGCCCTAGATATGAAGGAAGGACGTGCAAGGATACCTTTCACGGCTGGAAAGAAGGACATTCACGCGCTGTCAGCCATGTCGATTCGAGACGTTAAGATACGGAAGGGCAAGACGAAACCGATAGTTGTCGAGATTAGCATGTACAATGAGTCGGGAATATTCCAGGTGGACCAGCTCCTGAAAAAGAAGATCGCGGGCACCAAACTGGAAGGATACATTGAGGTAGTTGCACAGGTTGAGAACCAACAGCGCAAGACAATTCTGTCTCGCTACGTTCTTGGAACTACGCCTGAGCAACCGACGGCTCAGGTTACTGTTGAGAAGTAGCTAGGACTGCTGCCCTAGTTGCCGAGATACTGTCCTATTCTACCTTGGTAAGTTTTCCGTATCTGCCCACGTTTAGTTGGAGCTCGCCGCGGAACGAGTCAACATAACCGTTCTCTATCTGGATTTTGTCGTTGACCTTGACTTTTGCAATCGCTTCGTTCCAGAGTGTAACTTTGACTTCTCCGGATTCGTCAGCGAGAGTAGCTGTGGCAACTTGGCCTGGGCCGAATTTTGTCTGAACGTCGCGCGGAGTTTCCATGTTCTTGATGGTCCCGCCTACGTCTACTCTTCTCATTCCGGGCTTTAGTTCAACGATTTTCATTCTGTTTGTGTTTCTCCTTCTTCCTGGCTTTTTCCTACTACTTCTCCAGTCGCGAACGTGTCTCTCACCATGGTTATTTTGACTTTCACTTTGTCACCAGCATTGGTCCCTGGGACGAAAATGACGAAGTTGTTCATACGTGCTATTCCGTCCCCTCTGCGGCCCACAGAGTCGATGGTGACATCTATTTCCTGTCCTTCCTGGACCGGTACTGGTCCCCGGTCTCTGTTGTCGCGGCCGCGGTCCCGATCATTCCGCGGTCCTCCTCCACTATAGCCTCCCCTTCCACCACTTCCACCGCCTCTCCCGTAGGGTTCGCGTCTGCCGTAAGAACCACCTCTTCCTCCCCCGCTGGAGGACCCTCCTCGTCTTCTTCCATAACCCATTCCTCCCCTCTCCTCACGTCTTTCACCGCTCATTCTTTCTCACCCTATTTTACATGCCTGCTTAGTTTTGGATTGCCGGCGATTCGGCTCAGACCGTATTAAAAGATTTGACCTAGGCAATGACTTCAACCGCCAGTTCATCTGCCGCCCCGCTTTTATCGTTCGGCTTAAGGTCCAAGCGTTCGGCTTTCAACGTTCGGAGTATTGGCTCCTGATTCTGTTGGACCAAGTCCAAAGCCTTCTCCGGCCCCGTTACCACGAGCAATTTGAGAGGAATCTTGAGGGACAACCCCTTCTCAGCCTTCTTTCTACGAGCAGTGGCGATTGTGTCCACGACAATCTTCCCTTGAGCAATCCATTCCTGCTTCAGAAGCACCGAGTCCGTTTCGGGCCACTTGTCGCGATGTACGCTCTCCGCCTTCTTTGCATAGGGTAGTTGTTGGTAGATTGCCTCTGAGATGTGAGGACAGAAGGGCGCTATCAACCGGCAGATTGCGCTAAGGCACTCGCGTAGACAGTATTGAGCTGCCATCCTGCTCTCAAAATCACTCTCAGGATACAACCGATACTTCGTTGCCTCAATGTAATTATCAGCGAGAGAGTGCCGGGTGAATTCCCTTATGGCTTCCAGGGCAGTATTGAACTGGAAATTCTCCAGCGCCTCTGTCACGTCTCGAATCATGCTGTGGAGAGAGCTGAGCAGCCACTTGTCCAAGGCCGAGAGCCTAGCAGGCTCAATCTCTGGAATCGACTGCGGTAGGCTTGAGAGAATGAATCTTGAAACGTTCCAGAGCTTGTTCAAGAATTTTTTCCCATACTCCAGATCCGCCCATCTGAATGGTGTATCATAGCCCGTTGATCCTCCCGCGGCTGCCCATTGACGGAAAGCATCAGCTCCAAATTTGCTGAGGGCCTCGCCCGTCTCCACATAATTACCGTATGATTTGTGCATCATTCGGCCGTCTGTCCCTCTAACCATGCCGTTGATGAGAAGCGTCTTATAGGGTGCTTTTCCAAACAATGCAAGACTTCTCACAAGCAGATAGTAGTCCCATGTCCTAACAATGTCGAGACCGTTAGGTTGAAGATCAGCGGGGAAGAGCCGTTCAAAATCTGGACTTGTGTCAGGCCAGCCTGCGTGAACTGCTGCGCTAATTGACGAGTCCATCCAGGTATCAAGCACATCTGATTCGCCCTTGAAATCGGATGACCCGCATTTTGGACAATGAGCAGTTGACGGTTGCTGTATTCTCGGGTCCGCGGGCAAGTCCGTTTCCTTTGCAGGAATGATAGTGTCGCATTTTCTGCAATACCATAGCGGGATCGGGGTTGCGAAAATTCTCTGGCGGGAGATTACCCAGTCCCAGTCAAGCGAGTCAGCCCAGTCTATTAGACGCTGCTTTGCGAATGAGGGCACCCATCTGAGCTTGTCTGCCCATTGGGCAATTTGTTCCCTCATCTGACGGGTCTTCATGAACCATTGTGGTCTGGAGATTATTTCGACCGGAGTCTTGCATCGCCAGCAAACACCAACGTTCTGGTTCAGCTGCAGACTCTTCACCAGCCTTTGTTCAGCAGTTAGCCTCTCGACAATTTTCTTCCTAGCTTCTTCCGCCTTGAGTCCTTTGAGGTCTCCAGCTTCTTCCGTTAGACGTCCATTTTCAGCTATCGCGCGGATTAAAGGGAGCTTGTGCTTGTTCTGCCATTTCACATCCATCTTGTCCCCGAACGTGCAGACCATTGCAGCTCCAGAGCCGAAGCCTTGGTCCACCTCCTCGTCCGCGATTATCGGAACGGTTCTTCCGAAAAGTGGCACCTGGACCTTCTGGCCAACCTTTCCCGAATGTCTCTCGTCCTTGGGATGCACGGCAATAGCGACACACGCTGCGATCAGCTCTGGCCGCGTCGTCGCAATTTCCATCTCGCCCGCCCCCCCGAACTTGATGAAATGCAGCGTTCCCTGCCGCTGTACGTGTTCAACCTCCGCCTCTGCAATCGCTGTCTCATCCCGCGGACACCAGTTTACAGGATGTTCTCCTCGATACAGGTACCCGCTGTGGTACAGGCGTAGGAACGAAGCTTGGGTGAGCCTCCGGTAGGACGGGTCCATCGTCCGATATTCCAAGCTCCAATCGTTTGACGTGCCAAGTCTGACAATCACCGTCCTCATTCTCGCGATCGTCTCCTCGGTAATCTTCCTGCACATCTCGACGAACTGTTCAGGGGGCACATCGTTCTTCCTCACCTTGAAAGTCTTTTCAGCATTTACCTCCGTCGGCAAACCATTGCAATCCCATCCCTGAGGAAAGTGTACATTGTAGCCCCTCATTCGTTTGTAACGCGCTACGAAGTCGAAGTAGCACCAGTTGAGGGCGTTGCCCACATGGAACTCGCCGCTTGGATACGGCGGTGGTGTATTAATCGAAAAAGTGGGCCGGACCTTATCATTGCGGTCGTAACGGTTGATGTCTTTCTCCGCCCAGAGCTTCTGCCATTTCGGTTCCTCCTCTGCGGGGCTATACTCCTTCGGCAGAGAATATGTTTGGTCAGACTTTCGCTGGTCTTCAGTTTGGCCGGAGCTCTCGTGAGTGTTAGGGGACAATCTTGTCCCTAGTCGACTTGTCGGTGATACAAAGCTCCTTCACCAGTGACGACAGGAGAACTTCCTTGTATCGTATAAGTGGTTTCGCCTGGATGGTTGCGCCTAGATGACAGCCAAATTATCCCGGAGCCGATTCCCAAGGCACCTGCAATGAACGTTAGGAGTCCGATAATTCCCTCGATGGTTACGAATACGCCCCCCAGCAGATCGGAGCCTAGGGCGAACGCTTCGAAGTAGACGTTGAAGAACCAGTGAAGCAGGATGGACGCGTAGGCTCCATACATCAGATAGCAGATGCCAAGTACGAACCCTGAGACAGCAGCTGGAGCGACCTTTCCCAATTCCCAGCCCGCTCCCGTTAGGATGTGCGCTAGTCCGAATCCCGCACTAGTTATCAGTAAGAGCAACCATTCAGTCCAATGGAGACTGTGCCATCCTGTCTCGCTGAAACTTGGCAGTCCAGCCTCCCGCTTCGCAGTCTCCGGCGACAAGAAGCTCATCGCGACCGTATGCGCAAGACCGTGATGTTCCACCGGTCTACCCATCGCATCTATGGCTTGGACCCTAGGGCTCGCCCAAAGGGTCCGAAAGGCTACTAGGAGACCAAGCGTGCTGATTCGGAACATTGCCTCCTCGAGAGGCGGAGCGTAGGCCAACGTGTACAGAAGCTGATAGTTCGCGAGCGGGGGAAGGGAACCTGTTGGTATGCCTGCACTGTCCTGGATGACAGTCAAACCGACTACGATCAATACCAAAGCAGAGGAGATGAGGGGCATTGTTACGAGCCAGTTGGGAAGATTCTTCTTCTCTGACGAGACAAAGAACCCGCGAAGGCCTGCCAAGAGTCCTCCGTTGTTCTTGGCAGCCGCAAAGAAACAGACTGTGAAAATGGCAAGCAGTCCGATGAACCCAGCTAGAAGATTGATTTCGACAGGAGTGTAAATCGGGATTAGGAATGCTCCCAGCACTAGATGTCCCTGGTGGTTGAATAGGTCCTGGCCAATTGATGTTGAAATGAGGAGCAGAACCGTAAGTGCCATCGCAAGAACGTATGTTCCAATAACAATCACGGAGACACGTTCAGAGATTCTAGACAGAAACGTCAACGAACTGAACTACCGGACCGTTGTGATTTTCGAACGGCCGTCGAGCTTCAAAAGGCTTGCAGGACTCGATGGAAGAGGCTAGCAGACTGCGATTTTGCCCTCGGTCAACCGCTTTGTAAAGTCGTTTATGCTGTTCAGCTCGGATCTAGCGATCTCGTTTGCTAGCTTGGATGCGGGTTTGAAGTCTACGCCCTTGTCCAGAATAAGCTCGATGCCAGCTACCTTGGGTTCGTTTATCGGCTTGCCAATCTGGCTCAAGAGCCAAACGTACACTTCCTTGGTCCCTGAGACTTTCTGGTAAATGTGCTGGGCAATTTCGTAGGTCAGCAAGTTATAGATCTTGCCCACGTGGCTAACAGGGTTCTTGCCGGCCGCCGCTTCTGAACACGTTGGGCGGTTTAAGGGTATTAGCCCGTTCACTCTGTTTCCACGACCGACCTGGCCACCGTCACCGTCGTCCGCTGATGTTCCGAGGACAGTGAGGTACATTCCGCCCATTCCTCTCCCCTTTTTGTCGAGCGTGTTGATTGAGACGTCCACACCGTCAAATTTGGCCTTTGACTTGACGAATCGAGTGACGTCTTCGGTAACCTCCGCCTTTTTCTGGAAATACTGACCCTCGTTCTCAATGAAACGATCGACGAACGCGAGGGCAATAGTCAGGCTAAGGTCTCCTCGGTCACGGGAAGCCATTATCTTGACGTCCTCCCCGGTCTCGGGAAATTCCTTCTTGAATGCTGGTGAGTTTATTCGCCGCTCAGTTTGAAGGACGATCTGCTCCGTTGGGGTGAGCGGTGCATAGCCGACGGCGGCTGATGTGTCGTTGGCTCCCATGAATCTTCCCTTTCTCTTGAAAATATCGCGTAGGGCTTCGGATCCTCGGGCAAGTTCTACTTGGTAGCGCACGTGCTTCTCAGGGTCCAAGAATCGTATGTTGTTTCTGAACCACTTCTTCGCGGTCGACACAGCGAGTTCGTCCACGGGTACTGGATCGCCGTCAACCTCGTAGGTTGCTCTGTCTCCGAAAACCATGAGCATGGGACGTTTGACCTCTCCGCCTCCAAATCGTCTGCGGACTTCGCCCGCGGCGAGTAGTGCCTTGTCGATGTTATGATGGAGAACCGTTCCGTATTTTTTCAGATACTGTTGCGATAACGCGACGGATACGTCGTTCATTATCGCGTCGCAAATATGGTCCGGGTGGCCTACCCCTTTTCTCTCAACAATTTCAAGGGGTTGTTCGGCGACTGGGACCTGCTCTAATCGGTTTACTCTTATCGGCATTCTCTTTGTCGCTCAGCACTGAGTTTGGTGCCCGCCCGGAAATTTTGGTTATTAATGTTTGTCAGACTATTCCAAAAGGAATACTGTAACTATGACTTCTTCTTCGACGCCGCAACTATCGAGATTACGTCCCTATCCCGTATTGTATAATCGGTCGGGAGCCTAAGCCCGCTTCTAGCATCGATAGCATAGAGCATCCTATTTGCAAGGTCTGTGTGTATGGCCTTCGCCAAGTCCTTGGTTGTCTGAGCGTTGGGTATGAGAAATGTGTCGGGAAGAACGTTCCCTTTTCGATCTGCAAAGGTCTTCGGATCCTCGACCGGATAAACCGCGTTCAAACCCAGGAGTTTGAACACACACGAGTTTATCGCGAATTGAACACCGGTCCTCATCAGCTTCGTGAAAACCCGCTGCTCAACATACGCGAGCGCCCACGCCTGATCTTTCGTGAGTCTGGACTCGTCCAGCACCCGGAACGCTTCTTGACCGGGTACGTATTGGATGAAGCCCTTCTCCTCAGCCCTCCTTAGGGCCAACTCTGCTTCACTGCTGACTGGTATCACCAGCTGCGACTTGAATTCTGTTCGTAATCTTTCGAAGTTCTTCTCTGATTCTGCCAAGTCCATCTTGTTCGCGATTATCACCGTGGGTTTCGATGTCGCGCGAAGCTTTTCAGCGAACAATCGCGCATCTTCATCTTTCCAGTCCTTCGGACTTTTCTCCGCCAACCCAGCCTCTTCCAACGCCTTAGTCACGTGAACGCGTCTCACTCCAATTCCCGCCAACTCTTTGGACAATGGAATGTCGAGAGACTTCTTGATCGTCCTCTTTTTCACTCGAATGAGAGCTCGGTCAATCGCCACTTTGAACCAGAGAATCATCTCCTCCTCAATGTCGTATACATCGATAACAGGGTTTCCCATTCCAGGACGGGTGATCTTTCCTTCTTCGTCCACGCTCCCGGAAGCGTCCACGATGTGGAGGAGTGCGTCAGCCTCGGCTACAACGTTGAGGAACTGTGTCCCTAGGCCTCTGCCTGCCCAAGCGCCCTTGATTAGACCGGGCAGGTCGATTATCTCAACAGGCACGAATCTCCAGCCGTCAATGCATGTGGAATTCCGTGGTTTGTCTGTGACGTGGAGTTCTCGGCATACGCAGAGCGTCTGAACCTGGCCAGATGCGAAGTTGGGCTTCTTCGTGGTGAAAGGATAGTTTGAGATTTCCGCGTTGGATCTTGTCGTCGCGTTGAAGAACGTGGTCTTGCCAGTGTTGGTCTTCCCAATGATGCCTATCCTTATCATTGAAGCCGAAAATCGCTTTCTACTGGATTCCTATTAGGACTATGCCTAGCGTGAACCAATTTCCCTAGAGAATGTTTATAGTGAGAATCTGTCCAGCCCTGCCTTTGAAGCGAGATGCCGGCTGAGATAACCGCCACCGATAAGTTTGTCACGTTGTCGGAGGGGGCGCTTGAGTGCAGGGTCAAGCGTTCCAAAGACGTAGTCAAGCTGAAGCTCAGAACTCCTCGCCAATTGTACACCTACAAAGTCAAAGTTGACCGGGCGGACGATGTTTTACGTCGGCTGAAATGCGAAATAGTCGAAGTATGATCTCTATTCCCAATCAATCCGCACTAATCCTGAGAATTCGTCGACCAAGCAAGAACTAGCCCGAAAATCTCCCCAGAATCAGCTTCATTCCCCGGTTTGAGAGTCTGGCGAAGACGCTATTAGCGAACAGTCCGGACCACGAAACAAGGAGGAACCCATGAATCTGGAAGAACGTCTCGACCTTGCTTGTCGCGGAACCATCGAGGTCATACAGAGACAAGAGCTGCGCGATCTCTTGTCCACGAAGCTGCGACCGCGAGCCTACTGGGGCTTTGAGTGCTCCGGAAAGCGGGACCAGACCCGCCTGGATTGATGCACATCGGCCAAGGGCTCGTCTGCGGTGACAAGATCCGGGACCTGGTAAGTGCAGGATTCGACTTCACCATTTTCCTCGCCGACTGGCATTCAATGATCAATAACAAGTACGGAGGAGACATGACCAAAATACAGACTACCGGCGACTACTTCAAACACTGCTTTACCGCCCTAGGACTAACGGGAGACGAAGTCCACTACATCTGGGCCAGCGAACTCGCAGGCCAACCAGAATATTGGGAAAGAGTTCTCAGAGTTGGACGCGCAACGACCGCCCAGAGGGTAATGAGAGCCCTACCGATCCTAGGGAGAGAAATCAACTCGCAGAAAGCAGAAGCAGCTGCAATGTTCTACCCGTGCATGCAAGCAGCCGACATCTTCCAGATGAAGCTAGACGTGGCATGTGCGGGAATAGACCAACGTAAAGCACACATCCTTGCGAGAGAGGTCGGCGAGAAACTGGGCTGGGGAAAACCGGTAAGCATCCACACACCCCTAGTAATGGGGCTAGCAGGTATTGAAAGTGGAGAGAAAGGAGACTTCGACGAGGACCCTAAGCTCAGTCAAGTAATCGGAGCTAAAATGTCCAAGAGTAAACCAGACAGCAACATACTGATTCACGACGATCCGGAAACCATCTCGCAAAAGATCCGCAAAGCATACTGTCCCCCAAACGAGACCGAGGGCAACCCATTACTCGAATACTTCCGAGTACTCGTCTTCCGCGAACCACGCCACTTCCTCTTAACCCGCGATCCGAAGCACGGTGGAGACTTGGACCTCGAATCTTACGAACAAATGAAGACCCTATACTCCAACGGTAAAATCCACCCCCAAGACTTGAAAGCCAACATGGCAAGGTTCCTAGCCGAACGCCTAAGGGGCGTCCGTGAGTATTTCGCTCACAGACCAAAACTGCTCGACCAGATGAGAAAGCTCGGAGCCGGATAAGCACAACAGTGGTCGCACGCGACCGACGAAGACATCCCAGCCAGGCTCGGAAACCACGCGCAACTTACTACAGCTGGAAAAAGGACCAGATTGAGAAAACTCTCGAGACGTTGAGAAAACGGTCAACAGCCGGAGTCCCGATCATAGTAGAGGGACGCAGGGACAGGGAGGCGCTCATCAAGCTAGGAGTGAATGGCACCTTCCTCTCCCTAAAGGGAAGCGGAGAGACAAGATCCCACTTCCTCGACAGAATCTCAGAATTCCAAGATGTCACTATTCTCACTGATTTTGACGCGAAAGGTTCCGAGCTTAGGCTCTGGCTTTATCAGGAGCTCACCCGAAAGGGAATACGTGCAGATGATCTTTCATGGAGACGAATCAAATCCTTGGCTCGGGCACAGGTCAGGGCGGTGGAGGAGCTGCCAAGCTTCGTGAGATCGATTGACGCTCAGTCTAGAGGGGAGCGCCCTACGAAGCCGCGTCTCGTACGGGCGGTCTCTGGAGTTCGCTGATAACAGATTCTGAGAGAAGGCTCTTCGGACAAGGAGTGGAGGGTGAAAGAGTCCTTATATCCACTTGGTGGAGTCCGCTAGTTCCCTGCGACTGCAAGTGGAGTAGAGGTGTAATAGAAAACTGAGAGGAAGAAACTGGAAAGGACGAAGCCAGCGAACTGAGATGAAGACGTTAGAGTGTCCTAGATGTCACGAGCACATCAAACTCGATCGGTATAGCGCGCACATCGCGACTTGTCCTCAGCCTACAATCGCAACCAAAATCGCGACCGGCTAGTTTGTTAGATGGCGCCGGGAGTGGGATTCGAACCCACGTCGCGCTCTGTAGAGCGCTCCGTGGAACCTTCCTGTTGGTTGGACAATGTGTGTCATGCAACAAAACGTTGTACCTAGCTAAGTACTTTCCGCTTCAATTTGCAACCGGAAGAGTATTCTCAGGGTCAAGGATACCTATCTCAACGGTGAGACGACGCGGACCCCAGGCTGAAATTTTGGAATACGGGGCTCGTGTGCGAGTTGTGCAAAAGGAAGGCGGCTGGCCTTACCTTGGTCAGGCCCGGTGATGTGCGGGGCGACCTTCTCGTAGGGAAGAAAGTCTGCTATACTTGTCTGAGGAGAACGGTTAGGCCCGCTAATGACGAATTCGAAATCCACTGGCTTCTCATCGCTG
>WNGQ01005921.1_pt1 | contig 11905 bp, 6 predicted proteins | sample 5407661 | NCBI WGS metagenome assembly WNGQ01 (sample SAMN13153382, study PRJNA577476) | soil metagenome | isolation source: 60 cm soil or saprolite under Garry oak tree replicate 2 | place: USA:California | collected 2016-06-15
GCGCGTAGAAGGTGGACGGGAGATCACGCGCCAGGTGGATTTGGAAACCATACCACTCTATGTTCGCGCGGGATCGATCCTGCCGCTAGGCCCCGTGAAGCAGCACGCGTACGAGAAGTCGAGCGAACCGCTCTCAATTTCAATTTATCCGGGCGCGGACGCTTCGTTTCTGTTGTACGAGGACGATGGCAAGTCCTTCGCGTATCGCAAGGGCGAATGGATGGGCATGCAACTGGGCTGGAACGAAGCGCGGCACGCGTTGACGCTGCGTCTTGCCGAGGGATCGCGGATGCTCCCGCCGTTGCGACGAGACATAGAGGTAAAGCTCAACGGGAACAAACAATTGATTGCATTCGACGGACATCCGATCGAAGTCCGCCTGTAATTAGTCAGCCGCAGTTCCTGGCCGCCTGGGAAGAGGGAAAGTCGTGGATCGCCGACGTTTCTTACAAAGCGCAATGGCCGTGACCGCGGTCACGTATCTTCCCGAGAGTAGTAATTCTGAACCCGTTGCGCGCGGCGAAATTGTTCGGTCTGTCAACGACGCACTGATGCCAGTTGGCAAGACTGACATCGAAGGTCACACACTTGTCTGCGAATTTAATCTCAACTCAACCGCCTGGAAGGTTTACGAAGATCTGCGCACTCGCGAAGGAGCCTTAACCTTTGTTTCTGCGCAAGGTGCCCGGATACTTTCTAAAAGCGCCGAAGCGTCGTTTGCTGAAACCAACACTCCGTATCTCGGCCTTAGCTTGAAAGATATCGGAATGGCAAACGCAGACCTGCTTGCTGATATTTTGCTCAAACACAATGACGATCCTGATCCGGAGAAGGTGAAATCTGCTGCTCCACCGCTGGGCTCTGTGCAAAGCAGCGGCCCGAGTTGGCGGCTGCCCTGGGACACCTTCGTCGGGACCAAAGAATGTTTCGACACCATGCCGGTGTTTCCTAGTGGAAGCACTCGAACCTATCATCCAGTGCAATATTTTCCCGACGCTAATGCAAAGGCTGTACAGAAAGGCTTCGATGGTCTGGTGGGAGGCTGGATGCCCGCCGTGCGTAAGTTGCTGCCCCGATCAGAAACCGCTTACGACGAGGTGATTGTGTTCGGTGACGTCGAAGCGCGAGACAAGTTCATCGTTCAGACTTGGCATCGCACCACGAGAATCGAAAACGGCAAAATCGCGAAGGTCGTCTACGGCTACAGCTACCCGGCATTTCCTCCACGACGCGACGACCCCAAGCCGGAGCAGTTCTACCGCGCGCTGCTCATTTTCTCGGGATATTGGGACAAATTGCTCGGCGATTTCGCGAAAGTATCGCTTCCTGCGAATGTCTGGATAGACATGGCGAAGCATGCCTTCGCCAAGGAAATCATGGTTCGGCCGGGCGGAGTTTATCCCAAGTACGGCGCCGTTGACCGCGATTATTACGGCTCGGAATACGACGGCTTCCAAGACATTTTCACCAGCTCGGTCTACACAAACCTGGAGTGGGGCCGCTTCGAAACAGCTCGCGCGGTCATTGGTAACTACTTTACGGATTTCGTAGGCGCGAAGGGCATGGTCAACATGCGCGGCCCGGAAACCGCGCAGTTCGGCATGACACTGTCTTTGCTTGCGCGCTATTTCAATTACACACGCGACCGCGAGTTTCTGCTAACGCATCGCTCGAAAATCGAAGCCACGGCCACACTACTTTGCGATATGCACGATGAAAGCCTTCGCTTACCGCAGAACGATCCTGGGTTCGGATTGATTCACGGCTGGAGCGAATCTGATTCGTGCCTGATGCCGAAGCCGATGATCTGGTGGCTTCCGTATTTTGCCAACAATGCATTCGCCGCTCGAGGGCTTAAAGATTTAAGCCGCGTGTGGGATGAAATCATCGGCACTCAGGGTCAACAAGCCGCAGAACAAAGCGCCGCCTGGAGAAAACGCAGCCATGTTCTCCAAGACGCTTTGGTTCGAAGCATGGAGAAAAATGTCAGGCGCGACATGAATCCGCCATACATCGGAACTTTTCCCGACACGAAGCTGACGTTTCGAGAGTCCATGCAGCAAGAACATCCCAGCCCGCAGCAGTGGCCGCATCGCGGCTATGCCGAATTGCTACAAGCGGACATGTTGCCGCCAAATCTTACAAATCTGGTCATTGATTGCATGCGCGCCTATGGAGCAACCACCCTGGGCGTAGTCGCCAATGTGGAGCCACCTCATCCGAAGGGACGAGATATTCTGGGCTTCATCTCGTACGGATATGCCCAGGCGCTGCTTCGTCTCGATCGCGTCGAAGAATATCTGCTGTTCCTCTACTCACATCGTTATCACGATCATACCCGCGGCAGTTGGACGGCCGGAGAGGTCGCTGGCGTTGACGGCGACAACGCGTTGTTCTGCATCCCAGCTCAGCTGACGATCCCATTGCTTGTGCGCTGGATGCTGATGTTGGAGGATTCCGATGAGGACAGGTTGTATTTTGGAAGAGGCTTGCCGCGAGAGTGGGTTGCATCCGGCAAAGAGATAAGAATCGAAGGCGCTCCGACGCGGTGGGGAAGAGTGAACCTCAGCATGGTATCGCCACCCTCATCAAATCGCGTCAACGCCACAGTCGACCTTGCGCGTGCTGGATCGCCGAAAGAAATACACGTGAAAGTGCGATTGGCGAAAAACAAAATTGTCCAAGCGGTAAACGTAAACGGACATGCAGCCGCGATCGCTGGACTGAACAAGGACACCGTAATCATTCCGACGGGCACCCGCAAGCACTTCGAAATTGTCGGTCAGTTCACCTGAGGCGCCGCCAACTTAGTAGACGAGCAGACTAAGCTACAATTTCCTCAGCAGGTTCTCGGGGCAAGCCGCATCTCTTTCATGGGTCATCACCAATTTCCAGTTCTCATGCTCCTTTTGGCGTTGGCTTGTCCTACACACGCCCAGGGCCCCTCAAATGGGAATGCCGCCGCTTCAGTTGAGTCAGCTTTGCGCGAGCGCAATTTCCAGCAGGCTCTCGATCTTGTTCGCCCGCAACTGCAGCAGTCGCCAAAGAATGCCAAGTTGTGGACACTGGAAGGCATCGCACTCGCAGGTCTCGGGCGTGATCGGGAAGCGCTGAGCGCCTATAACAGTGCTCTCAGGGTCTCGCCGGATTATCTCGCCGCTCTGGAAGGCGCAGCTGAACTGGAATACAAGGCCGGCAGCAGTCGCGCCGTCCCGTTACTCAATCACATTGTGAAGCTGCGCCCCGACGATCCCACCAGTCATGCCATGCTAGGAGTGCTTGCCTACAAGCAACACGATTGCACATCCGCAGTGAAGCATTTCCGCGCCAGCCGCGAGCTGATCACATCTCAACCAGCGGCCCTGGCCCAGTACGGTTCGTGCCTTGTCGACTTGCAGCAGCCAGACGATGCGATCCCGCTATTTCAACAGCTTCTCACGCTGCAATCCGACGATCTTCATGCCCGATATAACCTTGCGGTTGTCCAGCTAACTGCACATCGTGCAAAAGATGCCATTGCAACGCTTCAGCCGTTACTGCAAGCTCAGCCACGAGATCCAGATGTGCTTGATTTGGCATCTTCTGCTTACGAGGATTCCGGCGACACTCCCCAAGCCGTGGGCCTGCTACGTCAGGCGATCGTGCTCGATCCCAAGAAGGTCAAGTATTACCTGGATTTTGCCACCATTTCTTTTAATCACGAGTCGTTCCAAGTCGGCGTGGACATGATCAACGTGGGTTTGAAGCAGATTCCAAATGCGGCCGCGCTCTACACGGTACGCGGCATTCTCTATATTCAGCTCGCGCAATTTGAAAAGGGCCAAGCCGATTTCGAAACCGCCAACCGGATTGACCCCAGCCAGACATCCGGCGCGGTGGCGGAGGGTCTGGCGCTGGTCCAGCAAAGCAACCTTGATCAGGCGCTTGCGACCGTGCAGTCCCGATTGAAGAGCAGTCCTAAAGACGCCTTCTTGCACTACATGGAGGCGCAAATTCTGTTCCAGCAAGGCGCAGACCCCGATACGCCGCAATTCAAAGAAGCGGTGGCCGCCGCTGTCCTTTCAACTCAGCTGAATCCTGATTTCGTGCTAGCCCGCGATTTGCTGGGCAACTTGTATTTGAAATCGGGGCAAATAGATAAATCCATTGAGCAGTCTCGCCGAGCCCTGCAGCAGAGTCCTTCCGATCAGGAAGCGCTGTACCACCTAATACAGGCATTGCGACACAGCGGCAAAGATAGCAAGGGAGAGCTACCGGTTTTGGTGAAGCGCCTAGCGGTGCTTCGGCGGGAGTCGCGCAATGAGGAGGTCTCCGGAACCCGATACAGACTCTACGAACCGGAGGCCCAGAATCCCCAAGCTGCGGAACCGAAGTGATCGTTTGCGAAAACGTAGTTCGGCTTAAGTCTTCGAAAGCGACCTCAGATTCACTGCGGCACGTCTTCGACAAGCTTGTAGCGATAACGCTGCTTCTGCTCCTTTGCCGACTCCTGCCGGAGCAGCGCCAGCCGCTTTAGCAACTCAGGCACTTCCGCCGTTTTTCCGCTTTTTCGGAGTGCCTGAATTAGCCGGTACAACGACGTCTGGTCTTTAGGATCAATTTCGATTGCCTTTCGGCACTGATTTGCAGCTTCCTGATTTTGCCCTGATTGCAGGTACAGCTTCGCCAGAACTGCGCGGGCAGCGGCCAGTGTGGGTCGAAGTGAAACCGCCCGCCTCGCTGACTCCAGAGCCATTTGAAATGCAGGTGTGCCCGGATCCGCCCCTTTTTGTGTGAGTACATCGGCCTGCAGATATAGCAGCAGAGCGTCATTCGGTTTTCGTTTCAGCTTCTGCTGAACGTCAGCCAGGGCGCGATCGAGATCATTCTGCTGAACTGCCAGTAAACCTTGAGCTGCAGTCGTCAGCGACTCATTGGGGTCCAGTTCGTAAGCCCTTTCCAGATCTGCTTCTGCTTTACCGTAGTCGGCCACCTGTACGTAGAGCACTCCGCGCGCAAAGTACAGCTGCGCAGAATTGGGCTGTTGTCCGATTCCATCGCTCACGACGTTAATACCGACCTGAAAGGAGTCGTGGGCAGAGGAAATCTGTGCAAAATCCAGGTAAAGGGCGGCGTTCTTCGGATCGAGCAGTATTGCTTGACGCAGCAGGTTGACGGCCTGAGTGGTGTTGCCTGAGTCCTCGTAGGCGGTTGACGCGAGCTCCAAGACCTGCGGATTAGCGGTAGCCGCTTGGAGGATTGGGATCAGCGTGGCGACGGCATCTTGAGGCTTGTGGACCATCAGCTGCAGGGAGGCCAACAAGCTCCGTTGCTGAGGTTCTTCAGGCTGCAACGCAACCGCGCGCTGAAAAACTTCGATCGCCTTATCAAATTGCTTCAGCTTGACCAGGCAAGTGGCATAAGCGTGCAGGGCGTCGAGTTGCGTATCGAGCAACTCTCCGGCCTTTTCGAAGTGAGGGGCTGCGACACCGCAATTGCCTTGCCTATATTCGAGAACTGCAATCATCGCATGACTTGTTGCATCGTCCGGCCGCAATCGCAAAATGTGCTGTAGCAGTGGAATCGCGGCCATGCTGCCGGCTTCGAATTGAAGTTGCGCCTCTCGCTGCAGTGCAGGAATGTAATCCGGCGAAAGTTTCCGAGCATTGCGAAACGAGGCCAGTGCCCTCTGTGTGTTTCCTTCTCCCGCGTAGGCTGCACCTTGAAACGTCCACAACTGCGGATCGCTCGGAGAACTGTGAATAGCGCGCTGAACAAGTTGAAGTGCTTGAGCAAAGTCCCGGTTTTGCAAGGCAGTAGTGATTGCTGTGATTTGGTCTTGCGTGCTCTGCGCGAATGAGTGGTAGAGAGAAAGAAACAGTGCGAGAGCGCCGCAAGCCTTACCGATTGGGTGAGAAGCTGTCATCTTTTTTTCTAGCTTCTGGCAATTATTGTGCGGCCTTGTGTGTTTAGGGCTGGGCACGATTTTATGCCGGAATTCGTCTTGACGATCCCGGGATGAGAACCTCTCCGTACTAGCCGGGTATTGCTTCTTGACTTATGCCGACTCCGAAAAAGGGCCCCGCTTTCGACGGGGCCGTGTGCAGGCTTAGTGCAAAAGCTAGAAGGTGATCTTCGCTCCCAATTGCCAGTTTCTGGGCAATTGCTGACTGATGGCGCTGCCGAATGAGCCATTAGCCAGGTTGGGATCAAGAAAGAGATTTGGATGGTTGAAGAGATTGAAGAACTCAAACCGCAACTGCAGGTTCCATCCCTCCGTGATGTGCGTATCCTTGTAGGCCGTGAGATCGGTTTCAGCGAAGCTCGGCTGACGGAACTGCTGAGTTTTCTCATTGCCATTCGCACCTGGTGTAGGTGCAGTGAATTGTCCGGCGGTGAAAACATGAGTGAGGTTCGCGGTCCGCGATGTCGCCTGGTGATAGCTGGTGACATCAGGATAGTCCAGGTTATCCCCATCAGCGTTGTAGTCGCCGCCTGCGCTAAATGGCGCAGTGGTCACCACCGTGAAGGGATAACCCGTCTGGTAGATACTGGTCGCACTGACGCCCCATCCTCCAGTCAATAGTCCGACGCCTCCGTGTCCGCCATTCAATCCCGGCAGCTCGTAATTGAAGGTAAAGGAGAAGCGGTTAGGAACATCCCACGGGGAATTCCCATAAAACTGGTGCGGATTTAGAGCCGTGGGATAAGAGCCGTTGCCGAGGCTGGCACCGCCAGTCCCTGCGTCATCTTTGGAGTTGGATCGAGTATAGGAGAAATCAAAGAACGCACGTTTCGCACGTCCCCTGAAATCAAAGGTCACGCCGTTATAGTTGGCTACACGATCATTGTCTGCATAAGAGATAGATCCAAAGCTGGGGTTGAGCCTGGTCGGAGCCGGATTTACCAACAAGTCCCCAGGTTTGGCGTTGATATCCGCTCCATAGCTGACTGCGCCAGCCTGATTCCCGTTGGCAACCAGATCGCCCGAGTGCGAACCGCTGTAGAGCACGCTGGCGACGAGACTACTGCCGATCTTCCGCTCCAGCGTAGCCGCCCAAATATAGGTGGTGGGCGACTTCAAGTGCGGATTGATTCCGCCAATTGGGGCGTTGGCACCGGCAACACCGCCTGCCGAATTAAGACAGGACGGGCTCGGGCAAAGCGGAGAGGGATATGTAAACCCAAATGGAGGCTTAGTGCCGCTGCCCTGCACAAAAATCGGAGCAGGCAACGTTGAGCGATCGAAAGTCGGCAAGATAAGCCCCGGCGGATTACCCCGGAATTCTTCTTGAACATTGGCCTGGGATAGCCAATTCGAATACATTCCGAACCCGCCGCGCAACACCCAATCTCCTTTTCCGTTGACGTCCCATGCGAACCCGGCGCGCGGGTTGTAAGTCTTAGGCGAACTCAACAGGGCATTGCGGGTGGGCTTGGCAACACCGTTTGCTACTCGCTGTTGAAAAGTCGAACCGGATGCGAGATAGAAATTACCAAATACGGTGGAGGCGCTGCGCGAATATGGGTTCCCTTGATCGTCGAAACGGAAACCCAGTGTCAGGGTCAAGTTGCGCCTTGCCTTCCAAGTATCCTCAGCAAAAATTCCCCAGGTTCGTGAGGCGGCGTTCCACTCCCACAGCTGTTGTTGACCCGTAATCGGGTTGTACATCACTCCACCTTCTGTATGAGGAGCATCCTGCGCAAGGTTCAAGAGGTTGTCGAACTGGAATTTGGGTGTCGACCACGGCCCCTGGAACGGCTCTACGTCATCCCCAAACCAGCCCTCATAACCGAATTTCAGGGCGTGAGCGCCCCGAACATGTGTCAGCACATCGCGCCAGTGATAGTTGTGCTGGATGAAATCACCTTGAGCAAAACCCTGGCCGTAAAACCCTCCAAAGCCATCCAGGTTCGATAGTCCTGATACGCCGACGGAAGGCACTGTGAAATCGCCGGTCTGATGTTGTACTCCCTCGATGCGGTTCTGGGCGAAGATGGCTTCATTCAATGTGGTGGGGCTGAACGTGTGAGTGTAGTTCACCTGGAAGGCACGCTCCCAGTTGCTGTTGGTGGAGGAGAACTGAGGTATCGGGGCGGCGCCGCCGAAATTGAGTGTGGTGCGGAAGAAACTGCCATAGATACGGTCATTCTTGAAATATTTGTCAACGCGCACGAAATATTGGTCCCCATTGCGGAAATTGCTGGAGTTGAAAATACCCGTGTCGATCACCGGAAGGTTACAAGGAATTGAGCCGGTGGCCGAACCCGGAACCGCAATGGTACCCGTGCAAGACGTTCCGAGAAGGTGCTGGTCAGCGGTCTTGCTGACACTGCTGCCGCTCAATCCTACCGGGGCGTAAGTGTTCAGGATCTTCGTGCCAAATGTGCTGGAATAATTTTGTTGGGCCCATGTGTCGAACTGTGGGTCCGGAAAATTGATGGTTGAACCGCCAGTCGCAGCCGATGACCGTAACGGTTCGAGAGCAAAGAAGAAATAAAACTGGTGATGGGGCACTATTGGACCGCCGATCGCCCCGGAGAAGTTGTTGCTATGGAATGGATGGTACTTTGTAGCGCCAGGATGCATGAACTCGGTAATCGCATACATGTTCTGGTAGTTGAAATAATCGCTGGCCAGTCCATGGAATGCGTCTGACCCTGACTTAGTCGTGCTGGCCATTTGAATAGAACTTGCCCCTCCGTACTCAGATGAAAAAGTATTGACCTGAATGCTTGTTTCCTGGATCGCATCGGGATTTGGAGTCAGGTTCAACACCCCTTGTCGAATGCTGCTGTTGACGTCGAGTCCATCAATGATGAACTTGTTCGCGACGGTGCCTTGACCGTTTGCGCTCACATCCACCGCGGTTTCCGTCGAGTAGTTATCTACCCCCGATCCGGGCGTTCCTCCACCTCCGGGTGTACCTCCACCCATAGTTCCGAGCCCCGACACGCCAGGTGCCAGTGTCACCAGAGAGATGAAGCTGCGACCGGCGAGCGGAAGTGACGATAGCGAGTCAGTTTCGAGCGTCAACTGATTGCGCGTCTCGGCGGTGTTGACCAGCGGCGCTTCAGAAGTGACGTTGATAGCTTCAGTGATTGCGCCGACTTTCAAGGCGATCGGGACGTTGAGTGTCTGCTCGGTCAGCAAAGTGATGTCCGACTCTGATTTTGCATAGCCCGAAGCTTCAACCGTGACTTTGTAGGCTCCGGGAGCAAGGCTCAGAAAACGGAAGTTCCCATTGTCGTCGGTAGCGGTAGTCCGGGTCACCTGCGTGCCCGTGTTGACAAGCGTAATCGTCGCCTTGGTGACCACGGCTCCCGTTCGATCCTGAACCGTTCCCTGAACATTGCTGGTGAACTGCGCGAAGCAGAGGCTAGCGGAAAAAACAATGACGACGAGCCCCAGAACGGCAGGCAACTTGGCCTTAGAAGTCATACGCCCTCCTGAAATTTTTCTCGTCCGTTGCTTGACGGACGCCCCGTATTACGAAGCACCGCACATCGAGGCTCTCGGCTTTCGCGGCAGCGCGCTGACGAGTTGCCCGAAACAAAGTAAGCGTTTGCTTGATGGCTTCGTAAGCTATCCCAGATCGCATACAATAGTCAAGAACAATCTAGTATTTTTACATTAACGAGACATGCGGCTTTTCCCCACGCCCTGTTCGGTTCATGTCGGACCTTTATAGGGACCAGGAGCGCAGAAAACGAGGCCGCATGTCCAAGAGCACACCGTGAAGATATCTATATGATGTAATTGGCTTAAATACAGGTGTGACAGCATTTTTTGAGCGGCCAATTGCCACTTAACGGGACACGCGCCGCCTACCCCTAACTCCGACTACCATGCAGACTTCCACGGCACCACCCGTATCCCGGGGGGCCTTGGGGGCATCCTGTTCACACCGACATTGATTAGATTTCCTTGACTCGCAAGGCGCATTCGCAGTATAAGGCTCCAGATAACGATTACCGCCACGTTGCGGGAGGAATCATGAAAAGCGCATCTCGCCGGCAATTCCTGAAAACCAGTGCAGTGGCCGCCGGGAGCGCGATGGCCATGCGTTCCATGCCTTGGGCGCTTGCCTCCACGGCCTCAGCGAAAATAGCGATTGCTCCACCGTTGTCGCTGTTCAACTATTCGCAGGTTTAATTGCTGGATGGACCTTTGCGAGAACAATTCGACCACAACCACGACGTGTTTCTGCACTTGGATGAAGACGCCTTGCTCAAACCGTTCCGGCAGCGCGAAGGACTGCCTGCTCCAGGGCCTGACATGGGAGGATGGTACGACAACGCTTCAGATTTCAATCCTCCAGAAAACTTTCACGCCTTCATCCCCGGCCACAGCTTTGGGCAGTATCTTTCAGGGCTGGCGCGCGCGTATGCGGTTACCGGATCGAAGCCTACTCAAGAGAAAGTGCATCGCTTAGTCCGCGCCTTCGCCGAAACCGTCGACCGTTCGGGAAAGTTTTATGTGGATTATCACCTGCCCGCGTACACCTACGACAAGACTAGCTGCGGATTGATCGATGCGCACGAGTTCGCGAAGTGCCCCGACGCCCTCGATGTCCACTGGCGTGCCACCGAGGCGGTCTTGCCGTACTTGCCAGAAAAGGCCTTAAGCCGTCCGGAACAGCGGTCCCGTCCGCACAAGAACGTTGCCGATACTTGGGACGAAACCTATACTCTTCCCGAAAATTTCCTCCTGGCGTATCAGCGCAGCGGGAGCTCCCGATATCGCGACCTGGCAGTACGTTTCATCGAGCAAGACTACTTCGGGCCCTTAGCGGAAAACCAAAATGTGCTTACTGGTGAACACGCCTATAGCCATGTGAACGCGTTGAGCTCTGCCATGCAATCCTATCTTGTGCTTGGAGACGAAAAATATTTGCGTGCGGCCACGAACGGTCTTCGCTTCGTTCACGAGCAAAGTTTTGCGACCGGCGGATGGGGTCCGAACGAGGCTTTTGTCGAACCTGGAAAGGGATTGCTGGAGGAAAGTCTGGGCACGACGCACGCCAGTTTCGAGACTCCGTGCGGCGCCTACGGTCATTTCAAGATCACGCGTCATCTGTTGCGTGTGACGCGCGACTCCCGTTATGGCGACAGCATGGAGCGCGTGCTCTATAACACGATCGCCGGCGCAACGCCCATTCTTGCAGACGGAACCAGCTTTTACTATGCCGACTACAACTACAACGCCAAGAAGGTGCACTATCGCGACAAGTGGCCGTGCTGTTCGGGTACATTCCCACAATTAACTGCCGACTACGGCATCAGCTCGTACTATCAAAGCCAGGACGGGATCTATGTCAACCTGTTCCTGCCCTCACGAGTTTCGTGGTCCCAAAACAACACGCGCTGCACGCTGACACAGACGACTGAATATCCGCGGGCGAATGTGACTCAACTGGCATTCACACTTGCAACGCCCGAAACTTTCACATTATATGTGCGCGTTCCCGCTTGGGCAGGCGCCAAGACAACCGTGGCTATAAACGGCCGTAGAGCTGACGCGAGCATCGAACCGGGCAAATTCCTGGCGCTTCAACGAACTTGGAAAAACGAGGACAGAGTCGAATTCGAGTTTGAGATGCCGCTGCGCCTGGAACCGATTGACGCTCAAAATCCGAACACAGTTGCGCTGGTTCGAGGGCCGATTGCCTTATTTGCGGTCGGTGAGATTCCCGAGCGCACTACGCGGAAGCAACTGCTTGCGGCAGCTCCGATGGCGCAGTCATCGGATGATTGGGCAACTCAGACCGACAAGGGGTCGCTGATCTTGCGGCCATTCGCGTTCATAATGTCGGAGGACTATCGCCTGTACCTGCACGCGGAGGGCTGAACTGAATTGTACTTATCGAGCGTATTCCTGAGTTCGATACATACGAAGGCAACATGGATATTCGGGAAAGCACAC
>WNGQ01008609.1_pt1 | contig 11903 bp, 12 predicted proteins | sample 5407661 | NCBI WGS metagenome assembly WNGQ01 (sample SAMN13153382, study PRJNA577476) | soil metagenome | isolation source: 60 cm soil or saprolite under Garry oak tree replicate 2 | place: USA:California | collected 2016-06-15
AGCCGCAGGAGTGCTTGATAGAATTGTGTCGTTCGGGAATCAGCCACTGCCATGGTGTCCTCCAGCGGCGCCACTACAGCACCGCTCTTTGGACCACTCGCTGTTTTCGGAATCTCCTCGCCCGGCTCCGGGAATCCCTTTACGCGGTCCGAGTTTTCTTCAACAAATTTCTCGACCGCGCGATGGACAGGATTTCGTCCATTCTTTCCGCTTCCGCGGTTGCCACCTGCCGGCCTTGTGGCGTCAATCGGTAATAACGGCGCCGCTCGTCGTTTGTTTCCGAAGGCCGTAAACGCAACTCAACGATCAGGCCATCGTTCAGCAAGCGCTTTATGATTCCGTACAAAGTTCCCGTGCTCAGCCGGACCTTGCCGCCAGTGCGCAACTCCACTTCTTTGAGAATGGCGTAGCCGTGGAGGTCGTCGCCGGCCAGAGCCAGCAATACATGGAACATGGAAGGCGTCAGTGGCCCGAAGGGTTCAGCATTGGTTTGCGCGCGACTCAAAGGCTCGGCTCCGCAGAAGCATTCCGTCGTCATACGCTATATCGTCACACGCCATAGTGTCAAGGAGAATTTCGCGGCGACATTCTTGTAAAGACTATGGCTTCCCGGTTTCTGCCGGGCTTCTCTTTGCGGGCAGCCTGCTCAAGTGCGCGACGCACGCGGCTGCAGTGAAGCGCACCACGTCCTTCTCATGGTCCAGGGCAACCGCAATTTTGGGAACGCGCGCGCCGTCTCCAACCTGCGCGATTGCTTCCAGCGCCGCTGCTCGCACCGCCCAGTTCTTATCTATGATAGGTATTGCCCAATATATCAACATAAAGGACCGAAACGCGCGCGCCCGACTCCAATTAGGAGTGGTTTGGTTAAGCAACATGCAATGCCGCATTCTCTTGGTTCGTGGAGTTGGAAACCACTGATGCGCGGTCTTTAGGCGCATTGTGCTACAACCTGTATGCTAGTGGCGAGGGCAAACTCCAGTAATTCATATAACGAACATCTAAATTTGAACGATTTCCTTCCGTAACATCCCGATTTTAAGATTCACCCTCTTCCTGCAACTGTGTGCTCAGGACTCAACGATTTCACGGAACTTAAGGATTAAATTTTTCGTAAGAATAGAAAACACTCGGCTGTTTCTTACGTCTATACCTCTTAAGGGTGGGCGTCTATGTCACCGGAAGTGATCTCGATGCGAGAGCCGGATGAACCGATGATTTCGGAGCGGCTACTCCTGTCCTCTGGTCGTTATGTAAGTTTTGGGCCGTTTCGCATTGACCAGCAGCGGCAGGAAGTGACGCGGAACGGCTCCCGGCTTAAGCTCCAGGGTAAGGTTTATCAGGTTCTTCTCACACTCCTCGAAAAGCCGGGTGAAGTTGTCACCCGCGAGGAGCTGCGCATGCGGCTCTGGCCCGCCGATACGCACGTGAACTATGACGCCAACGTGAACACCACCGTCAACAAACTCCGCCAGGCGCTTGGCGATTCCTCCGATAAGCCGCTCTCACTTCGCCCAGGGGGGGCCATCTGCTGGTTCCGCTCCAGAATCCTCTCAACGCTCGGGCGGCCTGACATTTTCAAAATCGGATGTTTGGATTGTGCTCGGCGTGATCGGCCTCATTCTTGCCGGGATGCTCCTCGGGGCAGGAATTACCCGGCTTTGGATTAACCACGCAGCCCCGATAGCTCCTTACCCCTTGACGATGATGTTTTCCAGCACCCCAGTAACCTCGTTTTTTTAAGTTTTATTTAACTATTTCGGAGCCTGGCCTGACCGGAACTCTGTCCACGGGCCCGCCTTCATATCCCGCAAATAAGGCTCCTGCCAGGCTTGCTCGGGATGAGCCGCGAGAAACGGCTTGGCCAGAAAATCCCCGCCGCAGGGATGACCCATGCGGGCCACGATCCGCATTTCTTTTGCCATCCTCGCGTCCGTAGCTTTGCCCTGAACCGCTCCGCCGGGGTAGTAGGGCTGCCAATCCCACTCTTTCACGCCGCGCGGCGATCCATCCACGTGTCCGCACAGCGTGCGCTCGTTTGGTTCTTCCTTTTTCTGAGCCGTGTCCGTGTGGTCGCCCAGCATCTTCTCTGCAAGGGCGACGTCGATTTTTCCTTTGCTTTCATTCAGCAATTCTTCCCACCGCGCCCGCCGCGCGTTCGGCGAGCTTTCGTTATTATTCGGATCAAACTGTGGGGTGTCTTCTTTGAGCACTTTCGGGTCACGCGCCCAGTTCGATCCCGCAAGCACGCCGTCCTTCGTTCTCCATAGCTTGTATGCTTTTAACCCTAGTTCGAGTTGCGCGATTTCCCCCGTCTTCCGGTCGCCGAGCAGCCAGTCGTTCGCATACCCACCGTCTTCGTGTATTCGTCGATCGAGCCCGCGTACTGTAGCGCTTTCCGTGCCCGCACAAATTCCGCCTTGCCGTTCGAGTCCCAGCCTTCAAACTGGGTAATCGTCGTTTCCGTCACCATCAGCCCGTCGCTGTTGATCCCGAAATCGTCGTCGCTCGCGATCACTCCGGGGAAACCATCCATCAGGATTCGGTAACCGTTCTTCGGCGCGATGTCGAACACGATCCGCCATCGTTCGCCGTTCCGGTAGTTCGTCCAGTTGTTGTGCGCCATCACGATCTGCCCGTCTTTGGTCCAGCTTCCCGTTGCCACGAAGGCGCTGCAATTCCCGGGACTCTTCAGATCCGGTGCATTCGCCGGCTTTTGCTGCTTATTCAGCCACGGCACGTAATAATCCGGCAGCTCCTCGAATGCATTGAACGCCACAATGTCGTCCACATCCAGCTTCGACCCGCTGCGTGCTCGTAGCCCCTCGACGATGCCCTGCAGCTCCTGCTGATATTCCGCGTCGATCTTCGGCCACAGCATTTCGTGCGCGGCGTTCCGGAAAAAGTCCCAGTCGCGTTCCGTGGAATGCGTCATCCCTGCGCTCACTGCCGCAAACCCATCTTCGATCTCCGGCCCCAGGAGGTACCCGTGCTGATATCCCATCGCGCCTGGATCGCCCTCGAGATGCACGTAGATCCAGCCACCTTCTTCAAACCGCCACGCGCTCTTCAAGCGCGAATCGTTTGCGGCCGCGCGCTCTCGCGCCGCCGCGATCGTCGCCACCATGGCGTCATTCGCCGACGCTGCAGCCGGTGCTCCATTCCTCGCCCACCACAGCGCCGCCCCTCCTAGAATCAAAATCAGAATGGCTGCCGCCCGCCTCATCGAATCCGCACGCATCTTGCCACCTACTTTCCCGCGCCGTCTCTGCGCGTGAAAATCATACCCCGCGTCCGCCCCGCATCCAGCGTGAAACCTTTCACACCTTGGTGCTGGTCTCTTTCGAACTGAATCGCGATTTGCTCCTCATTCATCTCAAATTTATCGGCCGCCGTGGCCTCGAACGCAATCGCGGGAAGATTGCCGCTGCGCGGAGAACCTGTTGCGTCCAACAAAGTGATCACCTTCAGCTTGCCATCCACAATTCCCAGCCGGTATGCCACACCCAATTCGTCGCTCCAGTAGTCGCCCAGGTAGCTTCTGATCTGCTCTGCGGTCGGCGAAATCAGCTTCTTCTCATGCTTTTCTTCCATTTCCGTGCTTGCTTCTTTTGGTTTCATTAGGCCGGCCAGGTAAACGTCCGCGACCCGGTGTGCGCGATTCGATGGCCTCGCGCTTGCCAGATTGCACAGGCACGCCACCGAAAAGTGCTGCTCTGGAAGACGCAACAGTTCCGCCCGATATCCTCCCCAAGCCCCTCCGTGGCTCACCGTTCGAAGCCCGCGGTAATCGGCGATGCGCAGTCCCTTCGCGTAATCCAGCACTTTGCCGCTGTTCAGTTTGCCTTGTTCTTGGATCTCCGAGACGAAGCCTTTCCCGCCGATCTGCCCGCTGTAAAAATTTTCATCCCACTTCAGCAAGTCCTCCACCGATGTATGGACCGCGCCATCTCCGGTTTGCTCGAAGTATGAGACATCCAGGCGGTACCCTACGCCATTTTCTTTTCCATCGTACGCTAGCGCGCGGTTCGCAATCAGAGAAGTGTGGTCGTCGCGATACTGCGTGTGGGTCATCTCCAGCGGCACGAAGATGTTTTGCGCGGCGAATTCCCGCAGCGTCTTCCCGCTCACGCGTTTCACGATCACCGACAATAGAAAAAATCCCGTGTTGCTGTAAAGCCAGTCGCTCCCCGGCGCAAAATTCAGCGCCTTCTGGCGGTAAATCATCTGCAACGCGTCTTCATCCGTCGTTACGCCATCCGTATGGATGCCCGCCAGGTCCATCAGCGTAAGATAATCGCGCAGACCGCTGGTGTGGTTCAGTAGCTGAAGTATGGTGACTTTTTGCCCGTAATCCGGTAGTTCCGGAATATATTTCCGGACGTCGTCGTTGAGCGAGAGTTTGTCCTGCTTTTCCAGAAGCAGAATGCTCGCGGCCGTGAACTGTTTGGAAGTGGAGCCAATGTCGAACACGCTCTGCGGCGTTACCGGCACATTTTCTTCAAGGTTGGCAAGGCCATATCCTTTGGAATACGCCATCTTTCCGTCGCGGTAGACGCCGACCGCGCATCCCGGCGAGCCCGCTTTCGTGAGGTCCACGAAAATCTCATCGACTGCCACCGTCTTCTTGTCTTCGCCTGTCCCCGCGTTCGAACCACTGAATACCAGCACGCTCACCAGAAATCCCGCGCCGATCCTGCACCCTGTCGCCATTCAAGTCGCTCCTCGGTCAATTTCGATGGCGAGCGTATACCCTCTCGCGCCGCCTCTCAACAGAATCTCATGTAAACTCCTTTGCTTGCCATGCTCACCGCCATCACACGTGCCGTCAGCCCAGCCATCGTTAATTGCGAACTTTCTTTCATTGATCGCCAGGCCATCGATCTGGTCACCGCCCAGGAGCAGCATCTCGCTTACGAGAACTTGCTCGGCAAATTGGGCGCCCGCGTTATTTCTCTTCCCGCGGAGCCCGATCTTCCTGACTCCATCTTTGTCGAGGATCCCGCCATCGTTCTCGATGAACTGGCGGTGATCCTTCCGCTGGGAACGGAGTCCCGCCGGCGTGAGGCGCCGTCACTCGCTCAGGCCGTCGCCAAGTTTCGAAAGCTCGAAACGATTTCTCTTCCCGGCACACTCGAAGGTGGCGACGTTCTTCGCATCGGCGGAAAGCTTTTTGTCGGCCTCACCCAGCGCAGCAACGCCGAAGGCATCCGCCAGCTCGCCGCCATTCTTGCGCCGCACAACTATGAAGTCCTCTCCGTTCCCGTTACCGGCTGTCTTCATCTGAAGTCGGCAGTGACGCATCTCGGCCGCAACACACTCCTCGCGAATCGCGCGTGGTTTGACGCCACGCTGCTCGCAGGCCATGAATGGATCGACGTCGATCCCGCCGAGCCTCATGCCGCAAATGCTCTGGCTCTCGGAGGCACGATCATTTTCCCTGCATCGTTTCCTCGCACACGCGCCCGCCTCGAAGCGCGCGGCTTCCACGTTACCCCCCTCGACATCTCCGAACTCCAAAAAGCCGAATCCGGACTTACCTGCTCCAGTCTTCTTTTTGAAACTGCAGTTTCGGACCCCCGTTCTTGAGGCCAACCATAGGACCTACTAGGGAAAAACCGGCTAAGTAGCCCGCTTTTGACACTTTCGCCACCTTTTCCAAACTTTCCCTTCACTTCCATCCCCTTGCGTGCTATTCTTTCTTTCGCAATGATGTCTGCCACCGCCAAGCGAATTACCTCCAGGTCGTCCATGTCGATTACCTCGACTACGACTAAGAAGACTATTTCCGCTTCCGGCGCGTGGAGAAACAGCTAGCAAGCTAGAAAAAGTTTCCAACCCACCGCCAGAAGCGAACCTGGCGGTGGGTTTCCTCTTTTAAGCCCCCTCCAGAGACGCTCCAGCGGCGCTACCGGAAACAACAAACCAGGAGCGCAGGCCATGAGTCCCGAAAATGTCCAAGAAGATGTCGTAGGCGAGGGCAGCCCCGCCGCGTTACGAGCCGGCCATTCAGCAGCCGCTCATCAGGAAGTCATGTATTACGCGGGCGGAGTAGGCAAGCAACGCCGGAACATCGTCGCCTTCAAGTTTGGCGGCAGTTCTCTTTTCGGTGCTGGCCGCATGCTCCATGCCGCAGGCCTCGTTCGCTCCGCCACGCAAGCATCCAATGTCACCGTGGTCGTCTCCGCCATGAAGGGCGTCACCGACCATCTCCTTTCCATTGCCCGAGCTCTCGCGGGCGGCAAACTCGCGCATGCCCGCCACGAAGCCGAGCTGGTTCTGGATCTCCACCTCGATGTGCTTCACGATCTGCAACTCGGCGACCAGGAAAGCCTTCGCGTTCGCCGCGAGTTGCAACTCCTGGGACGCGACCTTCTTCATGAAGTTCCAGCTCACGGCCCCGTTGCTGCCTGCGCCGAACTCTTCGATCGCCTCGCCTCCTTTGGCGAACGTTTCAGCGCAAGGCTCTTCGCCGCCGCTCTCGAAAAGTCAGGCGTCTCCGCGGTGCCCGTCACGTCCTCGGATTTCGTCCTGACCTGCGACACCTTCCGCGACGCCCAGCCGCATCTTGAACAATCCAAACAACGCGGCCGGGAGGTTCTTCTTCCGCTCCTCGAAGCCGGCGTTGTCCCTGTCGTTACCGGCTTCATCGGCGCAACTCCCGATGGCCGCATCACCACGCTCGGCCGCAACAGCTCCGATTTTTCCGGAGCCATCATCGCCCACGTTGTGGACGCCGACGAGCTCGTCATTTGGACCGATGTCGACGGCATCTACACCGCCAATCCCAACGAATCCGTCGAAGCCCGGCTGCTGCACGAACTCAGTTATGATGAGGCCCGCGCCCTTGCTGCCAGCGGCGCCAAAGTTCTTCACGCCAAGGTGCTTCCTCTCGCCGCCGAAACCGAAATGGTCGTCTGGGTTCGCAACACTTTCAATCCGCAGGCGCGCGGCACCCGCATCAGCTCGCCACGCTCGCTCCGGGACTCGAGAACAGCCTCACAAGATTCTGTTCCGATTTTCTCGATTTCGTCCAAACAAGGCGATGCATTGTGAATTCCTTATCTCAAAACAACGGAGACCAAAATATGCACGCGAAACGGCCCGAGAAAAAGTGGAAGGCGGGAATCCTTGGCGCTACAGGGGTTGTCGGCCAGCGCCTTGTTCAAATGCTTGGCGATCATCCCTGGTTCGACCTCACCGAAGTTGCCGCCTCCGAGCGCTCCTCCGGCAGGACCTACGCCGAAGCCGTCTGCTGGCATCTCGACGCGCCCATTCCCGAATCCGCCCGCGGCCTCGTCGTCAAGGGACTCGATCCATCCCTCGACTGCGACTTCGTCCTCTCCGCGCTCGATTCTTCCGTTGCCGGCCCTGCCGAAGAGGATTTCGCCCGTGCCGGCTATCCCGTCGTCAGCAATTCACGGAACCACCGCATGGACCCCGATGTTCCGCTGCTCATTCCCGAAGTGAACGCCGCCCATCTCGACGCCATCCCCGTGCAGCAGAAGAATCGCGGCTACAGCACCGGTTTTGTCGTCACCAATCCCAATTGCTCCACCGCCGGCCTCGTCCTTGTATTAAAGCCGCTCGCCGATGCCTTTGGCCTCGAGAAGATCTTCGTCGTCACTCTTCAAGCCATCTCCGGCGCTGGATACCCCGGCGTGTCTTCGATGGATATCCAGGGCAACGTCGTGCCCTTCATCAATGGTGAAGAGGAGAAAATGGAGCTCGAGCCGCAGAAGCTGCTCGGCAAATGGGATGGTTCGCGGTTCGTTGACGCTGGCATCGGGCTCAGCGCCCATTGCAATCGCGTTCCGGTCGTCGACGGCCACCTCGAATGCGTCTCCGTCGGCTTGAAGAAAATCGCTTCGCTCGACGAAGTCCGCGAAGCCTTGCGCAATTTCGAAGTCAGCGCCGAGCTGGCCTCTCTCCCCACCGCCCTGAAAAATCCCGTTGTCGTCCTCGACGAAGAAAATCGCCCCCAGCCCCGTCGCGACGTCGCCGCTGGCAACGGCATGGCCGCCGTCGTCGGCCGCGTCCGTGAGTGCCCGCTCTTCGACGTAAAACTCACCCTGCTCTCCCACAACCTCGTTCGCGGCGCCGCCGGTGCCGCCTTGCTCAACGCCGAACTCCTCGCCGCCCGCGGCTTCCTCAACCGCCGCGCCCCCGTGCCGGAGCAACACGTCGCCGAACCCGTCTCCCGGTGAATGCGTTTTGCTTCATCGTAAGGGCCAGACACGTGCATTACTTCCGAGCAGATAGCGGCGTTTTGCGCCGTCACTCGGGAGTGTCATCCGATCCACTCGGACCATCGTTATATGCCCGGGCACTCGCGCTGGCCCTTGCTTAAGGCAGCTCTCATGCAGCCGTTTTTTCAATATACGTTGTGGGATTCGCGCGCTCGTTATCGCAATGCTCCTCCTACATGCTTCCTTTGCAAGGGCTCAAGCTTCGAAAGTTGGAGCGAGTCTCGAAGGTACGGTGAGCGACAGCGGAACCGCCGTGATACCCGGAGCAAAAATTTCATTGAGGCTTCGAGAAGGCAGGCAGCGGGAAGCGAAGGCTAATCCCTGCCTACCTGACTTTGCATTTGCTTGGGCCGAGACGCGATCTGCGACGACCGCTATGAAGAGCCTCACAAGGGGCGCCTGACTCTTGACTGAGAGCGTGGTTGCGCGGCGGGCCGCTTGCCGTGCTTCTTCATACTTACCCTGCTCCCCAGAAACTCCCACGTCTTAAGCTGCAGGAGCTTGGACGACTTGAAATCCCAGCTTGGCAGCTTTCCACTTAAGCTGTTTGATCTGTAGGTTGCGGTGTTGGGTCTCGTAGAACTTCGCTCCTTGGTCCACGTATTTCATCCCGTGGCGCAGCATGCGGTACACCAATCGAGCCAGTTTGGCCGCCATGGCCTTGATCGCAATGGGAGACCCGAGCTTGGTTCTGAATCGGCGGAACTGCGCTCCCAGATAGGTGTTGCTTCTCCGTAGCGTGCTGGCCGCCATCTTGAGAGAGATACTGACCCGATTCTTCGTCGGCAGCCGACCTTTCCCAATGATCTTGTCTCCGCTGATTCGATTGTCCGGACACAGACGTAGCCAGGAAACGAAATGGTCCTCGGTCTCCCATTTGCCCATATCCCATCCCACTTCGCTGAGGATCGTCGTCGCGGTCATGACATCGATGCTGTCGATCTGGGTCAGGTCCACACCGCTCATGCGAAACAACTCTCCGCGCAAGTCGAACTGCGGAGCATTTCCTTTCTTCTTCTTGAGCCTCCCTTTCCGCTTCTCTTCTGGCAGAGGGGTACCTTTGCTCCGGTCTTCTCGTTGCTGCAGATACTGCTCGACTTGTCGATCGCACTCGAGCATCTGCTTCTGGCAAAACTCGTAACCATCCTGCTCCTGCTTCAGCACAAACAACAGGTCTTCTTGCCAGTTGCCCTCCAGGCTCAGCGCGATCTCGTGCTTGCTCGCCTTCACCCGAGGGTCACGAAACTCAGCCAGCTTATGCGGATCGCGTTCGCCGACCAGAATGGCGTTAATGATCGCTTGTCCAGTCATTCCGCTCACGTCACTCAGAACATTGGCCAATTGAATATTCATCTGCGTCAGCGCCTTCTGCATCCGCAGGATGTGCCGCCCTGCCGCTTGCACCAGATCATTGCGCTGCCGCCAGTACGTTCGCATCATGCGAATTTGCTGCGACGGCCGGAACGAATTACGCAACAGCCCATAGGTGTGCAGCTTCATCAGCCATTGACTCTCCTGCACGTCGCTTTTGCGCCCCGGCAGATTCTTCCTCTCCCGCGCATTCACCAGGTACACTTCCAAATCCGCCGCTTCGAGAATGTCGTATACCGCGATCCAGTACACGCCCGTGGACTGCATCGCAACGGTCCGAATCCCGCATTGCTTCAGCCATTGGGCCATCGCCTTTAGCTCGGCTGTGGTGCACCCGAACCGACGTACCGGTTGGCTATCCCGCATCGGGGGTACAGCCACGTAGTGGGATTCGTTGCCGATATCAATGCCCGCGGCATCCGGATGTACCACTTCCAAGCTGAGGTCATCGCTCTGGATCTTCCGCATGGTCTCTCGCCGTTGCTTGCGGTTCATCTCATGCCAGTGGCCCGGCTCAGTGCGGCACGTGTCTTTTGTGGTCTTTTCCTGTGGCTTGGGTTGCATGCTAACCTCTCTACGTCAAATTCAACGCGGCCCGGCCCGGTCGGCGAAAACTACTCAATCTCCCCAGCGGGGTCGGGCCGTTATCCTTTTCAGGGCAACACCCGCCACCATACACACAATCGCCAATACCGGAGCCATGCTCAAAGTCGGGCAGGAACGCTCCAGTGAGAAAAAAAACGGCCTTAGCTGTCGGGCCATGTTGTGGTTCAGATTTTAGTTGGCCACTCCGTGAACAGAAGCTGTCTGGGCGAGTTTCAGACTCATACAACCACCCCGCAGGGGTGGCCAGTGCTCAAAGCTAGCGCGAGCGAGTAGGGCGTAGCCCGTGGCTTGCATCTCTGGAATTTTCTCGCTTTTGAATTCGGCGGCGGCGTCACGCGCAGTGGCTTCCGCATCCGCCGGTCGTCCTTCTTCGAGCGAAAGCTCGGCGAGGGCCAGACCGCTTTCGGCAATCGACTCAATAGATCACTTTCCACCGGCGTCCGCTCCCGGCAGAAAAGGAAGGCACATGTGCGCAAGACGGCAGCTCCGCGATTCGGGGCGAGTTTGATTTCTTCGGCAAGAGGAGAATCGGAATGAAGCGGATGAAGAAGGTTCTGTTCCTATTGTTTTGTTTTTCGTCGTATATCCCGTTGCCGCTGCGCCGACTCCCGGGGCCTGCGAAATGCAGGTCACTGGAGACTTGAACCTGAATTTCCAGGTTTCCCAGACCATTCTTGGCATCTCTATGCCGGGCGATGCGGCGGCAGTGACGGACTACTGGAAAACAGACGGCGAGCTGCGGTCCGAGTACGTAACCCAATCTCGATGGATGAACCAATCCGACGCGGACATTAAGCGCGGCGCTGATGCGATGCTGGGAAGGGATCCTAAAAGCGTGGTCCTGAACATCATCTGCGGCAAAGACCCAGTCCTGCTGACGCTGGTCAACGGAAAGAGGGCGAGGTACGCAACCCTTCCCATGAAACCTGGGAGCTACAAGATTTTGCCCACCGCGGATGCAGGCCCCTCAGACATGACCGGGATTGTGATGGTGACGAGTGCGGGGAGCAAACCTCTTACGCAATCGCGGGCCAGGGGCAGCTCGATCTGACTCAGTTTGATTTGAAAGGGATTGCCGGAAAATTTTTCCTGGATGCGCAGAAGGGCACGAGCAGGATCAAGATTTCCGGCCAATTTCACTACATCTGCCAAGGGAAAAAATGCGCATAGGGGTAGACGGAAATGCTTTGGATAATATCTCCGTTGATGGGCGGCGCGGACTACAAAAGTAATTCAAATCTGGGCGAGTTCATCGGCTTTTTCACTGGGTTAGTCATCATCTTTCTCGGGCTGCGCCGCTATCGAGAATACCGGCTGGCGTCGGACATTCCGGACTTGGCCGCGTGACCGGACAATTGCGGCAGGCTAAGTCGCAGCGCAGTGCTACGCCTGATCCTTCGAGCCCGGAAGTTAGCTTCAGCGTGCAGATGCACAGCACTGGCACCGTAAAGTCGATCAAGGGAAGCGATGCGAAAGAGACGGGGATGACGGTGGCGATGAATGCCACCTCCAAGGAAGCTTCACAAGCGGAGGGTTCCATCACCTTCACAAAATCTGGGATTCTGAAGCAGTGCCCGATTTAACCGCCATCTCAATGGGATACTCGATCTAGAACGGAGAGGGGGGGATTCGAACCCCCGGTAGAGGTTTTAGCCCCTACAACGGTTTAGCAAACCG
>WNGQ01005924.1_pt1 | contig 11899 bp, 11 predicted proteins | sample 5407661 | NCBI WGS metagenome assembly WNGQ01 (sample SAMN13153382, study PRJNA577476) | soil metagenome | isolation source: 60 cm soil or saprolite under Garry oak tree replicate 2 | place: USA:California | collected 2016-06-15
CCCCTCCCCAGGCAGGCGGTTCTCAGGCGCTTCAGGCTTATCCTCAAGCGCACAGGAGGGCGTTGTTATGCCACTGGCCTGCTCTGTTTTTATTTTGGCCCCACAGGGGGCTTGACAATTTCTATGGCTTCTTTTAGGAGAGGAGATAATACAGTCTATGTCATCATGCTCTGAATCAACTCAGCCAGATGAACCATCGGCAACCGCACATTCCAAAGTTGATCCCACGGTGGTTATACCCGAGATGCTTTTATTTGATATTGATGGGGTTATCACTGAACCAGTAACAGGAGAAGTAGAGCCAGAAGTCGTGAATGAAATTGTCGCGATACTCGAGCGGGGTGAACCAGTCGCTTTTAACACAGGAAGAGGATTGAACTGGGTTCTACGTGATATCCTCCCCTACTTCGAAGCAAGAGTATCGAAGAGAAGCATACTAAACAGACTATGCATTGTGTATCAAAAAGGGGCATTCCGGGTCAACTTTGACGAAAAAGGGGTGCAGGAGAAACCGATTGTCGCTCCAGGTATAGCATTGCTTCCAAATTTCTACCGTGAAGAAGCCCTGCAACTGATTGCCACAAAATACTCGGAGACCATGTTTCCCGGTGAAGAAAAAGAGGCGCTTCTCTCGCCCCAATTTAAACCCGGAGCTGATTTTGTGCAGTACAAAGCGGATCAGGCGAGGCTGGTAGATGAGTTACAAGCAATGTTACAACAGTATGGCCTAAATGACCAATTCAGGGTTGACCCGACAAGGATTGCTACAGATGTTGAAGACAGGCATCTTGGAAAGGCGCTGGGAGCGCAACGGGTTTTAGAATGGTTAAAAGAACAGGGTTTACGTCCTGGTTATTTTATTACCTTTGGGGACAGTAAGTCAGATGTGGGCATGGCAGAAGAAATTTTCCAGCAAGGCTACTCTGTCGAGCTTGTATTTGTAGGAGAGAAAGGACAACTTGAAGGAATGCATCTGCCATTCCCCGTCATCTCTACACAAGCGTTCTGTCAGGAAGGGACAGTAGAGTATTTGAAAAACAGACCTCACAGGGGAAGAGATTAAATTCCGGTTTGCTTTTCATCATTAAATTTCAGGAGGGAATAGTAATGCCGTCGTTCATTATTCTACACGCGAACGATATTCACGGTCGTGTTGAAGGCTTAGCACGTATTGCTACCCTGGTTGAGCAGATTCGGGCAAAAAATCCAGATGTGCCCGTCTTGTTTTTCGATGCAGGAGATATCGAGGAAACTTCGAGTCGGCTAAGTAACCTCACCAAGGGTGAGGCGATGCATCGATTGCTGAGCCTGGCAGGCTGCGATGCTGTAGCGGTGGGCAATGGCGGAATGATGCGCTATGGTTACCAGGTGCTACAGGACTATGCTGCTGTTGCTCGCTATCCTCAGGTGCTAGCGAACGTGCGTTTGCCCGATGGTTTTCCGCTGCCCGGCGTGCAACTTACGGCTCTGCTACAGGTAGGTACGTTGCAACTAGGTTTGATTGGCGTCACGGCGGATTTAGTTGATGGCGATAATATGTACGAAAAATATTTCGGCCTAAGCGTCCGGCCTGCACTTGAGGTCATTCATGAGCTAGCAGCAGAACTTCGTCAAAATGGGGCTGATGCCGTCATTCTGCTCTCACATATGGGGTTGGACACCGACCGCAAGTTAGCTGAAGGTCTTCAGCAAGACGTAGAGATCATCATTGGAGCGCATAGCCATAATCTTCTACCTGAGGGTGAGCGAGTCGGACGAGTTCTTATCGCCCAGGCAGGAAAATATGCCGAACACCTGGGGAGGCTAGATGTGATCTGGGATGGTGAACAGTTGACGGTACAGCGCGCCAGTGTCCTGCCAGTTACAGAGGCAATACAACCAGCAAGTCGTATTCTTACTGAAACAGAAGTCATAGAGGCTGAGATTGAACGATTTCTGGGCGAGGTTTTGGGGGAACTGGTCGAACCGCTCGATTTTGCGACAGACCGGGAATGTGGTGTAGCCAACCTGATGGCGGATATGCTTCGTGCGCATAAGGATGCTGATGTAGCAGTAATTACGGCCAGCGTAGCCTTTGATGGACCACTTCCTACGGGACCTTTACACAGGGAGACGCTATGGAATGTGTGTAGTTCCTCCGCTAATCCTGGTGTAGTAACGATGACCGGTGCTCAGTTGGAAAAAGTAGTGGCACGAGGACTGGACCCTGATCTCGCTAAGGATAGCCCGCAAGCTTTTCGCGGCCTAGCGCGTGGTTTTGTTCATCTCAGCGGTGCTTGTATACGCAATGGGCAGTTGCTGGTAGGCAATCAACCCGTTGAATCGGAACGTGAGTACCGGGTTGCCGGAAGTGATTGGGAACTCGAGCCGTATGGAGGTTACGTTGATCCCGACTGGCACTTACAGCCCGGCTACGAAGCACAGACGATCCTTCGTGAGGCATTGGAACCATATATTGTAACCCATAGCCCAATTCGTATCCAGATGGGAAGGTTAGCATGATTTGTAGCTATTGCTACCTTCTTTCCTGAAAGAAGCTGTTTCTCCTTGCGGCTATATGGTATACTGGCAGCCAAAACGATACTGCTCTGGAAGGAGTACTCATGCGAGCTGCTTTAGACAATTTCAGGAACGCAATCTACAGCCCTGGAGAAACAGCGCATATTAGTAACACCGAACTGCGGCAATTTGCAGAGAATTGTGTTGTAGCCTTAGCTGTAGGTGGAGAGGGCTCTCGACTAAAAGCTGCAACCGAGTCCCGACAAGTCCATAAAACCGCGCTGCGTCTACCTAACGGCGACACCATGACTGAGCGAACAATACGCATGTATAGAGATGAAGGCTTCCGGACCTTTGTGGCCCTGGTGTTTCATCATGCCCAGTCCGTAATAGATGTATTGGGAGATGGAAGTCATCTCGGAGTTCATATCGCATACAGCCATGATCCGGAACGTCCAGTTGGTCGAGGTGGAGCTATTCGCAATGCTCTCGACAACGGCTCCATCCCTCGAACAAAGAGTCTTATCGTCCACAACCCGGATGACCAGATTATCGGCTATGAAGGTAGCTTCCCGCGTGATATAGTCGCAGGGCATTTAGCCGGTGTCCAGAGAGGGATGCTTGCCACAGCAGTTGTGGTAGATGGGACGCCATATACGTATACAGGCATGAAAATCGATCGAGGGATCGTAGAGCAAATCGAGATGTACCCGCATATCCCCATTCCAACCCATGTGGGCGTCACCGTCTTCTCGCCTGATGTCTACGAGTACTTTCTAAAGTTGTTTGATCTCACGAAAAAGCTAGATTTCGAGAGCGTGTTATTTCCTCTTCTGTCGCAAGAGAGGCGGTTATATTCATTTATGATCTCAGGCAAGTGCTGGTTATCTGTAAACGATTCAAAGGCCCTGGCGAAGCTCATCGATTTCCTTCAAATTGAATAAATGTCGGAGATGATGCAACAAGAGATTTACCCTTTCTTCTTTATTAAGCGTGGGCATCCAGGCCGCGTTCCTGGTGTATAAACTATCCAGTAGAGCCTCTCAGCCCTGTCTTGGTTGAGTGGCCTGCCTGTCAATGGATGAAGTAGATGACTTTGTGCCTGGTCCTCTCCGCCAGCAAGAGGGGGTAGCCTGAAACTCCTTAAGCTCAACCTGCTGATAATAGAACAACAGAAGTGCATGAATGGCATCGATTGCTCTTTAAGTGTATACGCCCTGGTTATAGCGGTGGGTGATGCATGGATCCAGCCCGTTGTGCTGGCTACTTAGGCTATCCGTTCTAACATCCAGATAGAAACCGTCATTGAGGAACCCTTTTTATCTCCTACCCGGTGTATGAATGGCAAGAAAATGAAAATGAGAAGGCCACCAGTGACGCTATTTTTAGAACGGATAATCTAAGTAGTCAGTACAAGCCAGGTATGACAGTCGCAGTTAAAAACGACACCCATACTTTTCTATAAAACTACCAGGGCTTCAATGCAGATTTCTCCTCGCTATGGCATAATAATAGCATGAAAAAGGTGCGCTTTATACGCTCTATCTATACCCGTCTTGGAGTATGCCCATGAACAATATTCCCCGATTGAACCGGCTGCTGGCGGGAGACGGCAGCCGCTTCGATATCACTATCGATCACAGTTTCTTTCACGCGTGCTCGTTAGCGAGTAGGAATGGGGAATGAGCGAAGCAGTGGTGGCCGGATACATCTGCCTGGACGTGTTTCCGACCTTGGCGGGAAGCGCAGTCCAGTTCAGACCAGGGCAGACAATCGAAGCCGGGCCTGTCTCCTTCTCAACTGGCGGCGCAGTCTCCAATACAGGGTTGGCTCTCCACAAGCTGGGAGTCATCGCCCGTTTGATGGCTAAAATCGGCACGGATCTCTTCGGCCAGGCTATCCGTCAGATCCTCGAATCCCACGGGCCGCGACTTTCAGAGGGGATGATTCTCGCGCAGGGTGAAGCGAGTTCCTATTCGATTATCCTCAGCCCAGCGGGCGCCGACCGCATGCTCATTCATGCCCCCGGATGCAACGCGACCTTCGGAGCCGACGACGTGCGCTACGAAGCGCTAGATACGGCCAGGCTGTTCCATTTCGGCTATCCACCGCTCATGGAGCGCATGTATGCTCACGACGGGGTTGAGCTGGCAGCCATCTTTCAGCGAGTTCAGGCGCTTGGCCTCACCACCTCGCTCGATCTTTCGATGCCCGATCCCAACAGCACGGCAGGCCGCGCGAACTGGCACGCCATTCTGGGGGCAACGCTGCCCCATGTTGACGTGTTCCTGCCCAGCGCAGAGGAAATCCTGTTCATGCTGCGCCGTCAAGCTTTTGACCGCTTCTCCGCCATGTCGGAACACTCCAGACCACTGGATCACATTGAACCTGCTATGATCGAGGAACTGGGCCAGGAACTGCTGGACATGGGGGCGAAAATCGTGGCGCTGAAAATCGGCGAACGAGGATTGTACCTGCGCACGGCAAGCGCCACGGCGCTCACCCAGATGGGGCGCTGCCTGGTCGCCGATGTGGCGGCCTGGTCGGATCGCGAGCTATGGGCCCCCTGCTTCGCGGTTCACGTTGCAGGTACAACAGGATCAGGAGATGCTACGATCGCGGGCTTCTTCCTGGGACTGCTGCGAGGGATGACACCGGAAGCGACGCTCACTGCAGCCTGCGCGGTAGGAGCTTGCAGTGTGGAGGCGGTTGATGCGCTCAGCGCCGTGCGAAGCTGGCCCGATACTGAGGCACGCCTCTCGGCAGGTTGGGCGCGCCTGCCGATAGCCCTCGATCCATCACACACCCGCTGGCGCTGGGATGCTACTCACGATGTATGGATTGGACCAATGGATGGCCGTCAGTAAACACATCTGCTAAGAATAGGAGCTGTGCTATGCTTACCACGCAACAACTGCTTCACGTTCAGGGTCGCGCGCACGATTTCCTGAATCGCGTAGGAATTGTGCTGACAGTGGAAGAAGCTGCTACGATCGAGGTGGCCGATTTCGGGCTGGGTGAGATAGAAACAACCGGTTTGGAACTGGTCGTGTACGTCAATACCGAGCGTGTCTGTGCCAAGGAATTGGTGCTCTTCCCCCGCCAGACGTGTCCAGAACACCGTCATCCTCCCATCGGCGATGAGCCTGGCAAAGAGGAAACGTTCCGCTGCCGCTGGGGGACCGTCTATCTCTCTATCGAAGGCGAAGCCACCGCCAACCCGGCCGCGCAACTTCCGGAGGGACGCGAGTCCACCTACACCGTGCGCCATGAGATCGTGCTGCAACCTGGCCAGCAATACACGATTCCGCCCGATACCCTGCACTGGTTCCAAGCCGGTGACGAAGGTGCCATCGTCTCGGAGTTCTCAACGCGCAGCCGCGATGAGTTCGACATCTTCACCGACCCGCAGATTCGTCGTGCTACCATCATCCACTAATCGGCAAATCCTACGAATTGCGCAACTAGGTTGAGGTAGAGCTTTCTTCTGATCTGAGGATGAAAAGCCGCACAGAACTAGACAAGGTTCTCCTATGACAGGGTAGTAACAGCAGGAGATGGAGTGAAAAGAGCAGCAGATGAGAAGAAGTGGGAAAAGAAGCCATGAGGTGCCACGCGGAGCAGTACGCTGGTCCGCGAAGAGGGAACGTCGAGACATCTGTAGTCAGTTTACGTGGTCGACAGGGTGAGAAAGGTGGCAAAGTTGTCCGGGACGCCGAACAGGGTGATGGTCAGCGCTCTCAGGAGGAGCACGTGCATTGCGAGCCAGCCGAGCTTGCGAGCAGAGGCGATAATGGACGCGCTGTGCGGGCGTGTGGATCGGCGACATTTCTGGAACGGCTTGACTGGCCGGGGTCACCTGCACAGCCACCCGTTGGCTGCGGAGCAACTGCATACAGGCTCGCCGATGCAGCCGACGACTCCAATCCTTCCAGAGCAGGGGCGCAGGTCCGACCTGAAGCAGATGCAACAGCAGACTGACTCGGCGAGGCTTCGTCGTGGCTTTCCCATGCTATTTACACTGCTCTGAGCCTCGGACAGCCTCGACTGGTGAAGATACGCAGTGTCAGTTCTTGCGTAGCGTGTGACATGTCTATTTCTTCGTCGGTGTTCCACCCCTCGAGCATCTCTTGCGTGTAGAGGATCATAACCTGGGAATAACTCTCGATGCGTTTGCTATGGAAGGCAGGCTGCACTAGATGACGTTGCTGTCGGTGAGCATCACCATCGATGGTCAGGAGGCTATCACCTATCATCTGGCGCAGGGCCCCAGCAATTTCCTGAATCGTGAAGTTACCAGGATTTTCCGCCAGCACATAGCGTACCTGTTCCAGCCTGAAGAGCAGCACGATGAGCAAAGTGCCAATATGGATGGTCACCATACCGCCAAAAGTCCGCTGTACGGACTGCTAGAACCCTAACAGATCGCACCTGAAAATCGAGTATGTTGCCGACCAAGGGGAGTGTCTTAGGGCCGAGGGGGAAGCGTTGCTTTCTGTTGTGCAAGTATAGCCATGTACACTTTCCTCCGTTCCAGGTGATATCATTGGGTATTGAAGCCATGGATGACGTTGAGGACCGTCTGCCTGTGGCAACCCAACTGGCCAGCTAATGGCCGATCTGAACAGAAAGGACGGAAAGAGAAGCCTCTGTGGGTGAAGAGAATGGCAGAAAGAAGGCGGAAAACGCTGGTTGTTTGCGCTGACTGTCATGAGCGCATTCACCGAGGCGATGTCCAACCACAGCTTCGAAAGCAATCGACTTTTGAGCTGAGTGCGATGAAAACCGCACGCTCCGTTCGGAGGAGGGCCGGGGAAAAAGGGCTGCCACCGCAGTACCTCGTCTGCGGCCTATCCTACTGCCCAGGCAACAAGCAGAGCGGAGGGAAGCGGCTGAGTGGCAAGACCACCAAAGGCAACCCATACCTGCGGGCCATCCTGTTTGAAGTAGCCTGGGCTATTGCCCACACCAAAGACAATTACTTGTCTGCCTTTTATCATCGCATGGCTCGACGGCATGTCAAGAAAAAAGCGATCATGGCACTGGCCCACAACGTGCTTGTGATTATCTATCACATCTTACGGACGAAGAAACCGTATACCGACTTGGGCGCAGATTATTTTGACCAACGGGATCGAGAACGGATCGAACGTCATCATATTCACCGCCTCGAACAACTTGGCTATACGGTGACGCTCATGCCAAAGGAGGCAGCGTAACTGCTCATTCGACCTGGCACAACGGCTTGAGACCGGGACAAGGAGACACCCAATGCTCTCAGGACTCCTTTCGGCTTTCTTTGACCTTTTTTCGGTCTGAGGCTGTACTCATAAGAGCGATTTTCCGAGGAATTGCGCAACGAGTGGTAGCATGTAGCGAGTAAGTATAGAAATGTGCCTCTTTGATGAGGAAGCATGAAAAGATGAGGAAGCATGAAAATTGTTCCCTCAAGGAGGAGATATATTGATCAAGCGAAGGCCATTATTCGATGGAGGCAATTTCGTTATCGATTTTCTGACCTCTTCCCTGGAGGGATTTACGGCTCAGACTCGCCGAAGCTTGCTCAGGCATGCACCTAATACGCCACTGCCCGGAGGGAAGAAAATAAGGCTGATACGAGATCTGGAGCAGAAAAAATTAAGGGTTGGCCCCGGTTTTGCGCCCAAAGTAGGAATAAGAAATCCCGAGCAAGCTGGAAGTGTGTTGAGCTTCGATATTCAACCGGTCACCTATCCAACATATCATGCCATAAGCAACAACACAGCTCTTGAAGAGGAGCTGAATATATCCAATCCGAGTGCGACTGCTGCCATCCTACTGACTACCGAAGAGGATGGCTCTCACAGAGTCCTGGTTCAGCAACGCTCTCCTCGTAATCGCCTCTATGCTGAAACGATCGGCGCAAGTGTTGCTGGGCTCTTCGATGGACAACTTGATAGAGATTCTGCGAATAGAGGCAGGCTCAGCCCTATTGATACCAATGCTATCAAGGCAAATGCTCTCAAGGAGATGAAAGAGGAAATACAACTCGACGCTACAGATATTGCTTGGTTGCACATTACGGGATTAGCTCGGGATAAAGTCAAGATCCATAGCGAATTCCTTCTGCTCGGTCTTTTAAGATTGAGTACAGATCAGATAGCACAAAAGGCCGGAAGCAAAATTCCAGCAAGTTCAAATGATGAGGATGATTTCGTAGAAAAGTCCGTGGTCGTCAGCGCAACCCTGGAGGCAATAGAAACACTTGTAACCCAAATGAAATGTCCTCTCCCTCCGACTCATACAGCGGCGTTTATTGCCGCAGGATACTGGATGTTGCTAAGAGACGCTCATTTATCAGCGGCCAGCCAATGGGTGAATCGGCTAGAACCAGACGTGCGGGAAAACTATCGGGAGATCGATCATATAGTGGATACTTTTTGCAAAAAGGATCCTGGAAAGCGTAGTGAAGAACTACGGGGTTTCGACCCTGCTCATTCACCAGCCAGTCAAGGTCTTCCTGATGCCATTTCTGAGCTCATGAGGGTAGACTTGCTTCTGAATGAGAGAGCAGCTCAAGGACTGAAAGGCGAGGTATAACCATCGCTCGATGGCTAATGGTGCTGTTTTCTGATAGCTACCTCAACGTGGTTAGGGATCACTCGAACGCGAGATCTAGCAGCAGCCGCCTTGTGTTGCTGGTAATATCTGCTTTAATCCGGATAATACGCTCTCCTCTCAGGAGAGGAAGTTGGCTTTTAATGGGCAGTCACTGTTCACTGAGAAGCATGCAAAAAGATTTGGTACATCCTGTAATCATCATTGATACCACTGCGTTGATCACAAAGGCAAACTGTGTTCGCATAAACAGTCTGTGTATCAGTCAACTCCAGACTTAACGCACACTTCCAATCGATGCGGGTCCGTACTGCATCGGCCGCTTGTCGATCTGTCAATCCTTCGCCATATTGCATCACGGTCACTAGGGCAAGACGCCACGGGGCCTCGGCTGGCTGACCACGACTGGGAAACAGATCAGCAAAATCTTGATCTTCGTATAACGTTGCTAACTCATCTCGCATTTGCATCCACACGTTGCCCTTGGGCAGGACTGCATGCGCGACGCGGATCGTCTCTTCTGGAATGGCCGGGATCGGCTGGGGATGCAGTGACATGGACTTCCTCTTCGTTTGCTTGACGCTCTGCTTCGCACATCAGTATCTCATATTTCCCTTCCATCCTGCTCCGGTAATTCGCCAACAATGAGTCATGCGCCGGAGGCGCACCACCACGCATGAAAAGGGATAGAATGGCAGAAGGATGCAAGCAACACCAAAGATCGGTTTGACACTCGCGAGGCGCGCCGGACCAACAATGTGATCTGGATGCCTGCAAGCACCACCGTCTGTCGCTCCCATATGGGAAGCACGTAGGGGAAATTTTGACCCTAGTTTGGCATCCCGTTGCCCATCCTTGGTGTTGTCATCTGAAGTGTACGAAGGAGGGAAGACATGCAAGTGGTGTATGAACGCTGTGCGGGTCTCGACGTCCACAAGAGAACGGTCGTGGCTTGTGCGACAACCCCCAAGGCGGACGGGCAGCCCCAGAAAGATCGGCAAACGTTCAGCACGATGACCGTGGAGATTTGTCAGATGCGCGATTGGCTCAAGAGTTTGGGCGTGACCCATGTGGCAATGGAAAGTACCGGAGTGTTCTGGAAACCGATTTACAATGTGCTCGAAGGCCACTTTGAGTTGCTCGTCGTCAATGCTCAGCATATCAAAGCGGTCCCTGGGCGTAAGACAGATCAGAAAGACGCCGAGTGGATTGCGGATTTATTGCGACATGGCTTATTGCGTGCCAGCTTTGTCCCCTCCGCCCAGGAGCGGGAAGTGCGTGAGTTTACCCGCCATCGGACGAAGCTGAGTCAGGAGCGCTCACGAGTCATTAATCGTGTGCAAAAGGTGTTAGAAGATGCCAATATCAAACTGGCTGCCGTTGCCAGTGATGTGATGGGCAAATCAGCTCATGCGATGTTGCAGGCATTGCTTCAAGACAACGTCGATCCCGCCACGCTTGCCGAGTTGGCCCTGGGAAAGATGCGCGCCAAGCGAGATCTCCTGGAGCAGGCCCTGACTGGTCTGCTCAAAGAACAGCATCGTTTCCTGATCCGTGAGCATCTGGAGCATATCAAGACCTTGGACCAGGCCATTGTCCGTGCGAGTCACGAGATTGCCGAGCGCCTGCGCCCCTTTGAAACGCAGTTGACGCGATTGGAAACGATTATTGGGATCAAGCGGCGTCTGGCTGAAATCATTCTCGCCGAACTGGGGACAGACATGGGGCGCTTCCCAAGCTCGCGCCATCTGGCTTCCTGGGCCGGAATGTGTCCTGGGAATCGCCAAAGCGCAGGCAAGCGTTTCAGCGGCAAGACCCGCAAGGGGAGTCCCTGGTTACGGACAGCCTTGGTCGAGGCTGCTCATGCGGCTGCTCGCAGTAAAAACACCTACCTGTCGGCGCAGTATCACCGACTGGCCATGCGACGAGGAGCCAAGAAGGCGGCTGTGGCAGTAGGCCATACCTTGTTGGTGATCATTTACCATGTCTTGACTCAAGAGAACGACTATGAAGAACTCGGAGGGAATTATTTTGACGAGCGGAGTCGGCAAGCCGTTGAGAAGCGACTCGTTCGGCGACTGGAGAACCTGGGATATCAGGTCTCGTTGACCCAGACGGCTCCGACTCCTTGACGCAGGGCGTCAATACAACCTAAGCCCTGGGAACACCAATCACGCTTTTGAGCCGATGGCAATCACCTGCAACATCGGTCAGGGATTCGTGTGCCCCGCGCTCGGATGTCCTTGCCCCCTATTTTCAGGGGAAAGTCTCAAGGAGGGATACGACAGATGGCCGACCTCGTTGGACAGCAATTAGGCCGCTACCACCTGGTGCGTGTAATCGGGCAGGGCGGGTTCGCCGACGTCTACCTCGGCGAGCATATTCACCTGAATACCCATGCAGCCATCAAAGTGCTTCAGATGCGCCTGGTCGGCAGCAGTATGGAACAGTTCCGCAATGAAGCCCGCACCATCGCCAGCCTCGTCCACCCCAACATCATCCGCGTCCTCGACTTTGGCGTGGAGAACGGCATTCCTTTTCTCATCATGGACTATGCCGCCAATGGCACCTTGCGCCAGCGCCACCCTAAAGGGGTTGTACTGCCCCCCGCCGTCTTTATTCCTTACGTCAAGCAGGCTGCGTCTGCCTTGCAGTACGCACATGACCGCAAGTTCATTCACCGCGACGTCAAGCCGGAGAATATGCTGCTGGGGAGCAGCAGCGAGGTCTTGCTCAGTGATTTCGGCCTTGTCCTGATTGCCCAGAGTACGGGCTCGCGTAGTATCCAGGAGATGAGCGGAAC
>WNGQ01023436.1_pt1 | contig 11896 bp, 16 predicted proteins | sample 5407661 | NCBI WGS metagenome assembly WNGQ01 (sample SAMN13153382, study PRJNA577476) | soil metagenome | isolation source: 60 cm soil or saprolite under Garry oak tree replicate 2 | place: USA:California | collected 2016-06-15
TCGCGAGCTCGAGGGCGTTCGACAGCGCGTTCAGGGCCGCGACGAAGTCCTTCGACGCGCCCGCCGCATCCGCAATCCGGAGGAGCTGCTCGATCGCCGCGGGGCCGAGCGTCTTCCGTTCGGACTCCGTGAGGATCGATGTAAAGAAATCCCGGATCGTGTCGTGGACCCCGAACGCGTCCTCTCCCATCGGACGGATCAGGGATTTCGTCGTCAGCGCGAGGAAGACGTCGTGCGACAGGGAGGGATCGACGAACGCGGCCTCGCGGGGAAACGGCACCTCGTACAACGCGGCGGTCTTCATCATCCGTCGCTCCCCCTCCGACAGCTCCGTATAGATCTCCTCCTCGATGAAGCGGCGGACGTCCGTGAGGGAGGGAGCCGCGATCCCGCGGGCCGGCGCGGACCGGAGGAGTTCGACGAACAGAGGATGCCCTCCGAGCTTCTTGGCGATCGTTGCGAGACGCTTTCCGTCGGCATCCGCGGGCAACAATGCGGCGATGTCGTCGCGGCCGAGGCCCTGCAGGTCGATCTCTTGAACGATGTGGCGGATCGCGACGTCCCGTCGATCGTAGAACGCCGCCGCGCGCCGCGAGAGGACGATCGCCCGTGCGTCCGGTGCGTCCGCAATCGCGTCCTTTAGGAACCGCAGGAGGTCGAGGACCTCCGGGATCGCCTCGTGGGCATCGTCGAAGACGAGGACGGAAGGCGCCCCTTGGAGGTCATCCCGCAGGACCGAGTCGGCCCGTGCCGCCTCCCCCCGCGCGAGGACCGCGCGCAGTCCAGGCCGTCCGATTGCCGCGAGGAACTCGCCGATCCCGGCGAGCACGGAGGGCCGTGTGTCCCAGGGACGGATCTGGTGCCAGTACGCGTTGTGCGATCCCTTGAGTTTCTCGCACGCCTTCGCGGCGAGGCTCGATTTACCAATCCCGGCGACGCCGCGGATCATGAAGACGCGCGCCTCTCCGTCCGCCTGCGTGAGGGCGTCGAGCTCAGGTTGGCGGCCGACGAAGACCGCGAGACGGGGCGCTTCCGCGAGGCGCGCCACGGTTCCCGAAGGTGCGGCGGCCCCGAGGACCGCCAGGTCGACGACGTCGCCCTCTGAGACCGCGTGCATGAGGGCGGCGATCGTGATCTTGCCGGACCCTTCGCGGACGAGCTCGCCGACCGTCGTCTCGCGTAGCCCGGTCGCATCGCGGACGCGGATCCGTTCGCCGCGAACCTGCTCGCGGAGGCGGGACGCCGAGAGCCGGCCGGAATCCGTGAGGTCGTACACCTTGAGCCGCCGGCGGTGGCCTTTGACGTGCGCGGTCCGTTCCCTCACCAGGCCCTCCTTCAGGAGCGGGTCGAGGAACTGCCGCACGTGTTGCACGTAGATGCCGGCCGCGGCCGCGATGCCTTCCTGGCCCATCTCCGGCGTCACCTCGACGACGTCCGCGTACTTCGCGTAGTCCGCGAGGTGGATCAGGATGCGTTCTTTGGCCGTCAGGCGCACGACGGGCACCGGCCTCTGCAGAGCGGGATGCGGGCGTAAGAACGTATGGGCGGGCGTGCGGACGGACCGCGATTTCGCGGAGTTACAGTGTACCCACTGAGCCACGCACATGGGTCCCTCCCTCCTTCGGCCGTCTTAAGGCGTCTGGAAAAGGGCGCCTAGGAGAACCACACCATGATGGCGATGTACGGAAGGGCGTTGATCGAGGAACGAATGAAGCCCCGCCGGTTCGCGGAAATCGCCGCGTACGTCCGGCAGGAATACGGGCCCGGGGTCGGTCCGGAGTTCCTGTTCGCGCAGGCGGCGAGCGGCGCGGCGGCGAAGCAACGGAGACATCGCGAGCCCGGACCCGTCGGGATGTTCCGGACCTTGGCGAAGGCGGTCAAGGCGCTCGTCCCGGGGATCGGCAACGCCCGCAAGGCGAGGGCCCGGGCCGCGACGAGGTGAGGCGGGCCGGGGGGGTTCCGAGGAGGGCGATCTCCCCGCCCTCCCTCTTTTTTCGTCGACCGTCGGGGAGTAGTCGGCTCAGACCGTTGGCGAAACAGCCTAATCGACTGAAACGGCTTCAGGCAGAGCAAACGTGTCAAGCAGGCTTTAGGGATGCCCGACCCTCAACAGGTCCTCACGGTGGAATATTACTGGGATGGCCCGAAGACAGGCGTCGCCACGTTCAAAGCGGAACCACACGCGTATGAGTGTGTTTTCGACGACCGGCTCGACAAGTGGTCTTGGTTTTACCTCCTTAAGCCGATAGACCTAGGAACTCTCCAACTGGTGATGGAGAGGTGGCAAATCTGGCTTCGATGGGAGGAGGCACACCAAACTGGCAAGACCACAATCAGTACGCACCCAGCGCTACCTGCCGATCGGCCCAGATGGGCGATATTGACGAGACAGCTGGATTCCAAGCTCGAGGTTCCGCCATCCAGCGACCTCGCAGCCTATGGAGAATTCGAGCGGTTGGGTCCGCCAGCCTCCTCAGGCCCGTGGGAGGTTGTATGGACAACGATTGACCGGGTCTCCCTCGGCCATATCGCGAGGGTGGGGTCGTTCTTGCGCTCTTCGGACATCGATCGGGATCTCTATCAGAGACGATACGACTAGCCTATTTCCGGCGCACGCGAAACCGCGGGAGTGAACCCACGTTGGTATGCTCCCGGCAGGATGCGAATCAGAGGGAGGTCAATCCCCGTGGCGGAAGTTCGACACCCCGCCGATCAGGCCGAGCACGGTCCCGACGATGAAGCCACCGCCGCCCGCGAAGCCGACGATTGAGAAGACGATTGTGAGGGGCTCCCGAGGGACTTCTTCCGTTGGAGGATCAGCCAGCCCGCGACCATCGCGAGGACGCCGGAGATCACGGACACGACGCCGACAATGAGCAGGTACGGCCGCACGATGTCCGGAGGCGGCGCGGGAACGATGTTCAGAAAGTCGAGGATTCCTTGTATCGCGATCAACGCGCCGCCGATGATGACCAGATAGGACACGCCTCTGCCCCTGCGACCGAGAGCGGTCCGTGAGTACATCAGGGTTCGGTCGGGCGCCTGCCCGGCGACTATCGGCCGGGATAATCGCCTCCGAAGGGCTTAAAGCCGGCACGACAACGCCCGAGACGTGGCCGAGTTCCCGCACCTGCTTCGCCGCACGATCGAGCACGTCTACCTGACCGACGCCGGCGGGACGCCCATGGTCCACCTCTCCCGCCGCGTCGAGTCGGACAAGGACCCCGACCTGATCGCATCGATGTTCAGCGCGGTCCAGAACTTCATGGACGATTCCTTCCACAGCCTCGGCATCGGGAGCGTCCGGAGCATCGAACTCGGGGATCGGCACCAAGTCGCCTTCGGCCGCGGACACCGACTCCTGCTGTACGTCGTCTACCAGGGTCGAGAATCGAACCACCTGGAGGATCGCGTGATCCGGCAAGTGCACGATCTCGAGACGCGGTTCGCATCCGTGCTCGAAATTTGGGGCGGGGACATGGACGACGTGAAGGGCATCCGCGATTATCTCGAGGGCGAGTGGAACGTCCCCTCACGTCCGCCCGCGTCGCCTCCACCGGGTCGCGAGGTCTTTCCCGAGGTCCCTTGAGGACGTAGGGAGATCAGAGCACCGCGCGGTCTCGCTCGGGTTCCGCCTTCCCGACCCGGCCGGTCCCTTCCCAGACGATCCCTTTCCCGACCGTCCGCGGGCTCAGCCGGCCGCGGCCCGCCAGCTCCTCGAGCAGGAGCTCCGCATCGTCGTCCGTCACCCCGAGGATCGCGGCGATCTCACGCGTCGCGCAGCGGTCGTAACGGTGGAGGAGGGCGAGGACCGATTCCTCCGTCGGATCGAGGACCTGCGGGACGACATCGGGGTCGACCTTCCGCAGGACGTCCTCGAACACCTCCCATGGCTGCCACCCGTTGATGCGCGCGGTCGTCTCGTCGCGAGTGATCTCGAACGTCGGGAAGCCCGTGACCTCGTGCCGCTCGCACGCCTCGCGGTCCGCGCGGAACGCGGCTTCGGCGCTGCCGTCCTCCAGCGAGGTCTCGAACGCGTCCGCGTCCAGACCGGATTCGCTCGCGACCTCCAATTGCACGCCGCGGCGATGGATCGAGCGGCCATCGAGGCACCACGCCTCCCGTAACGCCCGCAAGTACCGCCACCCGGCGTCGCGGCCCTGCCCCTCGGCCGCCTTGACGGCGATGCACGCGGGCCACGTCGAATCGAAGTCGTCGACGCCCTCGATCATCCGCTGTGTGTTCATCGGCATCCGGTGCTGCTCGGCCACGGCCTCGAAGAAGGCGAGCACGGACGCGGTCCATCGGCCGCCGGACATCCTCGCCCATTGCTCCCGGACCGGGGTGAAGTCCTCGAACAGGCCGCCCATCCGGACCTCGAGCTCGACGGCGTCCGGATAGACGACCTGGAGCCGTCGCACCATCGGCTCGCAGCCCCAACACCAGATGTTGTGGGGGTCCGTGTACCAGACGACGTGGATGGGCGCGGGCATCGATCCCGCGGGGGTCAAACAGCCGTCGGCTAAGAACCCGTCGCGTCGCGGAACGCGTATGGCCGAAGGGGGGCGAAGTCGATTGCGGTTCCGTCACCGCTCGATGTCGAAGTAGATCCGAACCGTCGCCCGGTACGCCTTGACCTTCGCGCCGTCGAGGTCCATCTCGAGTTCCCCCACCCGCGCCCACCGGATCCCCCGCACGGTCTTCGCGGCTTCCGCGACCGCGTTCGAGGCGGCCTTCGCGAAGCTCTGCGGCGAGGTCCCGACGATGTCGATGATCTTCTGGACCATCCGATTCACCCGTGGGGCGATGGCGGTGCGGGCACTTGTTCGCTTCGCTCCGTCTCGCCGGGAGCTAGCCGGCCTCGACCTTCCCCGGGTCCGGGAACTTCTTCAGGACCGCCGCGAGGCCGGCGGACTCCTTCCGCATCGACTCGACGTCCTTCTCGAGGAGCGCCCGCCACTTTCGCGCCGCCGCGTCCCCGTGCGTCGCGTACAATCGCGCCGCCGACTGAAGGGCCTCGAACCGGCCGTTGTTCAGGGCCTCAATCAAGAGGCGTCCCTTCGCGGCCGCGTCGTTCACGTTCGAGATCCGCTCGACGTATTCGACGATCGCGGGCATCCTGCGGCGGAGCACCGTCGCGTCTTCGCTCCACTGGATTTGGAGGGTTCGGCGCTCGTCCTCGCGGACCGCCTTGAGCCACGACCACGCGGACTCGAGCGCGCTCCGGATCAGACGGGAGTCGCCGAAGACGTGGGTGAGCTTCGCGTCGGAGTACGCGGGCAGCTCGAGGAGGCCGTAGAACGAGCGGCTGCGGAACGCCTCCCCCTGCGGGCTCGCGTTGTTCAGCAGCCGCATGAGCGGTTCCGGGTCCGAGTTCGGCGGGGGCGCGGGCACGCCGATGCCGCGGCCCTGTGCGGCGTCGAGCAGGAGCGGGATCGCGACGTCCGCGCGACTGCGCGCGAGGAAGTCCAGGTAGGCGGCGGTCGCGGCCTCGTTGAAGGCGTCGACGTCCTCGTTGAACGTCCTTCGACCTGGGTCCGGAGCTGACGGATCCGCGCCTCCACGCCTTTGTACGATTCCCGGTACGTCCCTTGGAGCTGGCGGACCTCCGCGCCCTGTTGGGCGAGCTTGTCAAGCTTCCGCCAGGCCTTGCGCGCGCCGTAGAAGTCCCGCTTCCGCGCTTTCCTCAAAGAGACGTCGAGGGCCGCGACGAGACGCGGTGAGAGCCGTTTCTCCTTCGACGCTTTCCCGAGGTCCGCCGCGATCGTGTCGACGTCCCGCGTGAAGATCCGCACCTGCCGCCAGTTGTCCACCTCGCTCTCCCGGATCAGGCGGTCGATCCGCTCGCGGAAGCGGTCGAGGGTGCCGTCGACGAGGCCCGCGATCCCCTCGATCCTCTTCCGAGCCCGCTCGATCGACTCGAGGAGACTCTCCGCCTCGCCCGCGAACGTCTCCGCAGAGGGCGGCTCGGGCGTCGGCATGAGGGGCCCGCGATGGGCCTTCGCGCTATTTAGACTCCTTCGGACGGTGGTGGGAACAAGCGCAAGGACGAGGTTCATAAAGCAGGATTCGGATTCGAAAGGCATGGCCGTGGTCAAAGACATCGGGCACGTCGTAATCCCTGTGGACGACATGGAGAAAGCCCTCGCCTTCTATCGCGATGTGCTGGGTTTTCGTGCCGTCGGGAACGTCAACCCCATATGGACCGTCGTGGAGGTCTCCGGAGGGCAGCTCACCCTCTGGAGGAACTCGAAACTGCCGAAAGTCGCCAACGGTCCCGACCGCGAAGGGACGCCGTTTGAATTTCATGTGGACGACTTCGAGAAGGCCGCGAACTTCTTGCAATCCCGCGGGATTCGGATGAAGAGGGATGGAGCCAGCGCAGGGACCATCTGGGATCCGTTCGGGAACGCGCTCCGACTTCACGACCACCGCGCGGACGAAGCCGAGGCCGCAAAACCTTAAATCGGCGGAGCCGCTCCGCACTCTTCCATGCAGATGCGCCTCCTCGAGAAGGGGAAAGACTCCGTCCGGATCGAGATCCTGAACGCGGACGACACGGTCATCTATCCGCTCATCACGGCGCTCCTGAAAGACCCGGACGTCGAGGACGCGCTGTACTACACGGGGCACCCGCAGCTCGACAAGCCGGTCCTGACCGTCAAGGTGAAGAAAGGGAGCCCGCAGGCCGCACTCAAGCGGGTCGCGGAGAGCCTCGCCTCGGAGTTCGGCGGCGCGAGGACGCTCTTGGAGAAGGAGCTCGCATAGGCCCATGGAGCGCGACGTCGGGATCGAAGGCTACCTGACGTCCACGCCCGGGGTCGGCGGCATCCTCAAGGAGACGGCGGACGATTTCGCGGTCGAGGAGGTCTCGTCCCCGCCGCCGATCGTGCCCGAAGGCCGGTACGCGATCGCGGCGCTCCGCCTCCGGAACTGGGAGACGAACCGCCTCGTTCGGCAGCTCGCGCGGACGTTGCACGTCAGCCGCCGGCGGATCGGCTTCGCGGGGACGAAGGACAAGCGGGCCATCACCACGCAGCTGTTCTCGTTCGACGACGTCCGGCCGGAGGCGATCAAGGCGCTGCGGCTCAAGGACCTCGAGGTCGTGGACCTGTTCCGGTCGGATCGCGGCCTGGAGATCGGAGACCTCCGTGGAAACCGCTTCCGCATCGTCGTGCGACGCCTCGCCCTCCCGCCGGACGAAGCCGTGATCACGGTGGCGGAGACCGCGCGCCAGCTCCGCGTGTTCGGCGGCTTCCCGAACTTCTTCGGGGTGCAGCGGTTCGGTTCCGTCCGGCCAATCACCCACGTCGTCGGCCGGCACATCGTGCGCGGCGAATTCCGGGAGGCCGTCGAGGCGTACGCCGCCAACCCGATCGAGGGCGAGGACCCCGAATCGTACGAGGTCCGCGCGGCCTTGCGGGACACCGGCGACGTGCACGCCGCCCTTCGGACGTACCCGAAGTCGTACGGGTTCGAGAAGGCCCTCCTGAACCATCTCGCGGCGCACCCGGGCGACTCCGTCGGCGCGCTGCGGCAGCTGCCCTTCAATCTCCTCCTGATGTTCGTCCACGGATACCAGTCGTACCTCTACAACCGGATGCTCGCCGAGCGCCTGCGGCGCGGCCTGCCGATCCACGAACCGGTGGCGGGGGATCTCGTCCTGCCCTCCGACCGCTTCGGGCTCCCGGATCGCGATCGACTCGTCGACGTCACGTGCGACAACCTAGACCGGGTGGCCGAGCGGTGCCGGGAGGGCAAGGCGTGGGTCGCCGGCCTCCTGTACGGGTCCGAATCCGAGTTCGCCGGAGGCGAGCCCGGACAGATCGAGAAGCAGGTCGTGGGCTCAGAAGGTCTTCGCCGGGAGGACTTCATCATCCCGGAGCTCCCTCGGCTGTCCTCGAAGGGGACGCGACGGGAGATCCTCGCGCCGTTCTTCGACCTCGACGCCGCGGTCGTCGGCGACGGACTTCGGGTGGACGTCGAGCTCACGCGAGGCGCGTATGCGACGTGCTTGCTGCGTGAGTTCATGAAGGCCGCGTGAGAGGGCTTCCGCCGAATCCGTAGAAACCCGTGTGCCCGGCCGGGCGTCACGTCCGCAGCTTCGTCCAGAGGTCCGCGAAGCGGTCGACCGCGTCATCCCGGAAACTCGACCGGTTCGCGAGGAGGAGTCTCCGCACCTCCTCCATGTCCTTGATCGTGAAGACGCTCTCCCGTTCCCGTTTCGTGCGGACGAGCAAGTCCCGTTGCATCAGTTTCTGCAAATGATAGGACAGCGTCGACTTCGAGACCCCGACGCTCATCTGCAGCTCGGCGAAGGTGCGGTCGCCGTACGTCAGGAGTTCGAGCATGATCTTGCGGGGCACGTCCTGGCGCAGGACCGCGAGGATGCGCCGCTGCGCCTCGACGAACGCGCGCGCGATGAAGTACCGCTTCCGGTGGCCGTCCTCTTCGGCCTTCAGCACGCCGTTCCGCTCCAAGTATCCGAGATGATAGGACAGCATGCCCGTCGACATGCCGAGCGCCTGCCCGATCCGCCGCAGGTGGACGCCCGGGTTCGCCGTGAGGAAGTCGTAGATCCGACGGCGGCTTTCCAGCTCAAGGCCTTCGGACATCGGATCACCGGAGCAACGCGAGGTAGAGGGACACGAGGACGGCCAGGTTGAGGGCGAGCCACGGCGTGCCGACGGACGAGATCGGCTGCGTCGCGATCTCGGCGAGGAGCCAGACGCCTTGCGCGAGGAAGAGGCCGAACGCCGCGCTCAGCAGGAGGAAACGCCGCTCTCGATGCCGAACGTACGATTGCACGGAAACCGTCGCGAGGATCGCCGCGAAGCCGGCGAACGAAACCCGGAGGAAGACGTCCCATGGACCCATGTCAGACCGACACATGCGGATTCGCACTAAAGATACTTTGTGTACAGCGGTCGAAGCGGGTCCGATCGCGCCTCCGCTGACGCAGTTCTAAGGACGTCCTAAGGAGTTCCCCGCCCGGACCAAAAGCGGCATATCATCGAACGGACAGTATTTGGTAGATGGAGGACGGCAAGGGCGCGTGCGCAAATCTCGCAAAGTGAGACGCCGACGTCGTCGGTCCTCTTCGGCTCCTTCGCGTACGAACCGACCCACGGCGAGGCCCGCGGGACGTACGTCACGTTCGTGTTCACCGAGCCCATGGGCCCGTTCCGGTCGTACATCACGAGCGACGAGGGCGCCTCGGTGCAGTACATCGACTCGATCGACCTCGGGCCCTTCCTCTCGTTGCGCGACTACCCGCAGGTTCGCGGGCCGACGTTCTACGTGCAGGGATTTGACGTCGAGATCCGGGCTCACGACGATCCGACGGGATTGCTCGAGATCCGAACGACGACCCCACGCACGGTGACGTTCGAGCTCCCGCCCACCGCCACGAACATCGTGGCGCACGCGGCGGAAGTCGCGTGGCCGGGCTCGTGGCCGGCTTCCTCGGTCTCGTACACGATCGGCGAGGCGCACGCGCGGTTCGTCCTCGGTGTGGGCTCGTTCACGATCTCCGGTACCGAGGTCGTCGCACGGATGGCTTCGTCCGATCTGCTCGTCTTCAAGGCGATCCCCAGCTCCTCGCCGTACAAGGCGGAATGGCGGGCGCTCGTGGACGCGATCACGGCGGGCCAAGTCGGCGCGGAGTTCGGTTTCATCGCGACGTCGGACGGACGCTGGGTCGAGAATTCGGCCCGCTACCGGATCGACGTGGCCGCGTGGTCGCAGCGCGTCGCTCCGGGCCGGGCGTCCGTGCACGTGAACTCGACCGCTCCGATCGGGGCGGTGGTCCTCCTTGCGTTCGACCCGGATACGATGCCCGCGGACTCGACGCGGGTGCTTCACGTCCGGGCGAATGGCGTCGAGCTGAACGTCACCGCGGACACGCTCGGCCTGTTCTTCGCGCCAGAGTCGGGCGCGACGACCTCGGCGTACGCGGTCCTGCCGCTGCCGGGGACCGTCTTGGCGGTGTACCTCCCGAGCCTCGCGCCGACGTCCCTCGAAGTGGAGAGCGCGGTCTCCCCGACGGCTCCGATCGCCTTCGGAGCGGATTCGGCGCTCGCCCTCCTCCTCGCGCTCCTGGTCGTCGCGGGCGCCGCGTCGCTGATGTTCCGCCGGCGGGAATCGTAAGGCGCGCGCACGTTTTTATGGCGGCGCGGCATCGACCGCCGCATGCCCGCCGACGAGGTATGCGGCGTCGTCGATTGCGGCAAGGAAGCGAAGCGGTCCCTCTCGACGAAGAAGGTCAAGGAGGCGCTGCCCGAGTTGAAGTTGATCGGCGAGCCGCGACGGGTCCATCTGTGCCGCGACCACTACCGCGCGTTCCGGAAGAAGACGAAAGAAGAGCGCGAGATCGAACGGGCCACGTGGCAGTGATCGGCTCGCGATGCGCGAGGTTCACTCGAGGACGAGCTCCCGCATGCCCGTCGTTTCGTTGAGCACGCGGTTCATCGGGATCGTGTCGAAGCGGGCGAGCTGGATCTCGTTCACGACCGCGGCCTTCGCGCGGAACAGGTGGCCGCCGAGGACGGCGTGGTCCCGGCGTCCGACGGCGATGTGCAGGTGGAGCTTCGGGTCCGCGCGCATCGCGATGCTGCCGTGCAACGCGAGGAGCTCGTGGCGGTCCCGGAAGACGCTTTTCTCGTACCCTTTCGGCCCGAAGAACCCGATCTCGAAGTCTTGGACCATCCCGATGCCCCAGAGGACGGACCCGCTCACAACGTCATGCTCCGTCGCGGCGGCCTCGACGCTCGAGACGAGGTCCTCTCCGTCGGAGAGCTTCAGCAGGACCGTGTTGCCTTCCCGGCGGCTCTGCGTGCGCATCACCTCGTCAGGAGCGCTTCGGCCTTGATCCGCAGTCGGCGTTCGACCGCCTTCGCGAGTTCTTTCGCGTTGCTGAACGCCGTGTACACCCGCCGGGGACCGCACGCGGCGATGAACTCGATGACGTCCTCGAAGTCCCCGTGGTCGCTCAGCGGGAACTGCGCGTCCAGGCCGTAGCGGCGGGTGTAGTCGAAGAACGCGCACCACCCGCTCACGTACGCGGACCGAAGGCCGATCGACCCGAGCCACGACACGCTGTCGTCGAGCGGCGGCCGCAGCCATCCCGGCGGGAGGACGTAGACGCGGGGATCGTTTCGCTCCGCTTCGGCGAGTTCCGAGATCCGGCGGTAGCGCAACGGGATGCCGTACCTCACATAGATGTCCGCGAGGTCCGCGATCTTGTCGGAGACCGCGACCTCGACCCCGAGGCGGTTCGCGAGGGCGATCAGCTCCTGGCTCTTTCCGAATTCGTACCCGCCCAGGGCGACCGGCCCGTTCGTGAGCTCCATCTCGAGCCAGCTCAGGAGATCCGATTCGACGTCGTGCTTCGGCGGGAAGCTGAACCCCGGTCGTCCGTACGTCGCGTCGACGATCAGCGTCTGCGCGCGCTCCGGCCGAGCGCGGCCGCACGTCGCGCCGCCTTCCGGATTGAAGTCGCCCGTGTACAGGAGGTCGTCCACGCGGACCATGGCGGAGCCGAAGACATGACCCGCGTCCCGGAGCATGACGCGGAAGCCGTTCATCTCGATCTCCTTGTCGTAGGGCAACTCGATGCCCGTGCCGGATCCTCGCCGGACCCGCAGGACCTCGAGCGTCTGCGGCGTCATGACCCCGCCCGACGTCAGGTGGTCCATGTGGCCGTGGCTCACGATGCTGCCCGGAGTCTTGCGGACCGGGTCCAGGATCACTTCCTTGAGCGCCTCCTGGACGAGGAAGCCGCCCTCGTAGCGCACGCGCATCAGGCCCGCCTCGTGAACACGTACCTCGTCGGCACGCGCCGCTTCAGGCCCGTCCAGTATTTGCAACGTTCGCAGCGATAGCCCAGGGTCACGGT
>WNGQ01016331.1_pt1 | contig 11895 bp, 13 predicted proteins | sample 5407661 | NCBI WGS metagenome assembly WNGQ01 (sample SAMN13153382, study PRJNA577476) | soil metagenome | isolation source: 60 cm soil or saprolite under Garry oak tree replicate 2 | place: USA:California | collected 2016-06-15
GGCACGAGCGGTTGTCGAGGCGGCAGACTGGTTCCCCGGGCGAGGCCACGACTTGGGCGTCGCGCTCGGCGAGGACCCGGAGTACGGGCCCGACATCCCGGATTGGCTGCTTAACCTCATCCTTGACCTGGGTCGCGCGCGCCTGGCGGACGAGGCAGTGTCGGTGGCTGAAGCCCTGGGCCGCGTCGAGCCGGAGTTGCAGCCAGTCCTCGACGCCGATCTCGGAGTTGCGCTCGCGGAGGCGGGCCGCGGCGACGACGCGCGGGCGCAGATCGCGGCGAACCTGGCTGCCTGGCCGGACGATTTCTGGGTGAGGGTCCATGCCGGCGACGCGCTGGAGATGCTCGGCGATCCCGGAGGAGCCCGGGCGCACTTTGAGACTGCCCGTACCATGGCCGATCGCCCAGCCGACTTCGCGGAACGCGCGGCGGCTGTCGAGCGACTGCTCCAGCTCAGCCGCAAAGAACGTCTGGCGGACGGCAGGCCGAAGATCCAGCGTGTCCAGCGAGTCGGCAAGGCCAGCCGGTCCAAGCGCAGGCGCGGTAGGTAGCCTTCGCGCCTTGGCTATGCGGCGGCAGGACTCCGGACCCGCTGGCCTGCGGGACTTCCGGCGCGCGCTAATCAGCGGGCTCATGTGCCTGCCCTTGCCGACATTGACCTCAGCTGACCACCGACCGCATCGATGTACTCCCCAAGCACGTCCAGCGTGACATCCGCGACCGCTCGATCGCTGCCACCGCGGCTGGCTGCCGCCGATCCGCTCGGCCAGTTCTCGCTCCGAAAGGCCGGCCCTCGCGTGCCCTGCACCAGCAGCTCCCCGTTACCTTCTGCGACAGCAAGCGGTTCGCCGAACCGCCGTAGGAGCCGGATACCTGTCCGCCATATGTCCGTGATCAGCCCACTCACCGAACACGCGGTCGCAAGGTGCGGTGCCCGGCACCGTCGGCTCGAACGTGTGATCGGTTCGTCGTCTCCTAAAGCTCTCGCAGGTCAGTGCCACATAACCGAACGGAATAGCGGCTTAGGACGATTGGCCCGCCGACGCGAATCTGGTCCATGCGTGGCCAACACGGCACCAAAGCAAGCGGTCCGCAGACCGCCGCCCCCTCCCGTGCCCGCAACCGTTCAGCACAAGATCGCCAAAAAGCTTTCTGACCTGCGGAAACTACAATCTGTTTCTGGTGGCAGGTGTTGGGTTCGAACCAACGTAGGCTGAGCCGACGGTTTTACAGATGGGTATCTCCGTCATCCGGTTCCGTGCCGTGACCTGGGATATTTTCCGAGGCATTCAACCGCAGCGCCCGGCCTATCCCACGTATGTCCCGCGCTCGGGAAGCTCGATAACTGCTTGGCGGGTATCCCGATTGCTGTTTGACTCCTTTGGTGCTGACCGAGCGAGTACAGAGGTCGAGCTTGCGGCGATATTGGAAACTCGACGATGTCAGCATCGCTGTCCACAACGGTGGCATGGGCTCGGCCACCTGGTTCATCGGCCACGGCAGCGGCCGGTGGGTAGCTAAGGCAGTACCCGCTGAGGCGGGTAGCCAGTTCAGGGGCGAACCGGACATGACCGGCGTTGAGGTGCTCGGGCAGGTGGGGGTGACCAGCAGCCCGGGCGGGGCGAGCCGTCGGCTTCCCTAGCTGACCTTGGCGGCCAGGGGCTCGTAGGCGGGGAAAAGCTCGCCCATCCGCGCACCGGCGTCGCAGCGCTCCCGCCCCGCGAGGTAAGCGCCGAGATCTTCAACATGGACCTGGATCCCCGCCCCGTAACCGGCGAGGTAGGCCACGGGCATGCCCCGCTCCTCCCAGACCACAGTGGTCTGGCCGCCGTCGGCGGTCAGCGTGACCTCGATAGACTGGTCCTCAGACTGGTCCGGTTCCCTGTGCAGCACCAGCAGCCGCCGCGGGGCCTCGCAGGCTTCCACCCTCCCTGTGCCTTCCCATCCGCTGGCAAAAACCGCTCGCGATACTCGCCGCCCAGTCGCAGGTCTCCCTCAACCTCGCCCCACCAGCTGGCCAGACGCGAGGGATCGGTGAGCGCTGACCATACGGTTTCGATATCAGCATCAAAGCGGTCCTCCACGCGCACGACGCCCTTGCCATCTGCGGTTCCCAGGGTGCCCAGGAGCCGGGCGCCCGTGCTTGCGTCACCAGTCATCTCGTATCCCTTCGTGAATTCCGATCCTTTGATCAGCGAGCATCCACTGCGGTCGCGGGACCGTAGCGGCACGCCGCGGTGTCCCTCCCGCACAGCGCTCCAGGCGGCTGCTGCACAATCGCCAAGCTGGGCAATCCGGTTGTGACCCAACCCTCATCAAGCTAGTGCGCAGCCGAGCCGACCTAGTTGATTTGGCTCGGCCAGGCTGGGTGACCGGCCCCGATCTACCGGGCTTGCAGAAGGGACGGCATCAGGCCGGTCAGCGCCGCCCGAGCCCGGTCTCGCCGTCGAGGAGTTCCCTGGCGATGTCCAGGTGACCGGCATGTCGCGCGGTCTCCTCGATCATGTGCAGTACGACCCAGCGGGCATCCGGCGGTTCGTCTTGCCCGGGGACACCGTGCCTGCCGCGCAGTCGCGCCGATAGCGGTGTCACCGCCAGCACCGCATCCGAGCTTGCGCACTGGTCGCGGTAAAAATTGATAATCTCCGCGGAGGTCTGGTCACAGACGAATGCTGCCGTCGGATCATAGGGAGTTAGGTCCTCATCCCCAGGCGCTGGCTCGGGGTGCTTGCCGGCCACGACCCCCTGGAACCAGTGCCACTCTGCCCCGCCCAGGTGCTCGACCAGCCCGGCCGGCGTCCAGCCCGACGGCACAACCGACCGGTGCCAAGAGTCCTCGTCCAGCCCCGCCACGATGGACAGCACCGCGTCACGCTGGGCGGCGAGGAAGGCCAGCAGCGCCTGGTTCTCGGCGTCCTCATTCCGATTGCTTGTCATGGCCACCTTCCGGGGATTTCTCGTGGTACAGCAACTTGTACTTGTGCTAGCGCCCAGTGTCGTCAGCGATCTGCCATAGAGCGCGTACCGCCTCCTCCTCGGTGACGCGCAGCTCCTTGCGCGCAGGCACCCACTCGGAGGCCGAGACAACTCGCGGACTTGAGGCAACCTCCTTGGCATAGGGGTGGGCGATGCTCGCCAGACGCTGATCAGGATCGGCACGGTCTGGAGCCTAGTACGGCAGCAGCGGGCCTACTTACCGTGCTGCTCTGGTCCATCGTTCTCGCAGGCGCCAACCCCCTTGTGAGCGGGTGCAGGCGAGGCGAGGCGACGATGAGGACGGTCCGAGCGGCATGCTGGTCCCCGCGGGCTAGTGGCCCGGACGGTATCTGATGACCCTCGACTGGCCAGGCCAGGCCGGGCCTGACGGCCGCCCTATGGACTCAGGGACAGCTTCCCGCCCTGGTACCACGTGATGATCTGGTCCGGCAGCCTGCAGGCTATGACACCGTCGCAGCCCCGAATCTGGGGCAACCCGTGCTGGTCGGCGTCTGGCGTACTGGCTGTTACCGCCTTTGACGGCATCCGGCGGCGAATCGTCACGATAGATCCTGGCGACGGGAGGACGCGGTGGTGGTCCCGGCCAGCCTCGTCCAGCTACCGACTGCTTGCCCTGGCGCCCGGTGGCCAGGATGCTCTTGCCGTTCGCAGCGATCACGACGGATCGGCGTGGCTCGTCCGCGCCGTGCACGGCGGCGCCGATCACCGCCTGCAGATCCTGCGCCCAGCCGATGGGGTGCCTGTCAGCGTGGTCACCTGGTCTAACGACGGGATCACGCTGGAGGGACTGCTGGCCGCCGCGGCCAACGCCGGACCGCAGCGGCTGCTGGTGCTGCTGCATGGCGGCCCGGTCGGCGGCCTAGTCTGCGGCGACCATCCGGACCCGTCAGCCTGGGTTTCGGCGGGCTTCACGGTGTTCATGCCCGATTTCCGCGCCTCGGGTATCGCGGGGAAGCACCTCATGACCGAGGCATTCCGCCGCCCGTGGCTTCCCGCAGCCGACCCCGAAGCCGGCGACGTGCTGGCTGGCGTGGACATGCTCATCGCCAACGGCGCCGCGGACGGGCACGCCTTGTTCTTGCTGGGCCACAGCTATGGCGGCTACCTGGCCGGGCGCATCCTTGCCCGCGATCACCGATTCGCGGCCGCAGCGTGCTGCGATGCCGTCGCCGACCTGCGGCTTCTGGATTCGGCAAGCCGGAAGATGCAAGCCACCTGGCTCGGCAGTGACCCTGGCCGGTCACCCGGACGGTGGGCCTCTGCATCTCCTATCGACTACGCCCGGGACATCCGTACGCCATTGCTGCTGATCTACTCCGCGAGCAGCGGCTCGGTCGTCCAGGGGCGGGCCTGGCAGGCCGCACTGTCTGCGGCCCGGGTAGAGCACAGGCTGATCATCATCGACGAGGCCGACCACGTGTTCTCATCCAGCCAAGCCCAGCGGCGACTTCACCAGGAAGTGACCGGATGGTTCGAGCATGCACAACCCCTGAGCAAGGAGAATCACCGGCATTTACGCCATAGACCGGGACGCAGCGCCGACAGGTTCATTAACGTCTTGCGTTAATAACGTATCGCGTTATTATGGAGGGTGCTGAGATCCTTCAGGGACAAAGACACCGAGGCGATCTGGCGGCGGCAGCGATCGCGGAAGCTGGACACGACAACTCAGCGCGTCGCCTGGCGCAAGCTCGCGATGCTGGACGCCGCAGAGACCCTGGGAGATCTACGCGTGCCTCCGGGCAACCGACTGGAGAAACTGGCAGGTGATCGCGCCGGGCAGTACAGCATCCGGGTCAACAGGCAGTGGCGGATCTGCTTTCGCTGGTCCGAAGCCGGACCGGAAGACGTCGAGATCGTTGACTACCACTAGGAGGAGCCGTGACAACTGAGACGGTCATGGCACCGGTACACCCTGGCGAGATCCTCCTGGAGGAGTTCCTCAAGCCGCTCGGGGTGAGCCAGTACCAGCTGGCCAAGGCGGTAGACGTGCCTGCCAGGCGGATCAACGAGATCGTCCACGGGCAGCGCCGGATCAGCGCCGACACGGCACTGCGGCTCGCCCGCTACTTCGGCACCTCGGAGCGGTTCTGGATAAACCTGCAGGCCCGCTACGACCTTGAGGTCGAAAAGGACAGGCTTGGCGCGGCACTCGACGACATCCGGCCCCTGAGCGCCGCAGGCTGACGCCAACGCGGACTATCAGCTTGAATAGTCCATGTGCCCGTCATCGCGACTTCCGCGACGTTAATGGCCCGGCGGCCCAAGGTCAGCATCACCCGCAAGATCACTAACGTGGCGGAATAACCGTACTGACCTGCGACTTTGCCGTGGAGCGGGTGACGGGAATCGAACCCGCACTATCAGCTTGGGAATCTGCACTGTCCGGGCCTGTCACATGGCCTGACCTGCGGGGAGGGGTGTCCGCGAGTGACCGTGACAGACCGCTCGTCACCGGGGTTAATGGCCCGCTAATGGGTGCGCCACGAGGCGCTGCTGTTCCGGATGGAGGTGAGAGACCGTCCATCTCCTCGTCGTCGTAGCGGCGGGGTGAAGCTGGAGGCAGCCTGAGCCGGGGGTCGCCGGGGAGGGCGGGAGCAGCCTCGACAAAGTCGCGTCGGCTCGGTACTGCCGGATGGGCCGGGCGCGGTGAGCAAGACGGGAAGGTAGCGGTGAGCAAGACGGGAAGGTATACGAGAGAAACCGGCTGCGTTACGCCTCTTGACGGGCCGCCAGCTCTAACCCGGTGGATGCGGGCTGGTTTGCGGTGCGCACCCGCCTTTTTTCCCCATGATGTCGGGCGGGGAACTCCGGGCAGGGTCTCCATTGCCTGGGCCTGGAGGCCACGGTGAATTGTCTGCGGCGTAGCCGTGGCGATGCCGCAGGGGCAGAGCCGGGTGCCTAACCCGTCGACCGGACAGCAGTGAACGTGGGAACCGCCCGCGTCCGCTCCCATACCGCAGTCCTCGTCCAGAGGGCCGGGGCGGGATAGGCGCGACGCCTGCCGAAGGCGCGGGCGGGACGGAGCCGCCGTAGTACTCCGAGCCGGGGAAAGCCCGTGCACATGGGGAAGGGCGGCAGCGTGTCAGTCAATGAAGGGAATGTAATGTCCGAAGATGCGCCGGTGAATACCGGCGCCGTGGCCTGGCCGGATGATTACACGGCCAGCGTCATGGTACGGAGGATGCAGGCCAAGTTGCACCGCTGGGCGACCGGTGATCCCGGTCGCTGTTTCGGTGGGCCTCATGCCTATTAGCGGACGGGCAACCCCCACAGGATGGCCTGCGCCAGATGTGACTTCTATACCCTGAGCACTCCCTCCAGGGCGCTGCTGCCGGAGCCCGGAGACAACCTGTAGCCATTGCTCGCCCGCATCACCGTCATTGACGATGAACACGCCGGGGTCGGCGCTGGGCAGACCGCACTGGACCGGCTTCTGGCTCGCTGACCGGCATCCAGCCCCGCCCGATCCCGTCCCGCGTTACCTTGCTAGCGCAGCCACACCGGCGCTTTGCCGTGTGCGGATGTCCGGCATCGAACCCGGTAGCTTGCAGACGTGAGACTCGAAGATTTCTGGGCGCTGATCCAGGACTCCTCGGCGACGGCCAGCGGGCAGCGCGAACGCACCGAGTGGCTGACCAGGCGCCTGGCCGGGCTGTCGGGCCGGGCAATCATCGAATTCGAGCTCAACCTGGCAGCACAGCGAAAGCGCGCCGATACCTGGCTGATGTGGGGTGCTGCCTGGATCATCATGCAGGGCTGGTGCTCAGACGACGGCTTCTTACTCCCTTGCCGATATCCCGCAGATCCGCCCTCGCCTGGCCGGCCGTCCGAGCTCGGACTGGTCCGACGAGGAATGGCCGGAATGGGAACTCCTCAACTACGCCGCACGCAATGCCTACGAACGTGCCACCGGCGAAGAAGACGGACTCGACAACGCCCCGGAAGCACAAGGTCTCCACCGCGTCTGCGACGTCGCCCCCGAGGACGACCCCTGGAACTACGACGCTCCCGATCAAAGACTCGCCAGACTCCCACGTCTCACCGCGCTCCTGGGCTAAATCGCAAGATCGCCAACAGCAAGACCGACACGATGATCCTCATCTGACCGCATTGCGCGAGCTGCCGTACGCTCGGAAGCCCTGAGCCGACAGCTCACAGTCAGCGAGCTGGAAACACGGAGCGCGTCAGCCCTCCTGGAGCAGTATGAGGCGCGCTTTGGCCAGCATCCGCTTCTCCCCGGCGGACAGGCCGCGAGTGGCCTCCCGTCCCGCCAGGTCGCGGACTACCTCAACGACCTGGACCAGATCCCCCGATCCCAACTTCTCTAGATTCGCCTTATACCGCTGCGACCAATCGAGGGCATCGTCGCCGCCGCTGAGCATGCTCACACCACAGCCGATCTCGAAGCTCCCGGGAGTCGTTCCCGGAGACCAAAGCTGGTTACCAGGATGACAGCGATCGATCATACTGTCATGCCGCCTATCGGGCGCCAGTTCCAGCATGGTGTAGCCGTGCCGCGGCCGGGTGTTGCCTCGACAAGAACCTGGACCAGCGACCTATAGAGGCCTCCGGCAGATCAGTCGCGCCCACCACGGGACCGAAGGTCGACCGGCCGTGGGGCATCTACTCGGGCTACTGCAGGGATCCCGACGGCCATCTGTGTGAGGTCATCTGGAATTCGGAGATGCCTCCGGCGTCGTAGCACGACCAGCGCCCGCAACCGCGGGGCGGGACTGGATGAAATCGCCGGTGCTATATGTCCAGCGGGCGGACGTGCCAGGCGTGGCCGAGGTAACAGGCGCGGTAGGCGCCGGTCACGTCGATGAGCCCACCGCCAGCGGCCTTATCAACACCGCGGTTACGGCGCTCACCGTCAGCAGCGTGATGGCAATGCCGGTAATAATCAGGACATCCCGGGCGGAACTACGGGGTCCGCCCGCTGGCCGGCCGCCGGGGCTGATGTCGCGGACCGCTGATAGGAGATGGGTGCCCCGCACTGGGCGCAGACCTGGATAGCCCCGGCACTTTCCGTCCCGCACTCCAGGCATCTCACCTGCACCGCCCCCGCCGCCTGCGCTGCCACGGGCGGTGTAGGGGCGATCGGGACCCCCGCTGCCGGGCCTTGCTCATCGGGCAGGCCGGCGGCGCTATCCCCGGCACCGTCAAGCCCGGCCAGCGCTGCCGCTCGCGCCGCCTGATCGAGCTTCACAAAGAAGCTACGCGTAGTCCAGGCACCAAATGCACCGAGTGCGCAGAACCCGGTGCCGGCAAGCCACCCCCCAATGCCCGACCAGCGCGATGCCAAGGCACACAGCGGTCGCACCTGCGAAGACGCCGGACCAGACCGTTTCGTTCTTGGCCTGGCGTGCGGCATACTGCCAGCTCCCATCGGGTCCTGGCAGCGACCCGGACACCTTCCCCGGAAACGTCGGCACTTGCTTGTCGCCGTCAAGATCTGCCGGAAGAAGAGGCGACCATTCCCCGCCGCCCCAGTACCTCACGCCCTCCTGGCCGCCAGGATCGGTGTACAGCCCGGCCACGCCGGGCGGCTCGGCCGGTACCGAGCCGGTCAGCTCCGCCGGCAGATCGTAGCGTTCAGCGGCCTGCCGTATGTCTGTCAGCATCTCCGCGTCCGGCGCAGCCCTGATCGTGGCCCACGCGGTGACAGCCCGGCCGCCGTGCGGCACGATCATGAGAACCCAGGTCCTAACGCCCACGTGACTGAGACCGGAGACGAATCTGTCCGCGAACCGGCTCACCTCAGGCCAGGCGAACCGGTAGGTCCGGACGACGTTACGGATCGTGACACCGCGCTCGTCCATGCGCAGTTCCATGATCCAGGCCCGGGACCAGCTCCACGCCGACGCGGTCGGCTGCACGGCGGCGGCCCGCAACGGACACAAGGCTGAGCCGGGTCAGCGGTCTCCGCCCCGCACTCCGCACATCTCATCCCGCAGCCCCCTCTCCTGCCAGGTGTCTCACAGGATGCTCGCACGTTCATCGTGCCGTCAACGGCGGCAATCGCCGCGCCACAACTACCCTGGAGGGCCGCGGGTCCCGGTGACGATGAGTACGCCGACCTGTGCGGTGGGACACACGCTACCGGTGACCCGCTTCAGACGCCACCATGAGGGGAAGGCCGTTGCGGCCCCAGCCCGGCCGCATCCGGAAGACCGACAGCACCTTCGGCCGCGCCCATAAGCGGAGGATCTGCCCGCATACGGCGCGCCCAGCCCATCAACCGGGCACGCGCGCAGAGTCGGCGATCGGGAATGTTTCACTTGCGGTGTGCCATGCTCCGGCCTCGTACGCATTGTGACAAGGGCAAGCCAAGAGGCCGGGGTCCGCTGGCCGTCCTGTCCGGCGGACGACGCATCAGATCTGAGCATGAGGGACGGCACCCCGCGCGGCCGGAATCATCACCCGGGCTGGTCGCGGCGGTCGAGCACCTGGTAGTGCGCCGAGCGCTTGTCGAAGTCCGCGAGCACTGCCTGCGCTTCCGCGGGCACGTGCGCCACCTCGTAGTCCTCGCCCATGAACGCCTTCACCGAATCCAGGGAGTCGAACCACATCAAAGTCATGAACTCCACGTCCTGGTCCCGCTCACGCCGGAGCAGGACGATGGAGCGGAACCCAGGAATGCTCCGCGCCTCGATGCCAGGGATCACCTGGCCCCGCACGATGCGCTCATAGGCGTCAGCGTTGTCCCTAGTGGTCCAGCCTCGCCAGAGGCGACAGATCATGGACCTGATATTACGCACCGGTCGACGCCCGCTGTTGCACCTGCCCCGTCGGGCACCGTGGTCGGCTACCGGGCGCATGGCAGGGCGAATCTTCACGTGATCTCTCGGCGGCGGTCAGGATCGCACGACGCCTTCTTGTGAGGCCAGCCGTTGGTAGCGACTCGTAAAGGAACAGTCGCTCTATCTAGCACCGGAACCGCCGATATGGCTCCAGTGCCGACCAGTCGGCATTGCCCTTAATGCCGCACCGAACGGGACGTTCTGGAGTGCTGATGGCGCCAGTGCTGGCGGTCATTACCGAGGGGACGCGGAGCCGCGTCAGGCTGCGTGGGCCGCCCGGTCGGTGGCCCGAAGATCCCGGCGAACGCGGTGGTCTTGCACTGTCACCCACGCGCCTGCGCAGAGCCGGCCGAACATGCCCAGCATGCCGGCAAGCTTCGGGTCGGACCGGCACAGGCTGGCCTCGATGCGGCAGAGCCGGCTTTGCTCGTAGTGGCTGAGGCTCATCGCGTGCTCCCATGCTGTGGCCTGCTGCGAGGGCGCGTCCGGCGTGAAGCTGGCCCGCGGTCCGGGGGGCGGTGCGGGCCCGCCCCCGGCCCGGGCCCGCACCGGGCCCCTGGCCGGAGGGCTGCCCGCTGGACTGGGCGCCACGCTAGGACGACCTCCTGGCCGCCGCGCCCGATCCCGCCGGATCCTCGGGTCACCGTCGCGACCCCTGCGATCCGGGCTTTTCATCGTGCTTTCCTTGGCGGCGCACGAAGATCAGCCGGCGGGAGCGGGTGCCGGGGCCTCCCGTTGCATGGAGGCCGCGACGGCCCGGGCGATTTCTGTGCGCCGGATGAGCAGGAACGTGACAGGGACCGCGGCCAGTGCGGTGAGCCCGCTGACCCAGAACGCCCACTGGAATCCGCCGGTGAGCGAGGCAGCCGCCGCGTGTCCCTGGCCCAGGAGAAGGCGGGAGTGCGTCGCTGCCACGGTGGAGGCGACGGCCACCCCGATCGCCCCGCCGATCTGCTGGGATGTATTGAGCAGCCCAGATGCGATCCCCGCATCGTGATCTGCGATACCGGCGAGAGCTCCGATCGACACCGTGATGAACGCGAAGATGGCGCCGCCGGTCACGAACAAGGGGCCGGCGAGGTTCGCCCAGAATTGCCCGTGCGCTGGCATCTGGGTCGCCCACAGGATCCCGGCACCGGCCAGGGCCATCCCGGCCACCATGACCAGCTTGGCCGAGGTGCGGGCGACCAGGATCTGCGCCGGCCCGGCCAGCGCGAGCGCGGTGAGCGAGGTCGCCAGCCAAGCAACGCCGGTCTTCAGGGCGGAGTACCCGAGCACCTGCTGCATATACAGGGTGCCGATGAAGATGAACGCGAAGAAGCTGGCCCCGAGCAGGAAGCTGACCGCGTTCGACCCGGCGAGGGTCTTCAGCCGGAACAGGCGAAGGGGAAGCAGCGGCGCTTCGGCCCTGGTCTCGATGACCAGGAAGCCGGCCAGCAGGGCCGCCGACGCCGCGAGCATGGCCAGCGTCCGGGTGGCCGTCCACCCGACGGCGGGGGCCTGCGAGATCGCGTAGACCAGGACCACGAGGGCGCCGGTCACGGTCACGGCGCCGAGCGGGTCGTAACGCCGGCGGGCGCCGCGCAGGCTGCTTTCTGGCACCACCCGCCGGGCCAGCAGCAGCACGGCCGCGCCGATCGGGACGTTCAGGTAGAAGATGTACGACCAGCCGGCGTACCGGGTGAGCACGCCGCCGGCCAGCAGTCCGACGGTGGCACCCGTGGCGCCGATGCCGCCCCAGGCGCTGAGCGCCTTGTTGCGCTCGGCGCCCTCGCTGAACATGTTCATCACGATCGACAGTGCGGCGGGCAGCACCACCGCGGCGCCCAGGCCCTGGAGGCCGCGCATGATGATCAGGAACATGTCGCTAGTGGCCAGCGCGCAGGCGAGCGAGGCCCCGGTAAAGATCGTCAGCCCGGCCATGAACAGGCGCCTGCGGCCGAGCAGGTCGGCGGCCCGGCCCCCGAGCAGCAGGAACCCGCCGAGGGTGAGAGAGTAGGCGGTCACCACCCACTGCAGGTCCGACTCGGGGAAGTGGAGCTTGCGGCCGATGGTGGGCAGCGCGACGTTGACGATCGTCAGGTCGATGACCG